>Ga0208900_1000927_pt1 | contig 16883 bp, 13 predicted proteins | sample AntAceMetag02UKK_FD_184763 | JGI IMG/M metagenome (GOLD analysis project Ga0208900, IMG submission 184763) | Saline lake microbial communities from Ace Lake, Antarctica - Antarctic Ace Lake Metagenome 02UKK (SPAdes) (version 2) | ecosystem: Environmental > Aquatic > Non-marine Saline and... | reverse complement strand
CCCGAAAAAAAAGGGTTTCATTAGTTGTCATGGCATCAACGATTCTATCTTTAAGTTTCCCGGAAGAATCTGACTGGGCTTTTGAATGAAACGCCTGAAACGAAGCACAGCCATTTTCAATAACCAGATCTGTCAACCTGGATTCAATTAAATATTCCTTGCCTTTCTCAAGATGAATACCGCAGATATCTTCAATATACGTTTGCATGAGCGTATATTCCAATTGATTGACCTTAATCATTATGATCTACCTTTCTTGACAATTTCCATGATCCTTTGGGCAATACGATCCTGGACAATTATTTCATCCGCTTCATTGGCCGCCACCACCGCACCGGGCATTCCCCACACCACACAGCTCTTTTCATCCTGGACCAGGCTGTATCCGCCTTTCCTGCGAATGGCTGCCACACCGGATGTGCCGTCATTGCCCATACCCGTCAGTATAACCGTCAATACATTTGCGCCACAAATCATACCAATGGACCGGAACAATACATCCACAGCAGGACGGCAATTGTGCACCGGCGGTGTATCAACCAAGCCTAATTTAATACCGGCCGTTCCTTGCTTTCGGACCACCATGTGTCGCCCGCCGGGAGCAATGTACATCACGCCTTTTTCAACAAGCTGTTCCGCTTTCCCCTCTGTTACGCGAATGGCTGAAATATTGTCCAGGCTTTCAGCCAGAGTCGCGGTAAACAAGGGCGGCATATGCTGAACCACCAGGATCGGTACCGGAAAGTCCCGGCTGATTTCGGGTATGATTTTTTTTAATGCATTGGGTCCACCCGTGGACACGCCTATGGCCACCAGATCGATCCGGGGGATGATCCGTTTTTGTCCGGGTCTGTTTAAGGGAATAGATATACCTTCCAATTTCGGAGCATGACTCCCCGGTTCTCTTGCAAGGGTCCGGGTTCTCTCCATTACCTTGTTTCCGGATATGTGATCTTTGGAAATCCGGTGTGTCTGCCGGGAATATTTTATGGTTCTGGCCAAATTGATTAACGGCACCAATCCGGCCTTAAGTTCCTCAACAGCAGCATCCGGTGATGCTGCCTTGGGTTTGGCGATAAAATCCAGGGCACCTATTTCCAGGGCTTTGACTGTCAGGCCAGCCGCTTCCCAGTCAACACCGCTTACCATGATCACATTCACGTCCGGATGGTTTGCCTTGATCACCCGGAGGGCATCCAACCCGTCCATCACAGGCATGGCCATATCCATCAGCACAAGATCAGGGGCAGACAGTTCAATTTTCTGTATCGCGATTTTACCGTTGGAAGCAACACCCATCAAATCGACATTCGGCATCTTTTCTATCAGTTTTGACAACAATTGCCGATAGAAAATAGTGTCATCCACCACAAGTACTTTTAAATTTTCGCTCATTTTCGCCTTTCCAATTCCTGATCTTTCAAAAATCATTATTTGAAGGCATCCTTACATATCTCCTCAAAAATAGTTGACACTTTTTTGAATGAATTTTCCAAAAATAAGGGAATTTCTAAAAAGTGTCAACCAGTGAATGAAGGATGCCCATTTGAATACCGATTACCTGAAGCGGTTGTGTTAACAATTATAATTTAAACCGCTTAACAACCTCTGACAGAGATGCCGCCATTTTGGCAATTACTCTTCCATGCTGGCACAGACCGCCATGATTTTTTCCAGGACCGCATTGACATCCAGAATGATAATGAGCTGCTCTTCCTGTTTTATTACTCCTTCAATCAGGGTTTCTTCCACTTCATCCAAATTCGGCGGTGCCGGAAAAATTTTAGAGTCCTGAATGGTGATGACATCATCCATTTGGTCAATCAATAACCCCACGATATCGTCACCTAAAAAAATATTCTTCATCAATCCGGATGTTTTATATTTTTCGATTTCTTTATCGGTTTTCAATACCAAAAGCCGGCTGGTATCAATGTTTTGGGTTGCTGGCCTGTTTAAACATACATTCAGGTCAATCACGGTAACCACCCTGCCTCTAAGGTTCATCAGCCCCTTTAATTGTGCGGGTGAGTCAGGGATCGGCGTGATGGACATGTGGCGGTATACTTCCTTGACCAAAAGGATATCAATCCCGATATGGGTATCTCCCAGGATAAATGTTGTAATCTGCCGATTCATTACACCCCCTCCTTTTCACGGATTAACATATTGGAAAGCTTTTCCAGTAAGCGGTCTTTGTTCAGCTTTGCTTCCCATTGGGTAAAGCCTTCTGCCAAGCCTTTCTCTGCGCCGATATCATCTGCCAGTGAGGTCACGGCCATTACCGGCAACTCTTTTAGCCGGGGGTCGGCCCGGATGGCCCGGATGGTTTCCCACCCATCCATCTCCGGCATGATAATATCCAAAATAACCGCATCCACGAACTCCTCAGCCAAAATATCAAGTGCCTGCCTGCCGTTTTCAGCTTCTATGACTTCATATCCTGCGGATGTCAGGTAATCCTTTTCCACCATTCTGAAAAACGGGGTGTCTTCTACCAGCAGAATGCGTTTCAAAGAGGCATCTTTATCTCTTAACCCACAATCCCCCCCATACCATTCCGGTGCAGCCAGTTCAAAAAGACGGTACATATCCGGAAACAGGGTGATTTTGTCCGCCAGTATGGCAGACCCAAACAGCCCCGGAGACATGATTGATTTTGTATCGATGTCAACCACGGTATGGATCGTTCCCTCCACAACACTGACCACAATACCCATGGGATGTTTCATCTGTTTTGGAACAATGACACAGGTGGTCTCATCGCAAGATCTGTCCGGCCGTTCAATCGGCAGATAATCTTCCAGATAAACCAACCGCAGTTTATCGCCCTGATATTGAAGGTATTGCTGGCCTTTGACTCGTTCAATACTGGATGATTTAACCCGTTCAATGCGGGTGATAAGTTCCAAAGGAAGAGCAAACCGATCAAAGGTATTGTTATTAAACAACAATAAGGTTTGAAGGTCTTTCTCATCACTTTTAATATCAATTCTGGTTTTCTCCTTCTGTTTTTTCAAATCAATATGATGAAGCTTGGCTTTTTCAAACAGACCGACCACATCAAGAATAAGGGAGACAGATCCCTCCCCCATGATGCAGGCCCCGCTGAAGCTTTTTTGTTTTTTAAGATAGCGTGGCAGCGGCTTGACCACAATTTCTTCAATATTCTCCACCGCATCAACCATGAGCCCGAATCGGGAGGTCCCATGTTTAATGACCAGAACCCGTACCGGTTCCGTTCGGTCTTCAACCATATTTACCCCTTGCCCCTCCCGATTGAGACCCAAGACATCCCCCAGTGAAATCAGGGGTAACAGCATATCCCGCAAACGAAGCACACAGGAGTTTTGAACAAAATTAATTCGATTTTCGATTTCATCAGGTTTGATGCGGACCAATTCATCAATATTGGCCTCGGGAAGAATAAAAGACTGTCCGAGAGTGCGGATCACAAGCCCGGATACAATGGCCAGCGTCAACGGAAGAATCAGGCTGATGGTGGTCCCTTCATAAAGTGTGGTATCAATATCAACTGTCCCGCCCAGCTGATTGATATTGGTCAGCACGACATCCATTCCAACTCCCCGGCCACTCACAGACGATACCTGCTTGGCTGTTGAAAAACCGGGTTTAAAAATGAGCCGTGCCAGTTCTTTTTCCCCCATCTCCTTCATCTGCTCTTTTGTAATCAATTTTTTTTCAACCGCTTTTTGCCCTACCCATGGGCAATCAATACCGCCGCCATCATCAATAATATCAATATAAACATGCCCGGCCTGGTGATAGGCTTTCAGTTCAATGGTTCCCTGTTTGGGCTTTTTGAATTTTTCCCGATCCCCGGACGATTCGATACCATGGTCAACGCTGTTGCGGATCAGATGGGTGAGCGGATCGGACAATGCTTCAATAATCGATCTGTCCAGCTCTACATCTTCTCCAAAGGTGACAAGTTTTATCTCTTTATTTAATTTTTTGGCCAGATCACGTACAATGCGCCCAAACTTTCCAAAGATGATGGATACAGGCTGCATTCTCATCTGCATTATTTTTTCCTGCATCTCTGTTGTAATGCGGCTGATATGCTGAATAGCGGGATTCAGCCGTGGCGTGTCCTTTACCAAGGGCATGGCAATCTGATTGAGTTGATTTCTGCCCAGAACCATTTCCCCGGCCAGATTTACCAGATCATTTAAAAAGTTGACCCCTACCTTGATTTTTTCTTCGGTCTGAAGATGGCGGGATATTTTTAAATCAGGTTCATCTTCAGGTTTTTGACGGTCTTTTGACGGGGCAGCCCCCGGCGTGTTCGATTGATCCAAGTCGGCAGATTTTTCTTTAATTACCGGGGTTTTTATTTCAATCCCTTTAGGAATAGACTCTGATTCTTCTATAGGAATAGCCCCGGTTTCTTCTATCTGCGCCATCTCTTTTGATAAAAGAGGCTTGGTGGTGACAGGCCCCTGTTTTTGTTTATGTGCTTCTATATCAATGATGCTGACCCGGTCCGAGGGGATATCCAATGCAGTGGGAATGAAGTCCTCTTCCAGGATAGTTGCAAAGGCAAATACAAAGGTAATCTCATTCTCAAGACAATTGGCAAGCCCTTGTATCCTGTCAATATCCAATCTGGATTCAATCAATTCACCCGTAGAGACAATGGCGTTAATTAAATCCAGGGGCGTTCTTCCCTTATCCGTTAAATCTTTTTTCAAATAAACGGTAATGGTGTAAAGAAACTGCCCGTTTTTTGAGAACCTGTCCAACTGGCTTTCCTCGATATCAAAGGCTTTGGCTTGTTTCCCGATTTCAGGTTTTTCTTTAACCGTAACAATTTTGGAGGGTTGCTCAAGTGGGTCCAAAATTTGGGACAGTTGATCAATCTCTGTCTGGATATCAAACTGATCACTGGTCGTCACATCATCAAACATGGCCCTTAGCGCATCAATCCCGGCAAAAAGGGCATCCACCAGCCCGGGGCTTGCCTTCATCTTTCCTTCCCGCAGTTGGGAAAGCAGATTTTCCATGATATGGGACAGGTTTCCGATTTTTTGAAACCCAAAAAACCCGGCGGCGCCCTTTATACTGTGAACAGCTCGAAATATGCCATTTACGATTTCAGAATCAATATTATCAATATTTTTCTCCAACTCAAGCAAATCAGGCTCAATTGATTCCAGGTGCTGCATGGACTCTTCAACATAGACTACAATCAATTCATCCTGGTCCATCATTTTGTAGGCTCCTTGCGGTTTATAGTGAAAAGTGCCGGAAACTGGAAAAAATTGGCGACCTTTAAGAAGTTTTTACCTGCTCCTGTGATTTCAAATATCTTGGATTCAGCGGTCACCTGACGATATATCCCAATGATCAGGTTCACACCCAGCGAATCCACGATCTCAATATGGTCTGCTTTGAAAACAACTTTTGACACATTCGGATTTGCCTTAAGTTTTTCTAAAAAAGAATCTCTTAATTTCTCTATTTGACTTGCCACCAAATCTGATTTTGGTTCCAGGAAAAGAATCTGCAATTTGTCTTGATCTATCATTTTCATCCCTCCCCGGATATTTTTAAAATTAAAGAAAGTGTGTTCTTGTCTTTTCGTATTTTCATTATTTTTTCCCTAAGTGATGATGGTTAATTTTATTTAAAAATCAGGATTGATATCTTGGATATAATAAAACTGCTTAATCTTAAAGGCTGTCCCGCCTTAAGTGGATAGCCAAAAAAATTAACAGATAGAATTTAATAACGCGATTACAAAATCTTCTATTACACTATACAACGTTTATAGCAAAAAGCGTACCAATGGGCGATTTAAAAAATAAGCGTTAAAAAAACAGATAGATACAGAAAGTTAAATCTTTGGAGGAGTTAATGCAGGTTCCTTTTCTTATGAAATCCCACAAATTTCTGATTTGATCAGAATTATTCTGGCCTGGTGATGTATCCTGTTTAAATTTCATGGTAAACATTGTTTGATATGAAAAGTGTGCTCTGGTGGTCATCATCCTTCTGTTCAGATAATGTCTCATACCCTTCAATAAGGGGAAGCTCAACCCAGAAACAACTCCCCTTATCCCCTGTACTTTCCAGCCCGACGTTACCCTTCATCTGTTTGGCCAGGCGTTTGCTGAACGCAAGGCCGATACCGGTGCCCGGAATAGCTCCAGCCTCTTTTCCAAGGCGGTTGAACGGAATAAAAAGTTCTTCCAGCTTATCAGCCGGAATGCCGGGGCCGCTGTCGGTTACCATTATCCGAACACCCTTTTCATGGTTGACCGCAGCAATACGGACGGTTCCTTCTCTGGAATTGTATTTTACAGCATTTGAGAGCAGATTGATCAAGATCTGTTTCATGCGGTTGCGGTCGGCAAGGACCCTCATCAATGGGTCGAAAGGCCTGAGATCCAGGCATATTCCCCTATCTTCCGCAAGAGATCGGACATGATCCAGACACTCATTCATCACTTCTGAACAATCCACAGATTCCAACAAGAGTTCTGTTTTCCCGCTTTCGATCAGGGCAAGGTCCAACACCTCGCTAACAAGGACGAGCAGAAGCCTGCCGCCAGAAAGTATTTTTCGGACATAGTTGACCTGAGTTGGATTTAAGGTTTTATCCGTCTCCAGGATCTGGCCAAATCCCAGGATAGCATTTAACGGCGTGCGCAGTTCATGGCTCATGGAGGATAAAAATATGCTCTTGGCAAAATTGGCTCGCTGGGCTATATCTCGAGCCTCAATCAGGTCATCTTCCGTCTGCTTACGCTCGGTGATGTCCTGTACCAATGACGCTGCACCGATAACTTTTCCGTTGGCAGCTTTCAAAATTGTGTTATACCAATCACACATAATTCGTCTGCCGTCTTTGGTTATATTTTCGTTTATGCTGTTAGTCCCTCCCTTTCCGGATATCAAATCCCTGTAGACATCATCAGCCATTTCCTTCAGCTCTTCAGGAAGAATGAGTTCAGTGACATGTTTACCCATAACTTCTGTTTTAGAATAACCAAAAATCGCTTCCGCCGCAGAATTCCACTCAATAACTTTATAATTCAAATCCCAGGAAATTGCTCCAATCGGTGTATTTTGAAGGTGGCTGCTAAGTTTTTGCTCGCTCTCCAGTAATGCATCCTCTGCCTGCTTACGTTCTGTGATATCATTATATGTAACAATCACTCCTTTGTTTTTAAGAGGTAAGGGGGCCGCTGTAACATTTAACCAGGTTGTCCTATGATTATTCTTTACAATTCCCATCGCACAATTGGAAACCTGTCGATTTTCCTTAAGTGCGATGACACTGGCCCACTCTTCACGGGGCATCTCTGACCCATCTGGGCGGATTATTCGCCACTCTTGACCATCAATTTTTCTTTTCTCCTGATCGTCTTTGCTTACACCAAGCAAGAGTTCTGCGGCTGTGTTGGATTCAAGAATGTTTCCATTCGCATCCGTTACAGTGATACCATGTGGGAAAGAGCTGAAAAGAGTTTGATATTTGAGGGCCTCATTTTGATAATGATCAACTTGTTGTTCAAGTTCTGCAATTCGTTTTTCAAATTCTTTATAGGTGGGTTTTGTTGACATGAGATATACCTATTCTTTTATATTTATGCTTGTTTCTATTTTTTCCTTTAACAGTCCAAAATTGAATGGTTTCGAAATATATTCATCAAATCCTTCATCTAAATATTTTATTTCATCACCTTTCATGGCAAAAGCAGTCAGTGCGATTATGGGAATATATTTTTCACTGTTTTTTCTGATTTGTCGCATGGCTTCTACCCCATCTATTCCAGGAAGTTGAATATCCATCAATATCAAATCATATTCTTTTGCTGAGGCCATTGTCACGGCTTTTTCACCGCTTACAGCAAAATCTAAATTATAGTTGGTTAAAATAGCTTCAATCAATTCTCTATTATCTTTATTATCTTCTGTTACTAAAATGGTGATATCTTCTATTAAATCAGAATTAATTTTGTTCAGTTGGGTAATGCTTTCTTCCGTGACCTGTTCTCCGGTTGAAATTCTTCCGGGCAAGTCAACAATAAACCGACTGCCCTCTCCTAATTTACTGGTAACGGTTATTGTTCCCTGGTGAAGTTCGATTAACTTCTTTGATATGGCCAGCCCAAGACCGGTTCCTTTTTCTTTGGAGATTCTAACGGCTGTTACCTGTTCAAAGGGATCAAAGAGTTTCTTTAAAAAATTTTCCGGTATTCCAATACCTTCATCCCAGACGGTCACTTTAAACCGATTGCCTTCAACTGTCGCATCAATACCGATTCTGTTTCCAGGTTCAGTAAATTTCACTGCATTGGAAAGTAGGTTAAATACAACCTGTTTTATTTTTGTTTCATCACCATTAAACCCTCCTAAATCTGATTTTATATTAACGACTAACTGTAGATCTTTTTCATGGACAGCTGTCTGAATGATACGGGGTGATCTTTTCAGCATTTTACCAAAATCAAATGGTTTCCTCTCTATTTTTATCTTTCCAGACTCAATCTTTGCCAGATCAAGGATATCGTTTACCAATTCTAAAAGATGGTTTCCACTATCTTTGATAAAGTTAAAATACTTTTGTTGTTTTTCAGTTAAAGTCTTAAATATTTGATTTTCCAAAACCTGACTGAATCCGAGAATACCATTCAAAGGCGTTCTTAGTTCATGGCTCATGTTAGCCAAGAATTCACTTTTTGCACGGTTAGCCACTTCAGCAGCCTCTTTTGCTTTTATAAGCTCTTTTTCCAGGATACGAAGATCAGTGATATCGGCGATATACTCAATTCCCCCAATTACTTCATTGTTTTCATCCAGGATTGCCCCGGAATAAATCTGTAATGCCTTGCCGGTAATCTGTTCTTCTTTAGGCGTTGAATAGCGCACGACAGGTTTTTTGGTACGGTAGCATTCCGGCAGAGAACACTCTGCACACGGTGAACTATTCCCTTGAAAAACGTCATAACACTTGAGGCCAAGAATGGAATCCATATCCTTAAGCCCGAAACGCTCAAGTAAGCCACGACTGACAGCAATAATATTAAATTCCTTATCCACCACATTCATATGCCCAGGAATGTTTTCAAAAAAGGCTTTGAGTCTGCTGTTGGCTAATTTTAATTCGGCTGTACGTTCAGCAATACTTTTTTCCAGAGACTCATTTTGTCGCGCAATGATATTGCTTTGTTCTTTCTGGCGGTTAAACAGATACTGTAATTTAGAGCTCATTGCCTGAAACGCCAGATCCAGATTTGAAAGCTCTTTAACATTTGTATGGGTAATCGGTTTGATGTCAAAGTCTCCCCGTGCCAGATTTTCAGCATCACGGCTGAATTTTTCTATGGGTATTACCATCCTTGATGCCATGAAAATGCCAAAACCGATTGAAAAAACGACAACCAGCCCAATAATCGCAAGGGTATGGTTGGTATTGGTATTAATTCGAGCCATGAAATCAGATTCTGGGACAATTGTGACAACAATCCATTTAAGACCAGGGTCTTTGGTAAATTCAGAGGCTTGAAGATATTGCCGTTCACCATTCTGTTCAAATGTCAGGAGTTTGTTGAGACCAACGTGCTTTAGTCCTTCCGTTTGGTCTTTGAGAAGGCGGGCAGAGGTTTCGACATTAGCAAGTCCGGAGTTAACCGCCGGAACACGGGCGAAGGTTCCATTGCTATTTTTTCTCAAATAGCCGGACGTTGCGGATGATGCGGCTATCAGATCTCCATTGTCATCCATGATATACACTTCACCATGATCGCTCACACGAATGGTCTTGAGAAACTGATCTATCTGTCCCAGTAGATAATCAACGGCAAATACCCCCTTAAGGTTTCCATTTTCATCATAAAAGGCTTGAGCTGCCGTGAGTGCCAGATCTTTAATTACAAAATGACGGTATATGGGTGTCCATGCAGGGCCTTTGGCAGCGACTCCAGCCTGATACCAGGGGCGGGTTCTCGGATCGAAATTTTTATATACCTGTTTCAATTCCAGGGCATCCCCCAGTAGATTTGTGGAAAAATTGTGAGAATGGCCATGGGTTGAATGACCTGCCCGCACAATTTGGATCTTTCCGTCAGGCAGACGCCGTGCACCATAAAATTCCCCTTGAGGGGTTCCTAAAAAAGAGTATGCCAAATACGGATGGGCTTTAAGAACAGAATAGAAATAGCGCTGGACGTTTTGGATATCATTAATATCCAGTAATCCTGATTCCAGTGCATGCACATTCACTTCATTGACAGTCAGCGGTGCCTGGAGATATTCGGTAAGCTTGTCTTCAACTCTTGCAAGTACTCCCGAACGAAGCTGTCTGGCAATATCATTAACGGCTATACGGTCATTTTGGAGGGAAAACAGGGCAATAATAGTGGTTGAAAATACAATGAGAAGGACAAAGGGCAGAATAACAAAATATCGTAGAGAAACCGTTCGGTTCGCAATAAGATGAGAAAAAAAAGAGTCATTGTTTTTCATGTTGTCTCCTAAACAGATATAGTCTAATTCCAGCAATTGTTAACGATAACATAAATGGGCCTGATGGGAGGAAAATTTTTCAATAATCCTAACCTGGACAAACCAGAACCCAAAAGTTTTTCTGATTCTCTTGCCCAAATAACACGAAAATCAGTGATAAGTACCCACACATATGTTCTTCGGTATTCTACAGACATATCTCATTGATATTTATGAGTTTTATTTTGAGGAATATATGCTCGGGTACTTAAGAATCTATATAACAATTTCGGCGACCCACTTGCTTGACATCTATCGCTCCCTGAATAAGTGCTATTTATCCCGGCCCAACAATACTTCTATTGCATCCAGCATCTCCTGAAGATCAAAAGGCTTGAGAAAAATTTTCTGTGCACCGAAAGCCTTGGCATGGTTAAGGTAATCGAATTCATCCCTCATGCCACCGCCACTTATGGCTATGATCTTCACATCCGGGTAGTTTCGCTTCAGTACCGTGATGGCCTCTAATCCGTCTTTCCGCGGCATAAAAATGTCCGTAATAATAAGATCGGTTGGTTCCTTGCAGTACATTTGAATACCCGCCTCTCCGTCAGCAGCTTCAACCACATCATATCCGCTCTCTTCTAACATCAACCGAAGCAGTGTGCGAAAGCCGTCCTCATCATCCATAATAAGAATGCGTGTCATATCTTTTCTCCCCTGGAGTATCATCTACTTTTGTTAGTTTTCTAATTTGGCTACCCAATCAGCTGTGTTTACAAGGATACTGACTTTCCGTTCACAGGTAAATAAATATGAACAATTGTTCCATTACCTGAAATTGATTTCACATCAAGATAACCATGGTGTCTTTTGATGATAGCCTGACAAATTGTCAGGCCAAGTCCCATACCCCTCTGAGTTTCTTGGCCTGCAATCGCCGGCAAACCTCATAGCCATCCATTCCCGGCATGAGGATATCAAGAAGAATCAAATCCGGGGGAATTTTTGAGTTGGCAAAATCAAGACAGGTTTTGCCGTTCGTGGCAACCATGATATCATAATCATCTTGGAGAAGGTCATCCAAAATGGCTATATTCATCGGTTCATCATCAACAATCAGAATCCGGGTCTTTTTCTCTTTCATTATAATTTTATTCCCTATAAATGCTAACTGCTTCAACTTCATATTTGATGTGACACAGCGGGTAAGATGCTTATGTTTTATACCCGTTTTTTTTCACAGAAAAAGTCGATTTTTTTGAATAAATCATCGGCATTAAATGGTTTGGAGATATAATCATCCATCCCTTGGCCTATCTTGAGATTACCCAGTTTAGTTCTCATGACGCGTCCTTCAAATGAATTCACATTCATTTAGATATAACGGCAATGTAAATTTAAAAACACTCCCCTGGCCGATCTGACTTTCCACCCATAGTTTCCCTTTGTTCATTTCAATGAATTCCTGGCATAAAATCAATCCCAGGCCGGTTCCCTTTTCACCGGAAGTTCCGGGCATGGAATGTCGTGTGTCAATTTTAAAAAGTGTCGGGATGTCTTCTGCCTTGATTCCTATGCCGGTATCAGAAATTGCAATTTCCACAAAATCATCAATGGATTTTGAATCAATCTGAATTTCACCCCCTTTATCAGAAAATTTAATGGCATTTGAAATCAAATTTCGAAGTATCAGTTCTATCATGTCCGAATCAACAGAAAGCATGATACCCGAGTCTATCGTGTTAACAATATGGATCTTTTTAATTGTATAACTTGAATGAAGCGTTGCAAGGCATTGTTCCACAGCTGCCAGAAGATCTATTCCTTCAGGATTACATTTTATCCCTCCGGTTTGGAGTCTGGACCAATGTAATAGATTCTCAAGTAATTTATAGAGACTTTTACCTGAATTATGAATATTCTGGATATACACCATCGCTTTATCTCTGTCCAGAGTATCAAAATGGGAGATCAACAATTCAGAAAAACCGAGTAAGGCATGGAACGGATTTTTTAAATCATGGGAGATGATGGAAAAAAATTTATCTTTGGCCATGTTGGACTGGGCAAGTTTTTCCCGGGTGGTTTTCAGTTCCAAATGGGTTTGAACCCTTAAAAGCAATTCCTCGGAATGAAACGGTTTTGTAATATAATCCACTGCCCCCAATTTAAACCCTTTTACAATACTGCCAACATCGATTTTGGCCGTAAGAAAAATAACAGGGATATCCCGGTGCAAAGGATCTTGTTTTAGCAAGTCGCACACATCGTATCCATCCAGGTCAGGCATCATCACATCTAAAAGGATGAGATCATATTTTTCCTTTTTAATAAGGGTAAGTGCCGTTCTGCCATCCATTGCAAAGGACAGCTGATACCCTTGATCACGCAGAACGTTTCCAAGAACCTGGATATTTTGTGGCAGATCATCAACAATTAATAATTTGTATGCGTCTGGTTTAAAGTCTGACATCAGGCACTCCTCCAATAGATAATTCTTTTATCTGTTTGATCAAATCCGGATATGCATTCAGGGTGTATTGCATATTTTCAATATCAAAATTATTACTGTGCAAAAGCAAGTTTTCACCATAGTCAATAATGATGTTGATTTGATATTTTTCGCCTAACTGTTTGATGAAATTTGCAAACCTTTCTATATCCGGCAGGTGATGGCTCTGGGTAATGGATTCCCATTCAATCATCAATGCATTCTCCAATGAATCTATAATTAGCGGAAGTTTTGTAAGTATTTCTTTAGAAATGACCGTTTCAGAGGAATTCAACCGGCAAGGGGCACTGTCATCAACAACAAGATTAGGCGTGTTGCCCATGGAAAGTTTTGACCCGGTTTTAATTTGCTTCAATCGGAGCGTAAAGGTACTTCCTTTATTGATTTCACTGACCAGGGAAATTGTACCCCCCATCATTTCTACCAGGTTCCGGGTAATGGTTAAACCAAGGCCCGTCCCCCCATATTTTTTCGAATCCTGGCCATCTTTCTGGCAAAACGGTTCAAATATTTTTGTTTGGAATTCAGAAGCAATGCCGATGCCGGTGTCTTCAACACTTAATATGAGATCGATGGACCTGTTTCTGTTTGGGGATGATTGCGCACTGACCTTAATATACCCCGTATGGGTGAATTTAAGTGCATTTGAAATTAAATTGGTTAATATCTGTTTTAATCGTAATTCATCTATAAACAGATTGTAAATGATATTCGGGTCAATATCAAAAATTAAGTTTACTTTCTTTTGAGACACCTGAATAGAGAATATTTGTCGGATCTCTTTGAATAGAGAATGAAGATCCATTGATTTTGTAACAAGTTCTAATTTGCCGGCTTCAATCTTGGACAAATCAAGGATTTCGTCGATAATGTTTAATAATGATTCCCCGCTGGAAGATATTGAATTCAAATATGATTTTTGTTTCGGATCCGAGATCTTATTTTTAAGCAGTTGGGTAAACCCGAGAACACTGTTCATGGGCGTCCTGATTTCGTGGGACATATTGGATAAAAATTCGCTTTTGGATAAATTGGCGGCGTCTGCCTCATCCTTTGATTGTTTAAGGGTTTTGAGCATTCTTTTTTGATGGATGGCTATGGAGTAAAGATTAGCGATCCTTTCCAGGATATCAATATCCGCATCACCATAATTATCCGATGAGTTGATCAGGGAAATCTGGCCGAGGAGCTTTTCACCCTTGAGTGCGGGTACCGATATAAATCGTTCAATGGGGACATGACCCTTTGGAACCCCATTGCTCCTTGGATCATCTTGGATATCATTTAAATATAAGGAACGTTTGTTTTCAAGCACCCACCCCCATAATCCGCACCGTTCGGAAAACTCATAACTTTTTTCTTGAATACGGCATTTATCCCACACATCAACCATAAGCGTTGGTGAAACCAAATGGTCGGTTTCAGGATCAATATATCCGGCATACCCCATGGGACTTTTGGTGAAATATTTGGCCGTTTCCAACACAAACATGGAGACCTCTTCGATGCTTTGAACAGAGATGATTTTCCGGGACAGATCTGCGAGAGCCCGATTGAATTCAATCTCTTTTTTAAGTTCTTTCTCCATTTTTTTTCTATCGGAAATATCGTTGATCATGAGCATCAGCTGATTTTTTCCAAAAGGGATGAAAAAACACTCCAGGTCCACTTGTTTACCAAAGAGGGTCTCACCGGAAAAATCAAATTTCATGGACACATTATCTTTTAATGTATTTAAAACCATGGCATACAGTCCGGATTGCTTCCAGGTCTCAATATTGTGGTAATTGAGTTTCCTGACTGAATCCGGTGTTCCCCCGATCATGCTCACTGCCGAACCGTTTAAGGAAATGCAGTCCCCATTTTCTTTAAAAATGAGGATGCCGATTGGAGAGTATTTGATAATTCTTTGTTGAAAATCCAGGGCCTCATTTAATTGATCTTCCAGTTCTTTTTTTTCTGTGATGTCAAAACTGTATTCGATCATCTGAGCAAGGTCTCCCTGCTCATCCAGAACTGGAAAGCCGTGAACCTCAATTATTTGTTTTGTATTTTCCTTATCATAATGAATATGTTCAACAATTACGGGTTTTTTTGTTTTTTTCATTTCAACAAGCGGACAGGGTTGTTGGGCGGTATTGCATGGCGTGTTCCTATTGTGGGTCATGGCATGACATGTCCGGCAGCGGGTGTTATTATAGAAATTGGAAGTTGCCTGGTTTGCCAGCGTAATTTCATAATTTGCTGCATCAATGACATAAAACGGATGGGTTAAGGAGTCCAAAACTGTATTTAAAAACACTTCCCTTTTTTTAAGTGCTTTTTTGCTTTGCTTTAATGCCCCAAGCGCCTTTTGCTCAAGTTCAAGCCTACTTTTTTCAATGGTTAAAATGTCACGATAAGATTTAATTGAACTTCGAAACATAGTATACATTCGGATGTTAGTAAAATCTGTTTTTTCCTTGTAATCGTCGATATCGTAATTATCAATCACAAACCGCTCGGGAGCCTTTCCAGGTTGACCGGTTCGAATGATCAGACGAATATGCGAAAGTCCCATTTCTTCTCTGATAAAACGAACCAAATCCAGACCGGCTTCCTCTGTTTCCATTACGACGTCAATCATTGCCGCTGCAAAATGCGGATTGTTTTGAAGAATCTCACGTGCCTGTTCCCCAGAGTAAGCACTGATTAATTCCAGACCTTTGCCATCAAAGGTAAATCCCTTTAGCACAATGCGAGTTATTTCATGGACCTCTGGCTCATCATCCACAATGAGTACTTTCCAATTATGACTGTCCAAATCAACTGTAGGGCTCAGTGTTTGCTTTGAATTTGGCAAAACCTGGCTGCGAGGTGCGATTTTTATTTCTTTTTTTCTATCACTGGACAATTTTTTTTTATTTTTGGATCTTATCAACTTCATGGATTTTCACCTTATCCTAAGAGTTCCATCGCCTGGTTAACGGAGACTTGAACATCCTCCATCATTTTTTCCACATCAATGCCGATATCATGCATTAAGCCTGAAAGTAAAGATGGGCAAGAGTTTGCAACCCTCAATATATTTCCAGACAGTATCGGATACATCTCAATAAGCTTGGCAATGTCAGAAATGTTTGTGTCAGGGTTATCTAACACCTTTTGAAGTTTGATTATAGTATCAGGAAAGGCTGGCAAATTCCCTCTCTTTTCAATCAAATTCAGTATTTTTCTCCAGGTTTTCTATGCCGACGGTTTGGATGATTTTTGCCAGCAAGTCTTCACCAGAAAAGGGTTTGGTAATATATTGTTTCGCACCAGCCCGAATCGCATCTATGACCTTTTCCTTCTGGCTTACGGATGTCAGCATAATAACCGGAATGGATTGATATCGTGTGTCTTTTTTTATAATTTTTAAAAATTGGGGCCCATCCATTACCGGCATTTCCACATCCAGCAAAATCAAATCAACCTTCCCCTTCACGGCCTCAAGAACTTTAAGCCCTTTTTCTCCGTCTTCAGCCTCTAAGAACTTCACACCAATCACCTCTATTAAGTTTTGAATAGCCTGGCGAATGGTCTTTGAATCATCTATTGATAAAATATGCATTTTTTTTTCCTATGGCTTTTCATTGAGCACCGCATCTTTATAATACCTTATTTTAAAATCATCAGATAAACCCCTTAATGATTCGGTTGCACCTAACATGAGAACGCATCCTGAATTGAGTGACTGGGCCATTTTTGAAAACAGCTTCCGCTTGAACTGTTCGGAAAAATAAATAGCCACATACCGGCACAGAATCAAATCAAATTTACCAAGGGAGACAAAACTATTTTGTAAATTAAATTGTCTGAATGTCACCCGTTTTTTTAATATCTGATCAAACTCCCATACATTACCGTTCTG
>Ga0208900_1000926_pt1 | contig 16888 bp, 11 predicted proteins | sample AntAceMetag02UKK_FD_184763 | JGI IMG/M metagenome (GOLD analysis project Ga0208900, IMG submission 184763) | Saline lake microbial communities from Ace Lake, Antarctica - Antarctic Ace Lake Metagenome 02UKK (SPAdes) (version 2) | ecosystem: Environmental > Aquatic > Non-marine Saline and... | reverse complement strand
AAGGTGTGGTTAAAAATATCACAGAATATGGTGTCTTTGTTGATCTTGGCGGTGTGGATGGACTCCTTCACATCACCGACATCTCCTGGGGCCGTGTGAAACATCCCTCTGAGTTGTTTTCTGTGGGAGATAACATCAACGTGAAAATTCTTTCCTATGACATGGAAAAAGAGCGGGTGTCTCTGGGTATGAAACAGTTGACACCTGATCCCTGGACCATGGCCCAGGAAAAATATCCTGTGAGTTCCAAGGTTCTTGGAAAGGTTGTGAGCCTCACCGATTATGGTGCCTTTGTGGAGCTGGAAGAGGGTGTTGAGGGTCTGATCCATGTGTCTGAGATGTCCTGGACCCGCAAGATTCGTCACCCATCCAAGATGGTTTCCGTGGGTGAAGAGGTGGAGGCTGTTGTCCTTGATCTCAAACCAGATAACAGAAGAATTTCCCTTGGTATCAAGCAAACCGTTGAGAATCCCTGGGAAGTCATCAGTGACAAATACCCTGTGGGAACCGTCATTGAAGGAAAAATCAAAAATATCACAGATTTTGGTCTTTTCATCGGTATTGATGATGACATTGACGGTCTGGTTCATATTTCTGACATCTCCTGGACCAAACGCATCAAGCATCCTTCAGAAGTTTACAAGAAGGGCGATATAATCCAGGCAGTGGTGCTTGACATTGACAAGGGAAGTGAGAGATTCTCCCTTGGTATCAAGCAGACCCAGCCAGATCCCTGGGAAACTGTGGAGCAGCGATATGAAGTGGGAACGGAGATTTCCGGTGTGATCACCAACATCACAGATTTCGGTGTTTTTGTGGAGCTGGAAGAGGGAATTGAAGGGCTTGTCCATGTGTCTGAAATCAGTAAGGAAAAAATCAAGACGCCTTCAGATCAGTTCAAGGTCAGTGACAACATTACTGCACGGGTGATGAACATCAACAGTGATGAAAGACGTATTGGTCTTTCCATCAAACGACTTGAGGACGAGGCAGAAGAGGAAGTTGTCCATGCTTTTGCCAAAAATATGAAGCCCACCACATCTTCTTTTGGTGAGCTGCTTCGTAATAACCTCGAGGAGGCTGCCAAGTCTGAAGATAAATAATATCACTGGTTGCAGCCATGTGTTTCCATGGGGTCTGCTGCCGGACATGATAATGATATCAGGCTGAAAATATTAGGTCGGATACAGAGCTATCTCTGTGTCCGGCCTTTTTTATACCATTTAGAAAATAAGCAGTGAGGTATTTCATGTTTTCCAGAAGACATCCGTTTTTATTTTTTTGTCTTGTGGCGTTCACCGTCGCATCGGCAACTCTTGTTATTACCACGGGCTTGATCGTGGGAGGGGGGGCCATGCTTAACGCCTCTCTTGCCACCAGATATGGAGGGCATTCTGGAAATGTGGGTGTTGTTGAAATTTCCGGATTAATTTCTTCCTCAAAAGAGATAATAGAGGATCTTAATACCTTTCGGAATGATGCGGCCATTGAGGCCATAGTGCTTCGCATTGATTCCCCTGGCGGAGGAGTGGGGCCTTCCCAGGAGATATATCGGGAGGTTATGAAGACCCGTCTGATTAAAAAAGTGGTGGCGTCCCTGGGGGCGGTGGCAGCTTCGGGGGGATACTATTCAGCTGCAGCCTGTGACGGCATCATGGCCAATCCCGGCACCATCACCGGCAGCATTGGCGTGATCATGGAGTATGCCAATTTTAAGGAAATTATCAAGAAAATTGGTTTGACCCCGGTGGTGATCAAAAGTGGTGAGTATAAGGACATGGGTTCCCCCCTGCGAGATCTGGCTGATACGGAAAAGAGGTTGCTCCAGGGGGTTGTGGATGAGATTCATTCCCAGTTTGTCAAGGATGTTGCCACAGGTCGAAATATTGAAGAAGAAAAAGTAGCCACCCTTGCCGATGGACGAATCTTCACCGGTGCCAGGGCTCTGGATCTCCAGCTGGTGGATCGGCTGGGGAATCTCGGGGATGCCATTGAATGGGCGGGTGTCCTGGCCGGTATTACCGGTGATGTGGTGCCGGTTTATCCCCGGGAAGATAATATGACGGTGATCAAAAAAGTGATACATTCTTTATTTAAAGGTGCTGACATCACCGGCGCCATAACGGATAATTTCGGGTTCATCGTCAATTAAAGAGACAATACTGGAGGCCATGCCTGCAACGGGTCCACCGTCAATAACGGCATCAAGACGTGTGCCAAAAAAATCGTGAAGCAGGGAAGGATCTTGAAATATATTGCCATCGGGGTCTGTGGCGCTGGTGCTCAATATTGGGTGTCCCAGATCCTGGGCAATGGCCAGGGAGATGGTGTTGTCAGGCACCCGGATACCTGCTGTTTTACGTTTGGTCAGCATGATTTTGGGAACCATTTTTGATCCTGGCAGAATGAATGTAAAGGGCCCTGGCAACAGGCGTTTCATGTTGCGGTAGGCAAAATTGGAAACCTTTGCATATTCACTGATATGGGTCAGGTTGGAACAGATAAAGCTGAAGGGTTGGGTTTGGCTTCTCTGTTTCAGGCGGTAAACTTTTTCAATGGCTTTTTTGTTGAGGATATCACACCCAATGCCATAGAATGTGTCTGTGGGATATGCAATAATCCCCCCCTGTTTTAAGATGTTCACAATTTTTTCAATCATTCGGGGCTGGGGATTGTCGGGATTTACTTTCAGCAGCATGGTTTTGTTCCATTCTCAGTTTAAGGGTGTTCAGGGTAGAGGGTATTTGTGTATAAAGAGAAGCACTCTGTTCGGGGTGGCCAAAATCAAAAACAGGCATTATTCAAACCACTGATAACTATATCGTTTATATATAAAAGCATCAAGATGTTTTTGGATTTGGTCATCTGATTAGACCGTGACAATCATTTGTTATGACCAACCCCTAATTATATATAACATACATGGCAGTAACCACCTGCCACAACGAAAATTGAAACTCTCATAGTCCAGTATTTTGGACGGAGTTTCATATGAAAAATAAAAAATTTAAGATGAACTTTATAACAACTTAGATAAAAGTTAATTACAGGATTCCCACTGGAGGATAAAAATGGTGAATATTATAGCAGAGGACGGGTTGTCCTTTGATGATGTGCTGCTGGTACCGGACTACTCTTCAATACTACCCGATGATGTACAGACCAAAACCCGGTTGACCCGGAAACTTAGTTTAAACATTCCCATTGTCAGTGCGGCCATGGACACCGTCACTGAGGCCCGGACAGCCATCAGTATGGCCCGGGCCGGGGGATTGGGATTTATCCATAGAAATCTTTCCATTGAGGAACAGGTGATTGAAGTAGACCGGGTGAAGAAATCTGAAAGTGGCATGATTGTGGACCCCATCATCATTTCCCCGGACACTTCCATTAAGAAAGTGCTGGCCATCATGGCCCAGTACCGAATTTCAGGCATACCTGTCACCGAAGGAAACAAGCTTGTGGGCATTGTCACCAATCGGGATCTGCGGTTTGAGACCCAGCTTGAGAAACCGGCCAGCGATGTCATGACCAAAGAAAATTTGGTAACAGTTCCCGAAGGATGTTCCCTGGAAGAGTCTAAAACAATGCTTCATAAGCACCGCATTGAAAAATTGCTGGTGGTAGATAAAGAAGGCCTTCTTAAAGGGTTGATCACCATTAAGGATATTGAGAAAATAAAAAAATATCCCGATGCATGTAAGGATTCCATGGGCAGACTCCGGGCCGGGGCCGCCATTGGTGTGGGGTCAGATATGATGGAACGTACCGAAGCCCTTATAAGGGGGGGCGTGGATGCCCTGGTCCTTGATACCTCCCATGGTCATTCCCAGAACGTCATGAGTGCGGTGGAAAAAATTAAACACAACTTTCCAGATGCCCAGGTGATTGCCGGTAATGTGGCCACCGCCAAAGGCGCCAAAGCCCTTATTGATGCCGGGGCAGATGGTGTTAAAATTGGTATTGGCCCAGGCTCCATCTGTACCACCCGTATTGTGGCTGGTGTGGGAGTTCCCCAGTTATCTGCCATTATGAATTGCAAAGAAGTATCAAATGAGACGGGTGTGCCCATCATTGCCGACGGTGGTATTAAGTTTTCCGGGGATATTGCCAAGGCCATTGGGGCCGGTGCCCAGTGTGTGATGCTGGGAAGCTTGCTTGCCGGTACCATGGAAAGCCCGGGGGAAATTGTTATTTTCCAGGGAAGAAAGTACAAGGCATACCGGGGTATGGGATCGGTGGAAGCCATGCGCAAGGGCAGCAGTGATCGGTATTACCAGCGGGACAGCTCCGAAGATGAGACACTGGTGCCAGAAGGTATTGTTGGCAGAATTCCCTACAGAGGCACGGTGAAAGAAAATATTGTGCAGATGCTGGGGGGGCTGAGAGCTGGTATGGGATATGTTGGCACACTGACCATTGAAGAGCTGCGTCAGGAAGCTCATTTTATCAGAATCAGTGCCGCTGGTCTCAGAGAAAGCCATGTCCATGATGTTATCATCACCAAAGAGGCTCCTAACTACAGTATTGACAACATGAAATAGCAGAATACCGCCCCCGGCCGCCGGGGGCTCTGCTGTCGGCACTCCGATACCACATTTTCTTATGACCACCATGTCGGTCACCGACACAATAAATTCATCGCTCCACAGGACCTACATCTCAATGACAGATTTCGCATCAACATCAAACTTTTATCATCTCCACGTTCACACCGAATATTCCCTGCTGGATGGTGCCATCCGCCTGGATGCCCTGCTCAATCAATGCCGGGAGTTTGGCATGGACGCCGTTGCCATGACCGACCATGGCACCATGTTTGGTGCTGCCCCTTTTAATGATAAAGCAGGTAAAGCAGGTATCAGGCCCATCATCGGGTGTGAGATGTATGTTGCCCCCAGAACCATCACCCACAAAACCGCCCAGGACAATAAAGGGTTAAACCACCTGGTACTCCTTGCCAAAGACAGGGAAGGGTATACAAACCTTTGTAAATTGGCCTCCCGTGCCCAGCTGGAAGGATTTTATTACAAGCCCCGGGTGGATAAAGAGCTGTTGGCCCATTATAGTAAGGGGCTCATTGCCATGTCTGCCTGCCTCAAGGGAGAGCTTGCCCAGCGTATCCTTGAAAAAAAAATAGATGAGGCCGATGAGGCGGCCCGGTTTTTCATGAAAACCTTTGGGGAAGATAATTTTTATTTGGAGGTCCAGCACAACGGCATGGCCATCCAGGAGAAGGTGAATCAGGGCTTATTGGATTTAAGTCAACGTCTTTCCATCCCCATGGTGGCCACCAACGACTGTCATTATCTGTCAAAGAACGATGTCAGGGCTCACGAGGCCCTCTTGTGCATCCAGACCGGCGATACCCTGAACAACGAAAATCGGTTCAAATTTGATTCGGATCAGCTCTATTTTAAATCCCCCCAGGAGATGATAGATTCCTTGGGGCAGTACCCCGGTGCCATTGAAAATACCTGTAAAATTGCGGCCCGGTGCCATGTGGAGTTTGATGATAAAACCTATCATTTCCCCCGGTATGAAACAGACACCAATGAAACCGTGGATCAGATTTTTGACCGTCAGGTGCGTGAAGGGTTTGAAAAACGACTGGCTGTACTGAAGAGGAAAAACCCGGACATTGATGAAAAACTTTATAGAGAACGTCTGGATTATGAGATTGGCGTGATTCTGGACATGGGCTTTCCCGGTTATTTTCTCATTGTGGCAGACTTTATCCGATACTCCAATGAGAACGATATCCCCGTGGGACCGGGCCGTGGATCGGCCGCTGGCAGCATGGTTGCCTATTCCATGGAGATAACGGCCCTGGACCCCATAGAGCATGGGTTGATCTTTGAGCGATTCTTAAACCCTGCCCGTATCAGCATGCCGGATATTGATGTGGATTTCTGCATTGAAGGGCGGGAACAGGTTTATAAGTATGTCATTGACCGATATGGCGGCGGGGAGTATGTCTCTCAGATCATCACCTTTGGAAAATTAAAGGCCAAGGCGGTTCTCCGGGATGTGGGAAGGGCCCTGGGCGTTCCCCTGCCCGAGGTGGATGTCATTGCAAAAATGGTCCCGGATGGTGCCAAAAATCTGACCCTGGCCATGGAAGAGGTGCCTGCCATACCCGCTAAGGCCGATGGGCACCCCGAGATCCAGGAACTTCTGGATATTTCCCTGCTGCTGGAGGGCTTGCCCCGCCACGCCTCCACCCATGCCGCCGGGGTGGTGATTTCCGATAAACCCCTGGTGGAATATCTGCCTTTATACAAGGGAAAAGAGGGGGAAGTTGTTACCCAGTTTGACATGAACTATGTGGAAAATTTGGGACTTGTAAAGTTTGACTTTCTGGGGCTTCGGAACCTCACTGTTATTAAAAATACCCTGGCGCTTCTTAAGAAACAGGACAAGCCCATCCCTGACCTTCTGGAGTTGGATTTTGATGATAAGGAGACCTATGCGCTTCTGGCCCGGGCCGACACCACCGGGGTATTTCAGCTGGAAAGTTCGGGCATGAAAGAGCTTATTGCCCGGCTTCAACCTGCCTGTTTCAGTGATATTGTGGCCCTGGTGGCCCTGTATCGGCCTGGCCCCCTGGACAGTGGCATGGCCGACTCCTATGTGGAGCGAAAACATGGCCGGGAAGAGGTGGTTTACCTGTTCCCAGAGCTTGAGCCCATATTAAAGGAGACCTACGGGGTGATCCTTTACCAGGAACAGGTGATGAAAATTGCCGGGGTCCTGGCCAATTACTCCATGGCCGATGCCGATGGGCTACGTAAAGCCATGGGTAAGAAAATTGCCGCCATGATGGAGCAACACCGGGGCCTTTTTCTCAAGGGTGCCAAGGAGAACAACCTGTGCGAAAAAAAGGCTGGGGAGCTTTTTGATCTCATGGAAAAATTTGGTGGGTATGGATTTAATAAATCCCACAGCGCCGCCTATGCCCTGATCTGTTTCCAGACAGCCTTTCTCAAAGCCCACTATCCCCGGGAATACATGGCTGCCCTGATGACCAGTGAAATGAGCAACTCCGAGAGTGTGGTTAAATACATGGAGGCGTGTCGGAACCAGTCCATTGATGTGCAGCCCCCGGATATTAACGAGTCCGATGCGGTGTTCACCGTCACCAGCACGGCCATCCGGTTTGGCATGGCCGCCGTGAAAAATGTGGGATCTGCTGCCATTGATTCCATTGTGGAGGCAAGGGACAGTGGTGGCCCCTTTAAAACAATCTATGAATTTTGTGAGCGGGTGCTCCTTGGCAAGGTGAATAAGCGGGTCTTAGAAGCGCTGATCAAATGCGGTGGCTTTGATTCTACCGGTGCCAGACGCAGCCAGCTCATGGCCACCCTGGAAGAAGCACTGGATCATGGAAACCGCATCCAGCGGGAAAAAGCCGATTCCCAGATGGATCTTTTTGCCGACATGGAAGGGGGAGTTGCAGCCCCGATAAGTCTTCCCCGAATGCCGGATATTGAAGAGTGGGACACCAACGATCTTCTGGCCTTGGAAAAGGAGACTTTGGGCTTTTACATCACCGGACATCCCCTGGAAAAATACCGGAGAATTCTTTCCACCTATGCCAATTACACCTCCACCACCATCCATGAAGCAGCAGACAATATGGCGGTGCGTGTGGGGGGTACCATTCGGCCGTTGAAAATATTAAAAACCAAAAAAGGGGATCTCATGGCCTTTGTGGCCCTGGATGACATTCAGGGCAGCGTGGAGGTGGTGGTGTTTCCCGAAGCCTATGCGGAGTTTCATCAGCTGATTTCCGATGAGGCTTTCGTGATTGTCCAGGGCCAGGTTCAGAAAAAGGAAAGTGCCGTAAAGCTCCTGGCCGATCGCATTGTTCCCATGGAAATGGCGGAAAAAGAGTGGACCTCCAGTATTCTTATCAATCTTCACACCCATGGAGTTGGGGAGGATGTACTTGAAAAACTGAAAACCATTGTGGACAGATACCCCGGAGAGTGCCCGGTGTATCTAACCGTTCACATCCAGGGAGGGGCTACGGTGGTGATCCAGCTTTCCGAAGCAGATCGCCTGGAACCGGCCCCGGGGCTTTTCAAGGATGTGGCGGCCCTTTTGGGGGCGGATGCCATTGAATGCCGATGTGCCCCGGCAAAGAACCGGGTCAGAAAGAAAAAATGGTATCCAAAAAATGGGAATGCTTCTAATTAGGGAGTCAGAACATATTGATTTACCGTTTATAAACCCCAAACGACCATTGTTACTAAATTTGGGCCTGATTAAATGGTAGGTTGAAAACTTCTGAGTCCCTTAGACGAGAAAGGTAAACAATATGGGATGGCTTGGAAAAGTGGTGGGCGGTACAATTGGTTTTGCATTAGGAGGCCCCATCGGTGCCGTGGCCGGGGCAGCCTTTGGGCATAGTTTTGACAAAAAAGAGGAGCGATATCTTTCGGATGGGGTGGGTATTTCACTCAACCTTTCAACGGATGAACAGGCCCAGATGACCTTTTTTGTGGCGGCATTTTCCATGCTGGCCAAGCTCACCAAGGCTGACGGCAAGGTGACGGATCCTGAAATTGCCTCCATTGAGGCGTTCATGACAAGAGACCTCAACCTGGATGTTGATGGCAGAAACAGTGCCGTGAATATCTTCCGCCAGGCCCTGCACTCCCCGGAAACCTTTGACGCCTTTGCCCTGCAGTTTTATCGGGTATTCAGGGTGCAGCCCCGAATCATTGAGCTGATGATGGATGTATTGTTCCGGGTGTCTGCGGCTGATGGTGCCATTTCCCCCCAGGAGGATGTGCTTCTCCAGACTGCGGCGGGTATATTTCATATCCATACCATGGATTATGAAAGAATCAAGGCCCGGTATGTAAAAACGGTTAATAAAGCCTATGCAGTTCTTAAATGTGACGAAACAGCCAGCAATGAAGATCTTAAAAAAAGTTACAGGAAACTTGTGTCTGAGTATCATCCAGATAAGATTGCATCCAAGGGATTGCCCGAAGAGTTCACGGCCCTTGCCAGTGATAAATTCCGGGAGATCCAGGAAGCCTGGGAGAGCATTAAAACTGAGCGTGGAATTTAGAAATAACAGGCATCCTTCATTCCTACTTTACACTTTCACGAGGTGAATGCCCATTTTTTGGTGCCTCGTTCTTTAAAAGGTGCAAAGTACTTTTGGAGGCATATGAGGGATGTCTAAAAAGTTGTGAGTTCTTTCTCGGTAAAAAATAACGCTGAGTTGAGCCGCCGCGCCAACAGCCTTCGCGGAAATCGGCAAACGTTCTCGCGGTCGGGTTGAGCGACTTGTTCGCTGAAATTTTAACTCTAATTACATGTAATTATGGACAAATAAGTTTAATATTTGGGAAATATGTCTTGTGTTTTGCAGTATCTCTTGTGATTAAATCAAATGAAGATACGGATGCATGTGCACCTATAAAGAAATCTGGCAATGTTGAACTCTTTGTGCCTTTGTTTTTTCGATAATTAAGGAATACCTTTCCAGCCAGAAAAAGAGCTTCACGAGGTATTTCCAGAACGGTCACACCCACCTGGTTAATTGCATGTTCAACTTCTTCGATTCGATTGAAACCGATTGACACTTCAGTGTATACAATTGAATTTATGTATAATGTATTAGTCCGACTGTATATACCTAATATCTTTTCAGACCAGTCAGCCCATTTGGGATCATCAGTAAACAGGTCAAGTAAAACACATGAATCTACAAAGACACCATTCATTTTTTCTCTCTTGTTAGATTCATGATTTCGTCTGTCGACATTTTAGCAGTAGCAATTCCTCGTAACTTGGTGAATTTGGAAGTTGGTTTATCTCTTGCTACCTTAACAATATAAAACCTGCCATTGTCTTCTTGAAACTTAATATTTGTTTCAGGAACAATTCCCAAAATTTCTCTAACATCTTTAGGAATTGTCACTTGCCCTTTTGTAGTTACACGCATATCAGACCTCCCTTTTAAAGTAATACCATTATAGTATTACTTGCCGTTCCGCGCAACTCTTTTTTACACTCAACTATCAAGTTGTTTAAATTACTTAATATTATTATATCTTGTTGTCGATTTTGCAAAGAATAGGTGGCTTCAGTATGAATGGCTACCCACTTAAGCCGGAATATTCTCAAGGATATTTATGTGGATAATTAGCTTTTAACCCCTTGATCATCAACTTTATGTTGTTAATGAAAGGGGGAAATACACGCTAAAGATGCTCCCCTCATTGAGGATACTTTTCACGGTGATGCATCCTGAATAAGGTTTGACTATGCCTAAAGCTACAGGAAGTCCCAATCCTCTTCCAGTGAATTTTTTAGTGAAAAATGGATCAAATGCTTGACCAACGGTTTCTTCATCCATTCCCTCCCCTGTATCTGTAACTGTCAAGCAAGCATACCTTTCCTCAGAGGCATTCCAATCTATGGGGAAACGGTGTGAATTATCAATTTTTGAAGTATTCACTGTTTCTGATGATATGGTTACCTTGCCCGAAGGAATCCCGTCCATGGCCTCCAAAGCGTTCATAATTAATGTTTGCAGGATGTGCTCAATCTGTGTGCAATTCCCTTCAATGACAGGGCCCGGTATGGGAAGGTTCGTTTTCATGGTGATCCGATCAGGAATATCTGTTTGCAGCTGTCTGAGCTTCCCGCTTAAAATTTTTGAAAGGTCAAGGGGCTTTGTTTTCTCATGGTGCTGTCCAAGGCAGGTTAGCATGAGCCCGCTGATCTTGGATGCGCGAAGTGCTCCCTGCATGGCCTCTTTAAGATTTACGGTGATGTCCGCTTGTTTCCAGTCGTCATCCAGGGCCAGTTCAAGATTTCCAATAATTATGGCAAGCAGATTGTTGAAATGGTGGGCAACGGCACCTGTCATTCTCTTCAGACTTTCTGTTTTTCTGAGTTGGTGGGAACTCTCCTCTGCCAATTTTCGCTGGGTGGTTTCCTGCATAAGCGCCAGAATATGAACGGTGTCCTCTTCTTTTTTGACGATGGAAGTTGAGATGAATACATGTTTTTTTTCCCCGTTCTTCGTTGTGATCAACCACTCCTCCCCCTTTATATCCTCCCCCTTACCCATCATTATGGCTTGTTGTCGAATCTCAAGGTCTTTGTACAAGCTTTGATACCAACCCAGACGATTAATTTCATCCAATGAGTAGCCGGTTATTTTTATCATTCGTGGGTTCCAGTGGCTAAATCTTACAAAAGGGAAATTCTTGATGTTATAACAGACACAAATGCCGTCAGCTGCTTTTTCCAGAATTTCATTGAGTTTTTTTGTCTGTTCTTTCAGCTTCTCCTCTGCCTGTTTGAGGGCTGTGAAATTAATAAATGTAACAATGATTTGTTCAACACATCCCTTATCATCGAAAACAGGGTCCGCATTCACAATTACCCAAACATGATCGGCAGGATCTGGACGGGGAATACATAGGATTAAATCACTTAAGGGCTGGAGTTTTTGCAGTACCTTATTTGCCGGATATTCTTGATGGGAAAGTTTATCACCCTGGGCATTTAAAAAGAGCCATAGGGGATCATCTGCCTTCTTATTCAATATCTGCGCTTCCGGAAGCCCCAAAATTTCTTCCGCCTTCTTGTTGCAGCGCAGGACCCTGGTGTTCGGAGCGTGTACAACAACTGCAACCTGGATATTATGAAGGAGTTTTCTGTAGAGACGTTCGCTCTGTTTCAAAGTCTTTTCTGATTTCAGGAGTTCAACGGTTCTGGCATCAACCCTCTGCCGCAATTTAATATTCCAGAACCACACCAGCACTGTCACTGAAACTGTACATGCCATTAAAATCAGAAAAAATGGAAATAATTTTTGTATCCATGAAGGTGGCGACGCATAAGCAGTGCCGATCCATTTCTTTTGAATTTTGTCCAATACGCTGTTTTGTTTTGCTAATTCAAGCAGCCTGGGTCTGGGGGGAATGAAGTAGAAAAAAGCACAAACAATACAGTATGATGGAAAAGATATAAAAAGGTGACATTATGGAAATTTTGTTTTTCGCAGCATTCCATTTTGAGAGGCTCACTTCGAGAAAAGTGTATTTCATATACGGGCTCCGTTTCCATCTCCATGCGTTAATTGTATTTTGCCTAAGGCTGGACAAGCCAGAACCAAAAAAAATTTTGATTTTATTGCCAAAATAACACAAAAATAAGAGATAAGAATCTGAATTTTTAAACAGGCTCTTAACTGCTCCATTGCATTACTGTGGCGGCAGAACACGCCCCAGAAGAAGCGGGGAATCATTCCCATCAATATGATCCAGTTGAACGGGAATCACCTTTTTTTTAAGATCATCAGATCCCTCCACCTGAATGGTAAGATAATTGGACGTCACCGCCTTTAAGTTTCCTGTGGCAGCATCTCTTTCTCCCTGGATGACTGCTTCCAGGGGGCGGCCTATATTTGCGGTTTCAAATTCCCGGGTTTTTCGTTCACCCAAGCTTCGCATCATGCTGCATCTTTCCCGGATAATTTCCCGGGGCACCTTGTCAGGATAATTAAATGCCGGGGTTCCCTCCCGGGGGGAAAAAGGAAATACATGGAGATGGGTGATGGGAAGGGACCGGATAAGATTGAGTGTATTTTTAAAGGCGGCTTCGTTTTCTCCGGGAAACCCCTGGAGAATATCTACTCCAATGGCGGCAAAGGGTTTTTTCCTACGGATTTTCTTGACCAGGGATTTGAACAGGGCCGCATCATAGGGTCGTTTCATCCGGGATAAAATTTCATCGTCTCCACTTTGCAGGGGGATGTGGAAATGCTCACAAAAAATAGGGTTTTTGACCATCAAATTAATGATGTTATCTGTGAGTTCCCTTGGTTCCACGGAACTTAATCTAATCCGGTGGATGGGTTTTTCATGGGCAATGTGCCTGAGCAGGGATTCCAGGGAACTTTTTTCTTTAAAGTCCAGTCCATAGGCTCCGGTATGAATGCCGGTGATGATGGCCTCCGCATAGCCCGCCCCATCCAATGCTCGGAGGTGGGAAATTACCTCTTGCTGGGGCATGCTCCGGCTTCGTCCCCGGGCATAGGGAACAATGCAATAGGTACAAAAGGCGTTGCATCCATCCTGAATTTTCAGGTAGGCCCGGGTGTTATCACCGGTGACCGCCGGGGAAAATGATTGAAATTCGGTGCCATGGCAGGCGTTGGATGTGGGGTCTTGGAATTTTTTCAGGGTTTTTTCTGCCATGGGCAGTAGATCAGTGGGGTGATCTTGCCTCTCTGGATCGTTGGATGAAAAAGATGCAAGGATGGTCTTTGCAATGTTAAATTTATCCCCATGCCCGATGACATAATCCACTTCTTTTATTTTTCTGATTTCATGGGCTGCGGTCTGGGCATGGCAGCCAGTGACAATAATTTTTGCCCGGGGATTGCTTCGGATGATACTGCGGGTTTCCTGGCGGGATTGCCGGGTGGCCCGGGCCGTCACGGCACAGGTGTTGATAATGCAGATGTCAGCTTTTTCACATTGGTGGGTGGCTGCCCACCCATGGGCCATGAGCTCTGATGCAATGCCGTCGGACTCATACTGATTGACCTTGCATCCCAATGTGGTGATATAAAATAATTTCATAAAAAATCGGCAAGAGACCCCCTGAGTTTTTAGCTCGGGAGAGGAATTGCCTCCTCCATTTTTTGCAAGAAAGCCTTTTTAAAGCAAATAACAACTTTCATGTTTTGTTGTGGGCAAGGCCGTTGGCAATAGAAGCTCTGCCCATGGCAGTTATTGAATAATTCCTGCTCCGATAACCCTGTCATTGATATAGAAAACAGCTCCTTGACCGGGGGTTACAGCGTTTTGCGGCCGGTTGAACTCCACGGTAATGCCATTGTTGCAGGGGGTGATCTGTGCGGTTTCTCCTTTGTGGCTATACCGGATTTTAGCTTCAACGGTCATGGGGTTTTTAAGGGGGGTGGATAAGAGCCAGTTCACCTGTTTCACTGCAAAATGGCTTTCCAGAAGATCTTCCTTGAATCCCACAACCAAATGGTTGTTTTTCATGTCAATCTTTTTGACATAATAGGGGGCCGGTCCCGGGCAGTTCAGGCCCCGGCGCTGGCCCACGGTGTAGCAATGCAAGCCTTTGTGTAGTCCCAGGATATCCCCTGCCGGGGTGACAATGGGGCCGGGTTTGAATGCGCCTTCCTTGGTGTGGGCCGCGATGAAATCGGCAAAGGAAGGTTCTTTAATAAAACAGATGTCCTGACTTTCCTTTTTTTCTGGTGGAAAAAGATTGTTTGCATGGGCCAAGGCCACCACCTCCTGTTTGGTCATTTCTCCCAAGGGAAAGATTGCGTTGTTCAGTTGAGGTTTGGTGAGCATGGCCAAAAAATAAGACTGCTCCTTGATACGGTCAATCCCCTTGCAAAGGGCAGGAACCCCTTGTTCATCGGGCTTGATTCTGGCATAATGACCCGTGGCAATGTGGGTGGCTCCCCGTTGCATTGCCGCCTCCATCAATGCCCCGAACTTGATGGTTTTGTTGCACATAATGCAGGGGTTGGGGGTTTGCCCGGAAAGATAGGTGCTGGTAAAATAATTGACCACATGGTGGGTGAACTGTTTGGACAGATCCACAATGAATATCTCCAGGCCCAATTGGCGGGAAAGACAAGGGATGTCAACAGGGTGGGATTCATATCCAGTGGTAAAGTGGATGCCAAACAGTTCTACATGGAGCTGCTGTTTGAGCAGAAAGGCAGACACCAGGGAGTCCACCCCTCCGCTTACGGCAATGGCAATGGTCTTTTTCACTGAAACATATCTTCGGGGTTCTTGGAGTAAAGACCCATGGCCCGGGTGGGGCAGGTGACAATACACAGTTCGCACACGGTGCATTTGTCCTTATCGTATATGACTTCCATCTCTGGTCGCTTTATATAAAGGGCCTGGGTGGGGCACACCGCCGTGCAGGCACCGCAGTGGGTGCACTTTGAGGTGTCCCGCCAGATTTCCTGTTCTGCAGAGCTGACCCTGACCCCCTGGTTTTTAAGAAATCTAACGCCTTTTTTATAATTGTCCCGGGTGCCGAATATTTCAAGAACCATATAACCGTCCTTGCTGTTGGATACCTTGGCTCCCAGAATGTTGAAAAGCAGATCGTATTTTTTGGTCAGGTAGCACACCACTGCTTTTTGTGCCACATCCGGTGGAAAATGAAGAATCAATATTTTAGAGTACAAAGCAACTCCTTAGGCTTTTTGTAAATATTTTTTTGACAAAACCATAATTTAAGAAATATTATGGTTGCGGTCAAGGGTTATGTTTGAAATCATTCAAAATGCCAGTGTTTAAAGGAAAAGTAATGAATCGATTTGCCTATTACATGTCCGGGTATGCCTTTAAAGCCTTTTCCGGGTTTTTAAAAACCCGGGTGACACTCCACGGTGAAGAAAATATTCCCAAGGGCTCTATTATTTATACGGCCAACCATTTCACCCGCATTGAAACCGTATTTCTTCCCTATTACATCCACTCCATTACAAAAAAACCAGTGTGGTCCCTTGCGGCGGCTGAGCTGTTCCAGGGGGCACTTAAGGGAACCCTGGAAGCCATGGGGGCGGTCTCCACCAAAGACCCCCAACGGGATTTTCTCATTGTTAAAGGGTTATTGTCAGGAAAGGCCGAGTGTATTATTTTTCCCGAAGGGCTCATGGTGAAAAATAAAAAAATCCTGGTGGACGAGGGATTTCGAATTTACCAGGATGGTGAGTTTCAAAGGCCCCACACCGGGGCTGCCACCATTGCCCTGCGCACCGAATTTTACCGGGAACGACTTCGCCGGGCACAGAAGATAAATCCCAATGAATTTCAACGCCTGGTGGACATATATGAGATTGAATCCCCGGATGCGGTGCTGGAGAGTGAGACCTTTATTATGCCGGTGAACATTACCTATTATCCGTTGCGGGCCAAGGAAAATATGTTGAGTCGCATTGCTCAAAACATGATAGAAAATCCCTCTCGGCGCATGATGGACGAATTGATGACCGAAGGCACCATGGTGTTTTCCGGTGTGGATGTGGATATCCGTTTTGGGAATGCCATTCCCGTGCGGGATATTTTTTGCAACGGATTTGTGGAAAGTGATGTGACCTCCAGGCGGCGGGTTGAATTTTCCCCCCGCCTGAGTTCCAATCATGTGATGCGAGCCAGTGCCCTGGATCTAATGAATCAATACATGTCCGGGGTTTATGGCATGACCACCTTGAATTATGATCATATCTTTGCCTCCATTTTAAAATATCTGCCCGATGATGGAGCTGCCATCAATGCCTATGATTTCCGGTGCCGGGCATTTTTAGCCACAGCAGCCTGCACCATGTCTCTGCACTGTTATTTTCACAGCAGCCTTTATGATAACCAGGTGCATCTCCTCATTGATGATCGGTTTAACAGGTATGAGGATTTCATACGGGTGGCCTATGAAACGGGCGTCATTTCTGTTCAGGGGGATTCTTTTTATAAAAATCAGATAAAGTTCACCTCCCATTCGGAATTTCATTCAGCCAGGGTAGAAAATCCGGTGGCTGTGATTGCCAACGAGGTGGAACCCCTTATCCCCCTCCAGGCGTATTTCAAGGAGCTTGCCCTGAAACCAAGCTATGAAATTACCGAACGTATCAGGGAGCAACTGCTGGAGAAACATCGTAGTGAATTTGAAGCTGATTTTATTAACACCGCATCGGTTGAAAATATCCGGGATAAAGGGTGTGGATTGCCCATCCTTTTAAAGGGAAACAAAGAAGCCATGGGCATATTGTTACTCCACGATTATCTTTCGTCACCCGGAGAGATGAGAGCCCTGGCAACCCATCTCAATGATAAGGGCTTCA
>Ga0208900_1000924_pt1 | contig 16899 bp, 15 predicted proteins | sample AntAceMetag02UKK_FD_184763 | JGI IMG/M metagenome (GOLD analysis project Ga0208900, IMG submission 184763) | Saline lake microbial communities from Ace Lake, Antarctica - Antarctic Ace Lake Metagenome 02UKK (SPAdes) (version 2) | ecosystem: Environmental > Aquatic > Non-marine Saline and... | reverse complement strand
GCTACCATAGACCCCCTCTATCTCCCCCTCAAGGGGGGGGATTCCTGCGCACTGGCCGCTGCTGTGGCTGGTGCGGCTGGTCTCCCTTCCCTTTCAGGGGAAGGGCAGGGGATGGGGTCATGATGATTTGGGATTCAATAATGCTACCTAAATAACGACGATTGTTTTATAAAAGAAAGTACAAAGATGGAAAGTTCGATAAAAATTACAGAAGCGCCCCGCGATGCCATGCAGGGAATAAAAACCTACATTCCTGTCGAAAAAAAGGCCGAACTGATCAACGCCATTTTAAAGGTGGGTTTTGATATTGTTGATTTTGGGAGTTTTGTTTCCCCCAGGGCTATTCCGCAACTGCGCGATACCGCCAAAGTAATTGCAAAGCTCGACATGTCGTCAACCCGGAGCAAACTCATGGCCATCGTCGGCAACACCAAAGGCGGCGAAATTGCAGCCGGTTTTGACGAAGTAACATATTTAGGTTTCCCTTTTTCTTTTTCCGAAACTTTCCTGAAATTAAATATTAATTCAACCCTCGATCAGGCTAAAAAAACGGTTGGCGATTTGCAAAATATTTGTGCTCGTAAAAATAAAAAGCTGCTGGTTTACCTGTCGATGGCTTTTGGAAATCCCTACGGCGATGATTGGAGCCCCAAACTCATTGCTTATTGGACAAAGTATTTATGCAGTCAGGGTATCGAGGTAATTGCCTTATCCGATATTATTGGCGCTGCCGATGGCAATCTTATCAATAAAGTTTTTGAAGCCATATACAATGAAGTGCCCTGCGTGGATGTGGGATTGCACTTACACACCCAGGAGCATAACTGGCGCGAAAAGGTGGATGCGGCTTACAAAGCCGGTTGCCGCAGGTTTGACGGTGTGATGAGCGGGATTGGAGGTTGCCCGATGGCGGGATATGAGTTGGTGGGCAATTTAAACACCAGGCATCTGGTAAACTACTGCGATGAAAATAACATCGCCCACAACCTCGACCGGGAGACCTTTGAAAATGCCTACAACAAAGCGATGTTTATTTATTGATGCTTTAAATATTTAGGATGATAGGTGCTATGGGAAAAAAATGCAAGCCAGAGCTTCGCTAATACCCGTAAACCCGCCCTTCCCACTTGTTTACGTCAACTTTCCAGCAAAGCACTTCCCGGAGTGAAGGGGCATTGTATTCAAAATCTTTGCCTGTATATTTTTGCATAATTACATTTAGCGTGTCAATTTTGTCTTTTTCATTTTCAATAAAAATTACTTTGCCATAAGCCCTGATGCTCCGGTATTTCATGCTGTAACTACAGGCAACATCCTCGTTTTGCCAGCGCAAATGATGGTCAGTTGTGAAATTGATGCACACGTGTGGGCGTTTTTTCAGGATGTCAATTTTACGCCCCGTCTGTGCTGAATGAAGAAAAATCACACCATCTTTCAGCCCAAAATTCATGGGAACCAAATAGGGCATTCCCTGCTCATCGGCCATCGAAACATAGCAAACTTCACATTTATCGGCTGTATCCAGTACTTCCTGCGGGTTAGTCAATAGGCGTGGTTTCATCGGTAATTCCTTTCTTTTTTTCTGTCGTTAAGATTAATAAAATAATTCAATACTGATACAATGAGGCTGAACCATAGCGCTGTCCAAAAACTGGCAATGGCAAACCCCGGAACTATACTGTCGGCAAGGAGTGCAATCAGGGCATTGATAACCAACAAGAAAAATCCAAAAGTAAAAATTGTAATTGGAATGGTGAATATTACCAGGATGGGTTTCACAATCATATTTAGCAATGCCAAAACAAAAGCCACCAGTACCGCGGTAAAATAATCCTTGATAATTACACCATCGAGCAACCATGATGCCACCATAATCGAAAAGGCTGATAATAAAATTTTAATTATAAAATTCATAGTATTTGATTTAAGATGGAAAAAATAAGTATTCCCAGAAAATATCTTTGAAACATTTACTTTTTTGCCAGGTTGCTCTCATCTTCAACAGGGAAGGAGAGCGTATAAATCAACGATTCGAGTTGCCTTATCAAATCACGTTTTTCCTGGCTTGGGTTATAAACATAGCCCTCGATGCTCACCACACGATTATGCCGCTGATCGACAAGGGTGTAATTTAAAAACGGGCCTCCCATAAAATCACCTTCCAAATCCCACAAGCCACGCATTTCAACTGCATAATTCCCGTTAAAATCAAATGTTTTTAAAACAGGTGGTTCTACCATCGACACCTTCATATATGAACCTTCGGAGGGACCGGGGATATTTTTTTTGCTTATTGAATCCCGGATTTCGATAATGCGCTTATAATTAAAAGCTACGGTATCGGTGTAGGGGTAGGTGTAAATCATAATGGCCTGGCTAAATCTTTCGGCTTCACGCCTCATCCAAACAAAATTTTCTTCTTGTGTTGCAACGTAAAAACTTTTTGGGATAAGGATATTAAGGTCGTATTTTTCCTTGAGCATCTTGGTTATTTTAAAATCCTCGATAGCGCCGTAAGCCAGGTTTACCCTGCGGCGTTCGTTGGCGTTGAAAAGTTCCAGGAAAGCTTCTTTATTTTCATCAAATTCTTTGTAAAAAGCTTCTTCGCTCGGCACGGTCATCTTTACCACACGTTGCGGGCTCGACCAAAAATCAGATTTTGTTTCCAGAATGGGTTCTGCGTACTTATCGTTGATATCCACAATAAATACGTTATGATGGATTCTTAGCATTTTCGACAGGTTATCTTCAGGAATATGGGCCATGTTAAAACTGCTTTCGGGTTGAGGCAATCCGGGAACTTCCTGTCCAAAAAATTGTGAAATAGTTCCTCCCACCCGGCCTTTCCAGGTGGCTTCATCGTTAGTTACAATTAGCAGTTCATTTGTGCCGCCTGTTGATGGTTGCAGTCCTGTGCGATCCATATTGGTGCATCCCGGAATAATTATAAAGAAAAGAAACGAGAAAAATAAAATGTTTAACAATTTACCGGCAGTTTTCATAATCTTATAGCTTTGGTTAATAAATGCTTATTAGCTCGAAACAGTCACCTTTAATTTTTGCCCGGGTTTCAATCTATGGCTATTGGTGATGTTGTTTAACTGTTTAATTTGATTAACGGTAACTCCATCATATTGTTTTGCAATGTCCCATAAGGTATCGCCACTTTTTACAACATGAATAATGTATTTTACATCGCCCTTTCCGGTTTTAATTACTTCGGTGGTCGATTGCTTCGTGGGCTCATACACCGTTAGCTTCTGGTTTGGATAGATGGTGGAATTTTTAAGGTTATTCCAGTTTTTAAGATCGGTAGTCGAGCACTTGTATTTTTTTGCAATAAGGCCGAGGTTTTCGCCATTTTTAACGATATGATAAGATTTATCGCCCGAACGTTGCACTGTTGATGATGATGACCCGGAAGATGCATTTCCATTTGGATTGGCATATACTGTAAGTTTTTGCCCGGGGTAAATAGTTGATCCCCGTAAATTATTCCACGATTTTATATTTGTAATCGAGGTACTGTAACGTCGGGCAATGTGGCCAAGCGTTTCTCCGCTTCGTACAATGTGTACATTCCTGCTTTTGGCCTGTTCGATTTGTGCAAGCAATTTATCGTGGTCTACACCTTTTTTAGTTTTATAATTATAGATTTCTTTCTCGTTCGAAACAAATTCGCCAATGTAGGTGCGAGGAAGTCGGAGGGTATAAACATCATCAGCATCGGCAGGAATAATGCCTTCTTTAAATGAAGGGTTTAAAAATTTAATATCGTTGTACGGGATGTTCAAAAACTCCGAAATCTGGTCGAATGAAAGCACATCATGAACATGCACGGTATCGATGCCATTAAATAAAATGCCCGGGTCAACCGGATAGAGATTGTGCTCGGTCGAGTAGTTCATCACGTAGTTAACTGCAATAAATGCCGGGACATATCCCCTTGTTTCGCGCGGGAGGTAAGGCCAGATAGCCCAATAACTTCTTACACCGCCTGCACGCCTGATGGCCTTGTTTACATTTCCTGCCCCTGAGTTATACGCGGCCAGTACCAGCGACCAGTTTTGGTAAATATCGTACAAATCGCGCAGGTGTTGTGCTGCTGCCACGGTTGATTTGTAGGGGTCGTACCGGTCGTCAACAAACGAGTTAACCTGAAGGTCGTAAACCTTTCCGGTTTGGTACATAAACTGCCACAATCCCTTGGCACCGGCATGTGAGCCGGCGTTTGGTATAAGCGCCGATTCAATCACTGCCAGATATTTTAGTTCTAAGGGAAGATTGTATTCATCCAAAACTTCTTCAAACATCGGGAAATACAATTCCGAAAGTCCCAGTATCCTGGACGAAAGGTTTCTTTTCTTTACCGAATAAAGATCAATAAAGTTTCTTACTGTTTTATTGTAAGTAAGCTCAAAGGGCGTGTATCGGTTAAGCTTATTAATTCTTGCCTCATATACCGAATCAGTAAATGAAGGAATTTCATCTACAGTGTAATTGTATATATTGAGTTTGTCCCTGTCGGTAATAAAATGGTCATCATTAAAAAAGTGGATATTGGCGAGGCTGTCAAGTATCCGAACTATGGGCGATTCCTGAACAAGAGAATTTGCAAGAGCAGCGTTGTTGAGTTTGAAATTAGAAAAGGTAATTAATGTGTCATGGTAGCCTACCGATTCAAGGTACGAAATTGTATCGTAGCTTAAGTTTGTGTCAGCAAGGGCAAATATTTCATTACCTGAATCTTCGGTAGGAAAATTTAGCGGAGTTTCTTGTGTATTTTTTGCAAGGCTGATATTAGATTTATCTGGTTTTATTGCAGCCTCATTATCCTTGCCCGTTTTGTTGAAAATGCTGCACGATGAAATAAAAAGCGTGATAACAAGTGACAGGGATAAAAGTCTGATGGCTGATTTTATGTTTTGCATATACTTTGTTTCTTTTAAAAAAAATATTTAAGTTGAATGAATTCGCATTTTTAACCACCAAAAATTTAGATAGAAAACAAATATTTGTGGGCATTTTGTTTAACTAATTATCGATCGAAATATTATAGGCAGCAAAAGTAATTCTTTCCGGAGTATTTATAGATAGTTCCCATTTTTAAACGTTTTTTAAATAAGAAGTTCCATTTTGGTAACTACTGTGGATGCGGGCAACGGATACATGAATTTATTTTGGCGCAAATTCGATGATTTTTATTACAATATAGATGCTGTTAATAAGATTGTTAATGAATGTTTTTATTTTATAAATATATTTTTTAATTATGTTGATAGTACAATAATTTTAATTGGCAATATTATTGTAATGTCCTATCGTCCCAGTAAAAAAATATAAATGCAGGAATTAGCTAACATAGAAGCTTTGGTTAACAGGGCGCATTATCGCAATGAATATCTTGAAGTTGAGATAGAAAAGAGCTTGGAAAAAATTTTCAAAAACAATTACCATTTCCCCGCAGCATACTACAATCATTTTAAGCAGGTTTTACTCATGATTACCGGAATTGAGAAATCCTCAAATTTCGGGTATTATTTTTATGAAACCCTCCACGAAAATCCTTTTCCATTTTGCCGTGAAGTGCTTAAGAGTGCTATATATAATGAGAATTACTACAACTTAAACGACAAGGCATTAAAGTCGTATGTAAGGGTGTATTTGATTGAAACAGGGTTTGATTCACACACGATACTCGACTATGATGAAATTATCCCCGAAGGCCACGGATACCATTTTTTTGAAGCTTTTGCCCAAATCGAAAACCATAAATTCCAGCATAGTTTGGATGTAAAGCCAGATTTTTTTGGCTTGCTGTATGCGGTAATAAATAGAGATGCTTTTCCAATGACACAAAAAAAAGCTGCAACTATTATTAGTTTTTTAAAATTAAAGCAACTTTTACCTTCCTTAATTGGAAAATCGTACCAGATACTTAGAAACAGCAATAAAACTTCGGATCAGGTACTGGTGTTGATGCACTTTATAAAAGCCATTTCCATTTTTGAAAATGATAAACTCCCTCAAGCTATTGATGAAGCAATAAAAGAGATAATAAATTGCAGGTGCAATGGTGAGCTGCCGGGGAAATTTTTACCTTTTGAAAAACGATTTATTGATTATATCAAAATGCAAAGCGAAGAAATAAATGTTGCATAGTTCCTTGTAAGCTTTCTTAAAAGCGCAATTTTTATAAACCGATTGATATCGCAAATTATCTCCAATAATCAGGTTTCGTTTTTATTTTGCCCTTCCATCCACAACCGGGTATCCTGCTTCTTCCCAATCGCTATAGCCGCCTTTCATGAAATATGCTTTGCTGAATCCGCCCTTTTTCATTTTAGCCCTGATATGTTTTATCTTTCTCCCTTCCCAGCAGTAAAACAGGTAAGTTTTGGTTTTGTCGAGTTTTTGAAGTTGCTCATCAAAATTTTTTTCAGTGTAAGCAATCAGTATGGCATTTTTAATGTGATCCTCATAATACTCCCGGTAGGTGCGAACATCAACGATCATAAAATCAGGATTGTCCTTATTATCATCAACGAGCTGCATAGCCTCGGCTACATCAATTTTTGTAAGGTTTTCAAAGCCTGCAATATCCATCGAAAAGTTGATGATAAGCCAAAAAAATGTACCTGCCAGCACGATAAAAAGAATCGACAATAAAATAGTATTGGTATTTTTTGAAAATGTTTTCATAAATTTAAAATCTATACATTTACCATGTCTTTTGCAAAGATAAATAACAAAGGTTAATTGTTTAATTTGGAAAAGTTATTATCGATTTACCCCCGAATTGGAGAAGTTGAATTATCTGAGATTCAATCTCCATATCGTGAAAAATATCAAAGTTCAACTTTTTCTTATAATGCTGGAATTGATTCATCAAGTCTCAATCCTCAACATAAATTATTGGGAGAAGTTGTTTATCAAAGAAAACTTACACAAGATAGTTATTCATGGTGGGAACCGATGGATAAAACCACCAACGAATTTGTATTTGCTATTCCTATCGGGAGCTACGATTATCTTGAAATGAGTGTACACTATTTTCACACAAGGTACATCAATGATATCGCAGAGCCAAAATGGTTTTTAAATCCGGATGGTTCCAAAAGCGTTATATTTTCTTTATTGGAAAACGGTTCAGATTCAACTGCATTTGCGGCATGGCAAAAAAGAACAGCATCTGGCTTTAACTGGAGTGTGGCCACCTTGCCACTTTGGCAATAGTTTATTCCTCGGGCAAAAACATTGGATCCCATGGTGGGAGCATAATTGGCGTGGTTTTAAGAATTTCTAATACCCCGGGGCTGATGTATTTTTTCTTGATAACGAGCCTGAACATGTACTCATCAAACCACTGGTCAGTCATAATAAGGTAGCCGTCAAAACCGGCTTTGGGTCCCCAACTGTTTTCGAGCAGCCATTTACGGATTTCTCCGCCCGGGGTCAGATCAACGCCAACCAGGCTCATGCCATGAGTTGAGCCACTCGAAAAGGTTTGAATCCGTTCGGTTTTGCTCATATCGAAATCAACACCAAAAAGATCGTTATAATCGTAATTATTTATATCCAGGGTTCCTTCATCTTTGTTGAGTTGTTTGCCAACATCGCACGAAAAGTACATGGCTTCATTTTCGAGTATCGAGGCTTTGGCAAAAGGCTTAATTTCGTTGGCAGGCAGGTTGATGTACTTCCAGTTTCCGCCTTCGTAAACATGGCGGTCGTAATCAATCTCATAAAGTTTGTAATATTCCCGGCTCGGGTCGTTCATTAACATCACGTAATCGTTTACATCTTCGTTTACAAAATCGTTGTAAAATGAAATGGGGGTGTAGGATTTCAATTCCGAAAGTTCACCTTTGGCGTTTTTGTAGCGCCACTCAAAAGTTCGCGGGGGTTCGCCTAATGTACGAACCAGGATGGAATAAATATCTGATAACATAGCGATTTTCTTTGTTCTCAAATCCGATTCATTAGTGCCCGATGCTGCCAATTTCCTGATTTCGATGGCTTGCTTCCTGAGTTTTCGGGCCAACATTTTCGACATCCATCTCGTGGCTTCCGAGTTCTTGGTGTCGGGCATAATTTCAGCTGGTACAAGGCCGTATTTCTCGAGTAGATCAGCAACACCAGTCCACTGTCCGCCATCGCCTATCGGATTTTTTAGGAGCCATTCCACGCGTTTATCATCCAGCGGCTTGTCGGTGGTTTGAATTATGCCCTCAAGAAAAAGGTTTGCTTTTTCCAGTTGATCGTAAAAGAAAGGATAAGTTTGGGACAACTCAAAGGATTCCATGTCATGCTTTTGGATAACCCTTGCTCTGATTACATTCAGGCCGGTATAGAGCCAGCACCGCCCCGATGATTTTTGGTCGGTGATTCCTTTTGTGCTCACCCTGTTCGAAATGTATTTATCAACTTTCCCCATGTTACTCCGGCTGAGGGCCAGATTTTGGATGTCATTGTTGGAGATTGCATTGGTTAAAGCGGTGTTTTCCGGTGTGTGTTCCGCATTTTTTTGAAGGCTCTTCAGGATTTCCGGTGTTATTTCTCCTGGTTTGTTGGTTTGTCCTGAGAGGCTTATCGTTATGAAAGCGGCAAATAGTACAATAAGTAATCGTTTCATTTTATTATTTTTTGGTAAAAAGAAAAGTCGTTTCACAACTTCCTGATCTGAATAAAATCAGTTGGTTATAAAACGACTTTGAATTGTTTTGGTAAGTATTTCAATTTTTATCTCGCGTAGTTGATGGCCCTTGTTTCACGAATTACTGTAATTTTTATTTGTCCGGGATAGGTCATTTCATCCTGGATTTTTTTGGAAAGGTCGTACGACAGCAATTTCGATTCTTCGTCCGAAACATTTTCAGCGCCTACAATAACCCTGAGTTCACGGCCCGCCTGGATGGCATAAGTTTTTACCACGCCCGGGTAAGAAAGTGCAATGTTTTCAAGGTTTTTAAGGCGTTGGATGTATGCTTCCACAACTTCACGCCGTGCACCTGGCCTTGCCCCTGATATTGCATCGCATACCTGAACAATTGGGGCAAGCAGTGTAGTCATTTCTACTTCTTCGTGGTGAGAGCCGATAGCATTACAAACCTCTTCGTTTTCTTTATATTTTTCGGCCAGTTTCATGCCAAGCAAGGCGTGGGGTAATTCTGACTCGGTGTCGGGCACTTTGCCAATGTCGTGGAGCAATCCTGCACGTTTTGCCTTTTTGGGGTTGAGGCCAAGTTCGGCGGCCATGGTTGCACAAAGGTTTGCAACTTCGCGGGAGTGTTGTAATAGGTTTTGCCCATAAGATGAGCGGTATTTCATTCTTCCAACCAGCCTTACCATTTCGCTGTTCATACCATGAATACCCAAGTCGATGCAGGTACGTTTACCGATTTCAATAATTTCCTGTTCGATTTGTTTTTTTGTTTTACTCACAACTTCTTCAATGCGTGCGGGGTGAATCCTGCCATCGGTAACCAGTTTGTGGAGCGAAAGCCTCGCGATTTCGCGTCTTACGGGATCAAAGCCCGAGAGAATAATTGCATCGGGTGAGTCATCAATAATAATTTCAATGCCGGTAAGTGCTTCAAGTGTACGGATGTTTCTGCCCTCACGGCCAATAATCCTGCCTTTAATTTCATCGCTTTCAATGTTGAAAACCGAGACGGTATTTTCGATTGTATTTTCGGCGGCAGTTCGCTGGATTGATTCTACAATAATATGACGTGCCTTTTGATTTGCCGTTAGTTTGGCTTCATCCAGGATGTCCTGTATGTAAACCATGGCCTCTGTTTTAGCCTCATCTTTAAGCGTTTCGATGAGTTGTGTTTTGGCTTCTTCAACCGAGAGACCTGAAACAGCTTCAAGTTGGGCAACCTGTTTTGTAAGAAATTTGTCGAGCTCGGCTTGTTTTGCATTTACAACTTCAAGCTGCTGGCCGAGGTTTTTCTTAACTATGTTAAGTTCTTTGTCTTTTCTGTTTGTTTCTTCAAGTTTTTGTGAAAGGGTTATTTCTTTTTGTTTAGCGCGATTTTCCTCATTTTGGATGTTTTTCTCGCGTTGTTGAAGTTCCTGGTTGCGTTGCTGAACTTTCCTGTCAAGGTCAGCTTTGCGCTGTAAATTGATCTCCTGGGCTTCAAGAATTTTTTCCTTTTTCAGTACTTCAACTTTGTCCTTTGCTTCATCCAGCACCTCCTGGCCTTTTTTCTCTAGTTTTTTACGGAGTACTGTTGAGGAGAGCAGCACCCCAAGGCCTGCGCAAAGTACTCCTACAATAATGGCAATCAAGTATGTTTCCATTGTTTATTTGTTTTTAATGAGGGTATTAGAAAAAAAAACCCGCACTAATCCATTTGAGTTTAGTAAACCCCATTCTTAGATGGTTAGGGTTGCCGCTGGCGATCAAACGTCCACCGTCCCGGAAATTCCGGAATCCCGAATGTTCGGGATGAGGCCTGTTTTAGTTCCAACTTAACGTTCCCTTGAGTTTAAAGTGTTGAGTTTACAAACATTAAAAGATTTAATGCGGGCTAAATTTTAACCAAATAAAAATCATGTTGAATATTTTAAATGGCTTAATCTTTTTTCAAAGAACGAATACTGGACTTATGTTGACAGTTTTTCGGTTAATAACCTGTCGATTTCTTCTAATTTACCTGTGAGCTGTTTTTGCTGAAATTCAACTTCTTGCTCTAATTCGTTGTTCCTGATTGCATTTTGCAATACAACCATGGCAAGCAAGTCTTGTTTATCTTTAAATTCAAAATTCTCAGCATATTTTCTAAGACTCTCGTTAATTTTACTAAGCACATTCCTAATTTCTTCTTCTTTATTGCGGTCAATGTTTAGTCTGTATTCTCTGTCAGCTATATTTACAGTTATTTTTAAAGAACTCATCAGAGTTTTATGATACTATGTTTAATCATTCAATAGGCCGATACACCGGTCAACTTCCCGCAAGAGTCCGTTTACTAGTTTCTTTGCATCTGTTGAACCTTTTTCTTTTTCTAATGCCTTCGCAAATTTAATAATATGTTTACTGTATTCTAATTTTTTAATTGTTAATTTCAACTCGTTGATTTCATCAAGTAGTTGCTGATTTTGTTCAAGCAATGCTGAGTTTTTGGTTTTGTATTCCTGATACTCGCTTACAAGTTTTCGTGCTTTAAACTCAATCTCACTTACAACAGTTACCAAATCATTCATAAAAAGCAAAATACATCATGCATTACAGAACTTTACAAAATTAGAAAAATTTGTAAACAAAGGTTTCATAAAAATAGTTTTTTAAATCTAAAATTCTTTATTTTCTGTTTTTTAAATATTAAGCTATTGAATTACAGATTTTAATGATTGATTTATTTAGTTAAGATTGTTTCTATTTCGATTCATTCTAAAAAACAATTTTGCAACATTAACCCAAACCGGGATTTTTTTCAATCACTTTTTGTAGATTTGTATGAAAAACCACATAAGATGAATGAAGCATTTTTACACTTTGTTTGGAAATACAAAACTTATAATCCGCTTGCAAAAACCACAGAAAACCTGCCGGTAGAGGTTTTGCAAACCGGCCTGCATAACACCGATGCCGGTCCTGACTTTTCTAATGCACGAATAAAAATTGGCGAAACCACCTGGGCCGGAAATGTGGAAATCCATATTAAATCATCAGACTGGCATGTTCACAAGCATCAGCAGGATGATGCCTACACGAACATTATACTTCATGTTGTTTTTGAGGATGACCAGGATATTTACGACAGGAATGGTAACATGCTTCCAACCCTGGAGCTTAAAGGGATGATTGATGAAGATGTTTACAAACGCTATTTTTATTACATCAACAACCAGTTGTGGATTCCTTGCGAAAAAGATATAGGTCTTGTAAATCCGATTACCATAAAAGGATGGATGGAAAGGCTTTTCGTGGAACGAATGGAGCGAAAAGTGCAGGGGCTTCAAACCTTGTTTGCCCATAACGCGAATAGTTTAAGCGAAACATTTTACCATGTACTGGCCGGAAATTTTGGATTTAAAACAAATGAGCAACCCTTTCTTATGTTGTCACGGATATTGCCAATGTCAATTTTAGGAAAACATAAAAACAGCCTTTTTCAAATTGAAGCCCTGTTGTTCGGATGCTCGGGTATGCTAAAAGATAACTTTAAGGATGATTATCCACACCAACTTTTGCAGGAATTCAGATTCTTGCAAAAAAAGTATGGGCTAACTGTTATGGAGACTCACTTGTGGAAATTCCTCAGATTGCGGCCTACAAATTTCCCTGGCATCAGGATATCGCAACTTTCTGCTTTGATTTATAAATCAGAAAACCTCTTGTCGAAAATTCTGGACGAAACAAAGGTTGAGCATGTAATGTCATTATTTAATGTGAAAGCATCAGTTTATTGGGACGATCATTACAACTTTGATAAATCATCAAACAAGATTTCAAAATCGTTGGGAGAGAGCGCAGCTGAAAACCTGATTCTTAATACCGTGGTTCAGTTTTTATTTTTTTATGCAAAACTTAAAGGTGAACAACAATACCGGGATAGGGCTACTGATTTTATGCTTGGTTTGAAACCCGAAAAAAACAGCATTATCTCGCGTTGGGCGGCAGTTGGTATTGGAGCCCAAAATGCTTTGGAGTCGCAGGGGCTCATCGAATTGAAAAATAATTACTGCAAAAAAAAGCAATGTCTGAATTGTGCCATAGGCACCAGGTTGCTTAGAGGGCGAATACAGCATTAAGGGAAGCCATATTTTTGATCGGAATTCAATAATCAAAAATGGATGGAAGAAAGGTTGGGGCTTAATTTTAACAGTTTATTCTATGAGTTTTATGAAAATAAATAAACTTAAATGTTTAATATTGCATAGTACAAATAGCCAGATATGTTGATATGAATGAGGGAAACAGGAAAATTTTAATTGCACTGATTTTGCTTGTCATCATTATTGCGATTGGCATTATGGGTTATATGCTGATCGAAAATTTTGGCTTTATTGATGCGATGTACATGACAATTATTACCTTAACAACTGTTGGCTTTGGCGAAGTACATCCATTGAGCCAGGAGGGGAAGGTATTTACTGCTGTATTGAGTTTTATCAGTCTTGGTTTTTTCGCGTACGCGATATCAATGGTTACCACGCATTTTGTTGAGGGGCAGTTAAACGATTTCCTTCGATTGAAAAAAATTAAAAAGAATAAGAAAATGGAAAATCATGTCATTGTGGTTGGTTTTGGCAGGAATGGCCAACAGGTTATTGAAGAGCTTACAGCCCACGATTATACTTTTGTTGTTATTGATCAAAATCAGGAGGCTTTGCAACATTACCAGGGAAAACCGATTCGGTTTGTTGAAGGTGATGCCACCGAGGATGTAACCCTCGAAAAGGCCGGCATAACAAAAGCGCGTGCAATAATTTCAACCCTCCCCAATGATGCCGACAACCTGTTTGTAGCGCTAACGGCAAAATCACTAAACCAGGACATCACAATTGTTACAAGGTCAACGAATGAGGCAAATGAAAAAAAACTTAGGGCTGCCGGCGTAAAAAGCGTGGTGATGCCCGAAAAACTTGGTGGTGCCCACATGGCCAAGCTCATTGCACGGCCCGATATTGTTGAGTTCCTGGAGCACCTGTCGATTACCGGCGAAGACCCCACCAACCTCGAAGAAATAGAATGTAAACACCTTCCTGAGGATTTTATTAATCGTAGCATTTATGAAATTGGGGTACGCAAAAAGTCAGGGGCAAATATTGTTGGTTTTAAAACCCCTGAAGGGAAATATATTATCAACCCAACGCCGGATACAAAAGTAATTCCCAACTCTAAGCTTTTTGTTTTGGGTACCCGCCAACAAATCGACAGCATGAAGATTATGCTCAGTGGCGGCAAGTTTAAACAAAAGTAAGGGTGTCGTCAATTTCCTCAATAAAATAGGGCAGACCTGTAACATTATCAAACCTGAAAGGTGGCAAAATCAGCACTTCTGTATTCCCGTTTTTTACCGTTCTTCCTTCCACGTCCAAATATTTCCGATAGGCATTTTTATCGTCAAATGAGCTTATTACAATAAAATTGAAAACTTGTCCGCCCCCTGTAAAACTCAACCTTGAATTTACATGGAAATACGGCACCAAGTTCGGCCAGCTATGGTAAACTTTCACTTTATTTTTCGAGAATGTTGTGATGGGTTTGGCTATCCAAAAATGGCTAACACCGTTCATTAGTTTTTCCTGCCTTGCAATCTCATCCAACTCTTTTACAAATTCGGGGTAATAATTAAAAAAGTTCTGGATGCCCGATCTGGAAAGGTGCGATGTTCCGATGGCCATGAAAATTATAAAAAGTATTGAGCAAGTTATTTTTAATAAACCTGAAACCAATTTCTTGCTGAACCTCAATGATGAAAAGTAATAAATTACAATTGGAATATTAATCATGGATAAATAGAACGCGCTGATATTGTACCTTAGGATATGTTTCGCGATATAGGTACCTGTAACAACAGGCATCCAAAAAATGACCTGGATGTAAATTACCGAAAACAAGATATAGAATGAAAGTTGGGATTTAAGGCCATCTTTCCTGATTAATCTTATGGAAATGAAAAGCTGTAGCATCCACGATAAAAGCGAAAGTAAAATAATGATGGTGCTTACATTCATTGCTAAGATAAAGCCCGCCAAATCTGTCATCATGGTTTTGAAGGCTGGCATGATGTTGATAAATGAGATAACATTGGGGGTATGGGCAAGGTAAAGAAAGCGGCCATCTACAAAAATCTGTAAGAGAATTCCGGCGCTTGTTGAAAGAATAATAGAAAGTGAGAGGATTAAAGGAGTCCTGTTTTTATTATTGATGTATTGAACGAACAAAACAAATAATATGGGTATGGAATACATCAAAACAAAAATCCGGTCGGAAAATACGCTGAACATCGATAAGGAAAATATCCAAACGAGGGTCGGGATTTTCGGTTTGTTTAGATAACTCAGGGTAAGCCAAATTGTAAAGAGTAGCATTACAAATGCCCCCACGTGGTTGGTGCTCACGAGTGCGAATGTTGCAAAAATGATGTCGTCGGAAAGGACTGCCCCCAAAAGAAACACCATCATCATTAAACTACTAAGTCCTGCCAATAGCCAACTGTCCTTTGCAAAAAGCTTCCTGAAAATGAGAAGAATCCCAATGATTATTAACAGATGCTGAACGATGCCAAAAATGAAGGTAGTAATAATGGTGTCGCTGGTAATGGCCATTGTTGCAAAATAAATGGCCGCATCGGGGACAAGGAGAATGGATGGGTTAAGCCAGAAGGTTTTGAGCGGGTATCCTTCTACAAATAGACCCTGATAAAGTGATGGAAAATACAAGGAATCAGGGTTGAATACATAATCATAAAACCCGTAATCTTTCGAGAAAATGGCAAGCACCAACACCGGCACCAGGGCAAAAGTGAGGAAATAAAATATCTTTCCGGTGTTTGTTTTCGGAAGCCTCATTTCAAAAAATTTATTCCGGGTCTTTGTTTATGATTTCGTTGGTGAGCCCGGCCAAATCTATCCCGCCAAAGTTCCCTGAACTCATCAACAATAGATTGGCATCTTTATAATCCTGATTTTTCAGGAAGAGCTCCAACTCGATTGCATCAGTAAATACATTTAAACCTGCCTGCCCAAAACCCTGCTTTACATCATCAATGGAAATCGGGGGTAGCTTTTTCAATTCCAGTGCATGTTTGCTAAAAAATACGATGGGAACATCGGCGGGGTTTAAGCTGTCGCGGTAGTGTGATAAAAAATGCCTGCTTAGACTGCTAAAGGTGTGGAGCTCCATCAAAGCTACAAGTTTTCGCTTGGGGTACTGCGATTTTACCGCTTCAACAGTAGCTTTGAGTTTTGAGGGTGCATGGGCAAAATCTTTGTAAACAATGGTGCTTTTGGTTTCGGCAATTTTTTCAAGTCGCCGGGCTGCACCTTTAAAACTTTTGATGGCCTCGGTAAATTGCTGCTGCGATATGCCAAGTTGCCCGCAAACCATTCTTGCCCCTTCCAAATTCATCAAATTATGTTTCCCAAATATATGGAGTGGGATGTCATTATTTTCTGATGATTTGAGGCAGGTAACTCCATCTTTGATCGAAAAATCAGGCGTTGAATAAGGCATTAAAAATTCAGGAACCGTTTTGGAATCAGTGCAATTTTTTACAATCTGTGGGAGTTCCGGATCATCGGCACAATAAACCAAAGTGCCATTTTTATCAATATCCCCAACCAATAATTCAAACTGTTTTTTATAGCCTTCCCATGTAGGGAAAACGTTGATGTGGTCCCAAGCAATGCCACTAATCAGGGCAATGGTTGGTTTGTAGTGCAAAAACTTTGGCCTCGGGTCGAGCGCCGAGGTAAGGTACTCGTCACCTTCGATCACGATAATGGGAGCATCCGTCAATTTTACCATCACATCAAAGTCATCAATTTTGGCCCCAACGAGGTAGTCGAAATCTTTCTCAAAAAATTTCAGCACGTGCATTACCATCGAGGTAATGGTGGTTTTGCCATGGCTGCCCGCGATGACAACCCTCGTTTTTTCCTTTGATTGCTCGTACAGATATTCCGGGAAGGAATATATTTTCAGGCCAAGCTCAACAGCGCGGTCAAGCTCGGGGTTTCCATTTTTGGCGTGCATACCCAAAATTACCGCATCAATATCGGGAGTTATTTTTTCGGGGTGCCAGCCATTTTTTTCCGGTAAAATTCCATGCCTGGCAAGGTTGGTTTTGGCAGGGTCAAATATTTCATCGTCCGAACCGCTTACATTGTATCCTTTAAGTTTTAGGGCAATGGCCATATTGTGCATTACCGCCCCGC
>Ga0208900_1000923_pt1 | contig 16907 bp, 11 predicted proteins | sample AntAceMetag02UKK_FD_184763 | JGI IMG/M metagenome (GOLD analysis project Ga0208900, IMG submission 184763) | Saline lake microbial communities from Ace Lake, Antarctica - Antarctic Ace Lake Metagenome 02UKK (SPAdes) (version 2) | ecosystem: Environmental > Aquatic > Non-marine Saline and... | reverse complement strand
CGGACTGCCAACTGCCCACTTCTTACTGTGGACTGATCGATAACAAAACTTGTGATTACAAAAATAGTTTAGTAAAGATGGTAGAACCAATTATTTCACTTTTTCTTTTTTAAGCTGAATTTTGATTCTGTCCCGTTGATTAGCCGTGTAATGTTTTTTCGGTGGGTGATAGGTACAAAAATCCCTACAAATATCGAAAGAACGATTAAGGCTGTTGATCCGGGATTAAAAAGAAAAATTACAATAAATGGAAAACATATTGATGCTGTTATTGAAGATAGTGAAACATATTTTGTGATAATGAGCATAACAACAAATATTCCGACAACAAGCAAAACAGCAGCAGGATAAAGTGCAATGCCAACCCCCAATAGTGTAGCAATGCCTTTGCCTCCCCGAAACCCGGCGAACAGAGGGAATACGTGACCGAGCACAGCAGCAAGCGCAGCTATAATTTGGATGATGTTAATTTGTGAATCGCTAAAACCATCGGCAATAAAAAATCCGGCCAAAAAAACTGCGAGCCAGCCTTTGAATACATCCATAATCAGAACCGGGACTCCGGCTTTTGCCCCCAGCACCCTGATGGTATTGGTGGCACCAGCATTGCCACTGCCTTGTGTTCGTACATCGATTCCATAAAATGTTTTCCCTACCCATACGGCTGTGGGTATCGATCCCAGCAAATAGGCCAGAAGAATTCCTAAAATTGCAATTACTATTTCCATAATTTATTCGTCTTCATCGTTTGAACTTGTCGATCGTACTTCCCGCAGGAAGCGATTCTTTTTTTGATTTGTTGAGATAATGTAGCGATAGGCAGTTTCGCCTTTCTTTGCTTTAGCTGTTCTTTTTTTGGCCTCTTCATCAGTGATGAGCCTGTTGTATTCGTTTTTCGAAGAAATTGTTTGCATCAGGTTTCCGGTATGGTTGAAAAAGTACCAGTGCCGGCGATCAATTTCAATGTAAAGCTGGATAATATCCCCGCTTCTTTTCCTTACAATTTCAAGGTTACCTTCGAAATATTTATTGATGGTTTTTCCGCCAATCATACCAATGCCAATTTGTCCTACCGAGATAAACGACCTGGATTCGGGATGGTATGAAAGTGTAACATCCGAAATCACGATACTTTTGTTTAGTTCATCGGGCAAATCGCGGGATGAACCAAAACTGTTCAAATCAAAAACAAAATCTTTAGCGCCCTGTGTACCGAGAAGCTGGCGATAGGCTATTCCTGATAAGGGGCTTGAAGGCTCCACGCCTTTGGTGTTGGCAGTATTGAGGTTCGATGATAAATATTCAAGTGCTTCATCGTTAAAATAAAAATCGAGTGTAATAAATACGTGGAACAAGGTAGAATCAGGGATGACGAAATGTTCGGTTTGCCCAAAAGCCTGCATTTCAACTTTGCCGAAGTCTGTTCCAAAACTCACCGGCCCGGAGGCTGTAATTTTACATTCATCGTTGTCGAAAGTCATGTATGGCCACAATGGGGATTTATTATCATCGATGCCAATTTCTTCGGGAGCCGCAATTAAAAATTCGCTGCCTTTTTTTCTTGCGGTTATCTCTCCTTCAACTGTCATCATCAGGGTATCGCTGTAGTAGGCTTTTTTTGAAAGAAATGCCGGGTACACCCTGTTTTCTTCGTTCGAATGGAAGAATCCGGCATATAATTTATTCTTGCCATACTCCTCAGGTTCGGGGACTACGGGAAATGCAAGGCTGTCGGGTTTAATCTGATCCTGGAATTTTACCCATTTCGAAAGTTTAGGGTCGCAATCCTGCACAATTTGATAGGCACCATCAAAATATAGTTCCGGTTCGCGGGCATTAAGCATTACTTCGCCCTGGAATGTAAATTGGGGGCTGAACATAAAGCTCTGCTCAGGCAAAATTTTTCCCTCGGCTATTGTATGGTAGCTGGTGTCAACCCGTATCCTATCGAAATCGATAACCTGCGTTTCATCCACAAGATTAAAATAGGTATAGGTTCCGGCGGCTTTGTATGAATACCGAGATTCAATTTTTACCGCTGCATTTGTAATTTGATGAATTTTATTTATGGTATCGGCAATAATTATGGCATTAATCAAAGGTGTAATGGCTGCGCCACTTTTAATTTCTACAATGCCGTTGCCGGGGAAGATTGCAGCATCTGCAACTTTAATGTATTTTACATCCTTAGCTGTAAGCGAGTTATCGGCAAGGTTAAAAGTTGCTGCCGGAGCATAAAACCAGAGTGAATCCTGCAAGGCATGAATTGAAGTAAAGCGGCTACCATCCGGTGTAATATCCATCATCTCGCGCAGCGAAAGTGTTGCAATGTCGATATCACTGTTCACAGTTGAATTTTTAAGCTCGATTTCATTGCGGTTCATGTACCAGTCAAACTCATCCAAATCTGCCGTATAGCGGGTAGTGGGGAATTCGATCATTGAGGTGTCGGTAACTGATTTAAAGTTTCCGGTTTGTGTACGGAAATCTACATTGGCCGAAAATTTCCCGGTGGAAAAAGCAAGCGCTTCTTCATTTAAATTTTTAATTGTCAGATTGAGCGTGTCGGCCATGAACGATTCAGCGCCGAAAGTGTAGCCGTTGGAGGTGGCGCTTGCCTTACGGAAGTCAAGTTTGCCTGCTCCGGTCATCACATTAGTTGCTATGGTTAACGATCCTTTTAGTCTGGCTTTGTTATCAAAAAGTACAAAGCTTGAATCGTTAGTTGCAAGCATAAGCGAGTCCTGGTAGGGTAGCCAGAGTTGTGTAAGGTTTTGGCCACCCACAGCAGGAAATTTGGCTCCCGGAGTTTCTTTTTTCGTCATAGTAAATTCGTCAAGCCTGCCAATGGCTGAGTCGGGATAAAGTAAAATATCCCTTCCTTTTAAAACCGTATTTAAGTATTTGATGGTGCCTGAAGCCCTCAGGCCGGAATTGCTAAGCGTTACCGTATCGTAAAATGTCCCTTTTCCACCGTAAACAGGATAGCCCCGGGTAGGGGAAATAATTTGGAAGCCTAAGGAATAATCGGGCATAACGCGCAAGGGGAGGCTTACTTCGGGAGGGAAAATTCCTGCCGTACTCAGGCTTCCGCCAAATTGAAGATCGTTGTTCGAGTAATCTGCAAGCTTGTTAATGGTAAATGGCTTCACGAGGTAATTGAATGTTTCGGGATTGTAGGCATTGTTGTGAATCGAGTCCTGGTTGTAGAAAACAAAGGATTCGCTGTTGCTTTTAAAAATTGGATATTCAGGGAAATCCCTCAAACTGTTTTTATTGGAAGGAAAGTCGATAAATAATTCCCCGCTAATGTCGGAAATTACTGTTTTCACATCCACAAAGTTTTTCTCTCCTTCTTTATCATCGAATGCCCTTACCTTGAAACGCATCTCATCAATGGTTGGCATATTAAGTTTAAAGGTATCGTATTCGAACAAACAATCGGTAGCTTTAAATTCAAAAAGTCCTACCTCAACGTTTCCTGAAAATAGAAAGTCTTTATTTTTCCTTAATATCACTTCTTCTTTGGTAGGATAAATATAAACACTTTGCGAGTCGCTGATAAAAATTCTGGGAACTCCCCTTATTTTCATATCAAAATTATCAAGACTCAGGGTTGCATTATCCTCATTTTTTACCACCGAGAAAAATGATATGACATCGTAGTCTGCTCTTCCGTTTTTTGCCGCGATGTAGTGAAACAATTTATCGTTGATAACTACTTGCTTCGAGTCGGTATTATAAAATACAAAGCCATATTTTGCCAGCCTTATCATTTGTCGTTCAACTGGATTTTCGGGCATTTTCATAAATTCGGCCAACTCATACACGAAAAAGCTTTTCCGATTATATTTTTTATAGAAACTGTATATCACAATTAGGGGATGCACCAGGTCGAGCCCCTGGAGCATGTCGTATTGTTGCTCGATAAAATATTTATCCGAAATAAACCTTGCTTCGCTGCTTGGTTGTATCCCCATGATGGATCCGAAACGGATTTCAGGCTGATCCATTTTCCAATAAACTGCCTCGCAGTCGATATCAATATTATGAAAAGTGTCAAAATATAAACTTTCCATGATGCCTTCTTTTTTGCGAAACAGCGATACTTCCCGGCTTTTATTTAAATATTTAAACTGCACTGCCGAGTGAAAAATTGAATCGTCCTGATGATAAATTGCCACCCTTACCCGTGAAGCCATGATAAGATCGGGCTTTATAATGAAGGTATTGGATCGGGCTGTGAGTAGGTCATATTTCCCGTTTTTATCACGGTAAGCCCTTTTAAACGTGAGTTTTGAAGTGGTAGATTCATCGCTTTCTCCTAAAATATTTGCCCCTTTCATAGCGAAGCCCCCCTCATAGTCGATATCCTTGAAAACATCCCGGATAAAGAGTTTCCTGACAGATGACTTAAAAAAAGGATAATTGGCGCTTTCTGGTTTCACGGCATTGGACGAAATTTTCTCAGTAAGTGTTCCCGGCAAGGGTTCAGGGAATAAATTGAGGTTGTAAAAATTGACGTTTTTAATGGTGAAGTGAGAAGACTTAAGTGAAATATCATAAGCTCCAAACCTGGCAAAAACTTTGTCAGGATCCAGGCCGGCCCTTTCCCAGGTAATTTTTCCCGATTCCCCAAACCAATCAGCACTTGTGGGGTAATATGAACCGGAGGTATTGTAGATGATGGCACTGTCGGGTTTGGTGCTGCAGGTTAAGTTTGTGTTTTCGAAATCAACATGAAATGTCGAATCGATGTTGAAACTGAATTTGGAGTCTTCGGCTTGCCAGGTGAAAACCCTGGTACTGTATAGAATATTGTCAGATAAAAGTGAAACACTACATTCGATAATGGCATTAAAATCTTTGAGGCTTCTTGATTTTTCAAGCGCTTGTTTCAAACCCTCCATCCACATCATTAGCTGACTGTTTTCGAAGTTGTGGTTTTTTAAAAGGATAAGTGATTTTAAAAAATACTGAAAATGGGGGAAAGTTTTTACCCTGTCTGAAAGCATAAGGTTTGATAATGTGTAGATAGCTTGTTTCTGTTTTGGGTTAAAAGTTTCGGATATCCAAAGTTGTTGAAATGCTTCAAGTGTTTCTATCGCTTCATCATGGTTTTCTTTGTTGGAGATGCGATCGAAATGTGAAGAAAGTTCCTCGATAAAGGTGATCGAATCGGGGGTAAACGAGCGTAAAGCCTGGCCTTTGACAAAAGAAGATGCCATTAAAAAAGTTATTAATATCAGCCAAAGTTTAATTTTCATTTTAAAGTAAAAATCTGTTTTTTTTTCCTTTTAACGCTCGAAAGTCCTACGGACGTTTCGAGGTTTCAATTCCGAGAGACAAGGCAAACACGGCAGACAATGCAGACAAGGCAGATACGGCAGACAAGGCAGACAAGGCAGATACGGCAGACAAGGCAGATACGGCAGACAAGGCAGACAAGGCATGCCTTGTCTCTACTGAATTTATCAGACAACTGAATTTATCAGACAACTGAATTTATCAACCATGATTTCTGTCCCTTCGTTCGCTAAGTTCGCTTAAGTCTCTAAAGTCGCTTCGTTCTCTTCATTCGCTCCAGTCTCTTCGTTCGCTAAAGTCTCTCAATTCTCTTCGTTCACTCAAGTCGCTTCGATCTCTAAAGCCTCTAAAGTATCTTCGTTCTCTAAGTTCGCTAAAGTCGCTTAGTTCGCTAAAGTCGCTTCGGTCTCTAAAGCCTCTAAAGTATCTTCGTTCTCTAAGTTCTCTAAGTTCGCTAAAGTCGCTAAGTTCGCTAAAGTCCCTAAGTTCGCTAAAGTCGCTTAGTTCGCTAAAGTCGCTAAGTTCGCTAAGTTCGCTAAAGTCGCTAAAGTCGCTAAGTTCGCTAAAGTCGCTAAGTTCGCTAAGTTCGCTAAAGTCCCTTCGTTCTCTTTACCCCTTCTCCATCTTCACCGCTACCCATTTATTTTTTATTTTTTTATCGATAAATTTCAAATTGTATTTTCCTGCTTCTTTTACAATTACCGGGATATCCTCTTCGTAAAAGCCACTCATAAAAAGTTTACCGCCTAAAGTTAGAGATTGGCTATATTTTTCTATTTGATCCAACAAAATATTCCTGTTGATGTTTGCCAAAATCACATCAAGGATTTGATCAGGTATCAACTCTTTTCCGCCCTGAAGTGCTTTGGTATTGGTGATGTTGTTTCGTTCCAAATTTTCAACAGTATTGCTAAAAGCCCATTCATCATTGTCGATTGCTAAGAGTTTCGTTGCACCTTTCATCGAAGCCAGGATGGCCAGTACGCCGGTACCGCAGCCCATATCCAAAACCGAAAGATTATCCCAGTTGTTTTCCAAAATGTAGCTTATCATCATCGAAGTGGTTTCGTGATGTGCCGTTCCAAACGACATTTTTGGCTCGATCACGATTTCATATTCCGCACCTTTTATCGCTTCATGAAAAGGAGCCCTGATATAGCACTTCCCATCTATGAGTACCGGATCGTAATTGCTTTCCCATTTTTTGTTCCAGTTTTCGTCTTCAATTTCGGTGATTTCGTAGCTGAAACTCATCGTTGATTTTAACTGATCTAATGCTTCCACAATTTCTTCGCGCTTAAATACATTCACGGGCATAAAGCAGCGGATGCCGGTTTCGGTTTCGTCGAAGCTCTCGAAAGGGTGTTCGCTGAGCATTGCGACAAGTATTTCGCCTGTTTCGGTTTTATTTTCGCCTTCAATAAAAATTTCTGTTTGTATATAGTTCATTTTTTTTTATAAGTTATTTTGGTAATCTTTTATCGAATTCTTGGGAAACAACGCATGCGTTGTTTGTACTGCATCTACACCCATCGCTTCGTTCGTAAAGTCTCTAAAGTCTCTAAAGTCGCTAAGGTCTCTTCGTTCGCTCAAGTCTCTAAGGTCTCTTCGTTCGCTTCGTTCGCTAAAGTCTCTTAGTTCTCTCCAGTCGCTAATTCCTGTATTTTATCCATTTCCACAATTCACGGTAGTTGATTTTTTTGCCATACATTAATATTCCGGTGCGGTAAATTTTTCCGGCAAGCCAGGTAGCAGCCAAAAATCCCAGAACCAGCAATCCCATCGACAGCCAAATTTCCCATACCGGCACCCCAAACGGAATGCGGGCCATCATTATTACGGGGGAAGTTAATGGAATAATTGATAGCCAGAATGCAACCGGCCCACCGGGGTTGGTAATCAGGAAGCCGATCATTACCATCGAAAGAATGAGCGGGATGGTAACGGGTATCATAAATTGCTGGGTGTCGGTTTCGTTATCCACTGCCGAGCCGATGGCCGCGAATAAAGCGCCATAGAGCAAATATCCGAACAGGAAATAAAACAAAAATGATCCGATCATCACCGGGGCATCGATAGATTGAATGCCTTCGATAATTTGCATGGTGGAGGAAGATTCGGCTTGTGCAGCTTTCGAAAATTCGGCGAGTTCTTGTGTTGACAATACTTTGCCCTGTGTCCCCATCATTTTTTGTGAACCGGCCATCAGTTCATCACCACCAACCGTTGCCATAAATACGCCAACCAAAATGGCGGTGAGCACAATCCACAACGAAAACTGCGTGAGGCCAACCATGGCTACACCCACAATTTTCCCCATCATCAGCTGGAAAGGTTTTACCGATGATACAATGACCTCCACGATGCGGCTGGTTTTTTCTTCGATAACGCCACGCATTACCTGCGACCCAAAAATAAAGATGAACATATAAATGAGCAGTGCAGCGAAAATACTTAAGCCCATGTTGATTTCGGTGTAGCTTTTTTCTTCGTTTCCGCTCTCGTCAATTTTGAGGGTGTTGAGCACGATGCTCGATTTGATGGCACGCAAAATATCCGGATCAATGCCCGAAGCTTCCAACTTCAGGCTTTCTACCTCGCGCTTCATTACGTTTTTAATGTGGCTGGTAACATCGATGGATGGCGAAGAAGTAGTATAGAGAATGCCGGTTGTAGGTACGCTCAATTCAGTGGCCGGAATGTAGAGTAGGCCATAATCGCCGCTCAAGGCAAAGTTCTCCTTAGCAGTTTCAATATCCATTTTTATGGGGATAAATTGAAAATCATCGGTGTTGGTGAATTCTTTTTCAAACAAGCCAGTTTCATCAAGTACCTGCATTTTTTTTTCTTCGTCAGAAAAGGTGGTGAGGTAAACCGGTAAAATATACACCGAGGCCATCAGTATTGGGCCAAGTATTGTCATAATGAGAAATGACTTTTTGCGGACTCTCGTGAGGTATTCGCGTTGTATGATGATAAATATTTTATGCATGGCTTTGTGGTGTTCCTTTAACTTTCGAAATAAATATGTCGTTCATGGTGGGGAGGATTTCGGCAAATCCGTGGACTTCAACATGGCTGATGGCAAAGTTGAGCAAGCTGTTGGGGGACTCGTTTTGTGGAATCTGGATCTTTGCCCGTTTCAGTTTTAGATCTGCTTTTTCTTCGAGCAATTGGTAATGGGCGGGGATGACTTCCTTAAAATTTACATTGCCATTCCGGTAAACGATCTCAAAAATATTGTTTTTAAAATCGGCCTTTATCTGATCCATATCCCCGTCCAGGATTTTTTTTGCATTATGGATCAAGGCAATGTGATCGCAGAGTTCCTCAACGGATGCCATGTTGTGGGTGGAAAAGATGATGGTTCCCCCATCGTTTTTAATATTTAGAATTTCCTCTTTGAGCAGGTTAACGTTGATGGGGTCGAAGCCCGAAAAAGGTTCATCAAAAATCAGGAGCTTGGGTTTGTGCAGCACGGTAACTATAAATTGTACTTTTTGCTGCATCCCTTTTGAGAGTTCCTCCACCTTTTTGTTCCACCAGGCTGTGATCTCAAATTTATCGAACCAGTATTTTAAACGTTCGTGGGCCAGTTTTTTATCCAGGCCTTTGAGGCGGGCAAGGTACATGGCCTGTTCGCCGACTTTCATTTTTTTGTATAGGCCACGTTCTTCGGGTAGGTAGCCAATTTGGTTTACATCGTTGGTTTTGATGGGGCGGCCATCAAAAAATACATTGCCCTGATCCTGCGCAGTAATGCGGTTGATGATGCGGATGAGTGTGGTTTTGCCTGCGCCATTGGGGCCAAGCAATCCAAAAATGCTCCCCTGTGGAACAGCAATACTCACATCGTCCAGCGCCAGGTGGCCGGAAAACTGTTTGCGTACATGTTCAGCTTTTAATATGTCCATTTTAAAATCTTTATTTGGGCAAACAAAAATAGACCGAATAAATTACTTAGGGGGTTTTGGTTTTGTAAGTTTTTAAGAAATTGTTAGGAAAAGGAGGGGAGAGGTGAGAGGGGAGAAGGGAGAAATGGAGTGTTGGAGTTTTGGAGTGTTGGAGTTTTGGAGTGGTGGAGAAATGGAGTTATGGAGTTGTGGAGTGAGAGGAGAGAAATTGGAGTTTTGGAGTGAAGGAGAGATGAGAGATGAGAGATGAGAGATGAGAGATGAGAGATGGAGTGTTGGAGTTTTGGAGTAATTTATTAGGAAACCTAACAGGTTTACCCGTCTGGGCTTGTTCTGATCTTTGAATAGTTATCCGATGCTAAAACCGGGAAACCTGTTAGGTTTTTGGTCTTGTTAACCTAACAGGTTTACCCCCGGAAACAGCGTAAAACTGATTAGAAAATATGGATACTGAAATACAAATCAACCTGTTAGGTTTATCTGGTATGAAACATCGGATATCTGATATAAGCTATATGATGTCCGATGTATGAAGTAGGATGTAAGATATAAAATGTCCGATAATAGATTTCCAAAATGAAATATTCTAATCCAATTAGGAAGTTTCGTTAATGCAACCCGTCGGCTTGTGCGACGGAACTCCCTTCTCCTTAAGGAGAAGGGCTGGGGATGAGGTAGTCGCAGTCACACCGTGAATAGCCCCGGGCAGTTGTGCAACTACCTAAAAAGACTGCTCTGCTCCTGGAAATAATTCACGGTGTGACTTGCGTTCCGGTTGGTCGAGTGTAGTCATCCGATGAATTACTCCCGGAAGTAGTACCTGTATTTTTACAAAATGTCGTTTGCTTAAACATTATTCATCTGATGACTTTTCCTGGTCATCCGAGGTAATTCACGGTGTGACTGGATGCCGGTATTTTAAAAAACCACCGACCTACTGGAAATATTCCTTCATGCGGCTGAAAATATTGCGCTGGCTTTTGCTGGGGTTGGGGGTGAAGTTGACTGATTTACCCAATTTCTCAAGTATGCTTTTTTCCTCACGCGTAAGGTTTTGTGGTGTCCATACACTAATATTAATTAGCAAATCACCTTTGCCGTACTGCTGGAGGTGGGTGATGCCTTTTCCTTTTAATCGCAGCACTTTACCAGTTTGTGTGCCGGCTTCGATTTTTATTTTTGCAACACCGTCAAGTGTGGGTACGTTAATGTCGCAGCCCAAAGCAGCATCGGTGTAGGAGATAAAATTATTGTAGATAAGGTTATCGCCATCACGCACCAGGTGTTCGTGTTCAATTTCTTCGATAAGTACAATCAGGTCGCCATTGATGCCGCCACGGGCACCGGCATTTCCTTTGCCGCTCACCGATAGTTGCAGTCCTTCGGAAACACCAGCCGGGATGTCGATAGTAATTACCTCTTCGCCACGGGTAATGCCATCGCCACCACAAGTTGTACATTTTTGGGTAATGGTTTGCCCTTCGCCACCACACGAGGGGCAGGTGGAAGTAGTCTGCATTTGCCCCAGAAAAGTATTGGTTATGCGCGTAACCTGGCCTGTGCCATGACAGGTGCTACAAGTATTGTATGAAGATCCCCCTTTGGCTCCGGAACCGGAGCAGGTGTCGCATTGAATATATTTGTTGACTTTTAATTTTTTCTTTGCCCCGTTGGCAGCCTCTTCAAGGGTGAGTTTAACTTTTACCCTGAGGTTGGAACCGCGGTTTACGCGCCTGCGGCGTGAGCTATTGCCAAAGCCACTGCCAAAGCCACCAAATGCCCCGCCGAAAATATCGCCAAAATTCGAGAAGATATCATCCATCGACATACCATATCCACCGCCACCGCCGGCACCTCTCAAACCTTCATGTCCAAAGCGATCGTAACGCTGCCTTTTATCAGGCTCTCTCAACACTTCATAAGCCTCGGCTGCTTCCTTAAATTTTTCTTCAGCTTCGGCATTACCGGGATTTTTGTCGGGATGGAATTTTATTGCCATTTTGCGGTAAGCCTTTTTAATTTCGCTTTCGCCGGCATCTTTTGTTATTTCAAGTATTTCGTAGTAATCTCTTTTCGACATGATGAATTTTTAAATAATGCTAATGCAACTCGTGTTCAGTATTTATTGCCCCACAACCACTTTGGCAAAACGGATGACTTTTCCTTTAAGCATATAGCCTTTTTCAATTTCATCTACAACCTTGCCTTTCAAATCTTTGGAAGGAGCAGGAATGTTGGAGAGCGCCTCATGGAAATCCGTATCGAAGCTTTCGCCAACAGACTTCATGGGCTCTAAGCCCCTTCGTGCCAGTGTTCCTTTTAGTTTGTTGTAAATCAATTTAAATCCTTCAAGGTTATTTTTGTCTTCCTCCGATTTTGCTTCGTTGGCCTTGAATGCCCTTTCAAAGTCGTCAATCACGGGCAACAGTTCCCTAATAACTTCAAGTGCTGCAGTATCAAGCAAATCGAGGCGCTCCTTATTTGTGCGCTTACGATAATTATCAAATTCGGAAAACAGCCTTAGGTATTTATCGTTGAGTTCAGCCAGGTTTTCTTCCAGTTCACTAACTTGTCCCTCAAGTACCTGTTCTTTTGATTGTTTCTTTTTTGGGGCAGTATTTTTTTTCTTGTTCTTCATCTCTTCCTTGTCCTCCCGGGTATCCCCTGCATTTGTGGCATTTGTATCCACGGCTTCTGGCTCCTGTTCTTGTGTGTTATCTTTCTCTGTCATTTTTTAGCTTATTAATAACCAATGGTTTAACAATAAGATTAATTTTAGGATGGTGGCTTAGCAAAATTTTTGCCAATCAAATCCAAACGCCAAATTGTCACGAACGATTTAGTTTTTTTTGATAAGATTTTTAAGGGTTACCTTTAATTGTTCGCCACGAAGGTTCTTCGCGATGATTACACCGTTTTGATCGATAAGGTAATTCATGGGAATAGCCCGGACATTGAATTTTTTTGCAGCACTTGATCTCCAGCCCTGCAGATCGCTTACATGTTCGTCCCATACCAAACCATCAGCCTCAATGGCATTGATCCAGTCCTCCTTGTTTTTATCGAGGGAAATACTGAAAACTTTAAAACCTTCGGCATCTTTAAATGCTTTAGAGTGATAGGTATTGTAAGTTTGTACCACTGCCGGGTTTTCGCGGCGGCAAGGCTTGCACCATGATGCCCAAAAATCCACGAAAACAATATTTCCCCTCAATTCCGAAATACTTCGCGGATTTCCATCCACATCGTTCATTTCAAGGTCGGGAATGATATTCCCAATTTGTAAGCCTGTTTCCCGGTGGTTTTGCGCAGTGGTATTGTTGGCTGATACGAATAAAAATGTTATTGCAATGAGGCTGGATACAAATATTTTCCGCATGATTAATTGTCTTTTTGAAGTCTTTATTAAGATTACAATACCTTAGATTCTTTCAATTTTCGCACCAACCGCATTTAGTCGTCCATCGATATTGTGGTAACCCCGGTCGATTTGATCGATGTTGTCGATAATGCTGGTGCCATTTGCCGAAAGTGCAGCAATAAGCAGGGCAACCCCGGCTCTAATATCGGGAGAGCTCATACGTATCCCGCGTAGATTGTATTTGTGATCGAGGCCAATTACTGTGGCGCGGTGCGGATCGCAAAGGATTATTTGTGCCCCCATGTCGATGAGTTTATCGACAAAAAACAAACGGCTTTCAAACATTTTTTGATGGATGAGTACGCTTCCTTTGGCTTGAATTGCCGTAACAAGTGCGATACTTATAAGGTCGGGTGTAAATCCCGGCCACGGGGCATCGGCGATGGTCATTATGGAGCCATCCATAAAAGTCTCTACTTCGTAATTTTTTTGTTCGGGTATGAAGATGCTGTTTTCGCCAACTTGCAAATCAATACCGAGACGCCTGAATACCTCGGGGATTATTCCCAGTTCAGCAGGTTTTACATCTTTTATGGTCAGCTCCGATTGTGTCATGGCTGCCAGCCCGATAAAGCTGCCAATCTCGATCATATCGGGGAGCAGTTCATGCTTGCATCCAGCCAATTCTTCCACACCTTCTATGGTTAGGAGGTTTGAGCCAATGCCCGATATTTTAGCGCCCATTCTGTTGAGCATCTTGCAAAGCTGAACAAGGTAGGGCTCGCAGGCGGCATTAAAAATGGTGGTTTTTCCTTTGGCCAGTGTTGCGGCCATCACAATATTGGCAGTGCCGGTAACTGATGCTTCATCCAAAAGCATATAAGTGCCTGTAAGTTTTGAGGCATCAACTTTATAAAAGTTTTCATCAAAATCGTAGTTGAATTGTGCGCCAAGTTTTTGCAAACCAATAAAATGGGTATCGAGTCGGCGACGGCCAATTTTATCGCCCCCGGGCTGGGGAATATATCCTTTCCCGAACCGGGTAAGCAGGGGACCTACAATCATGATTGATCCACGCAATCCCGCACCTTTTTTTTTATAAACGTCTGATTTGAGCACCTCCAGGTCGATGTTGGCTGCCCGAAAACTGTAGGTATGCTCATTTATTTGTTTCACCTCAACACCCAATACTTCCAACAAATCCATCAACTTTATTACATCGATGATTCCGGGAATATTACTAATTACAACTTCTTGGCTGGTGAGCAAGGTGGCGCATATAACCTGCAATGCTTCATTTTTGGCACCTTGTGGTGTGATTTCCCCATTTAGCTTTTGGCCGCCGGTAATTTTAAATGAACTCATGAAAAGGATCAACTATTTTAATATACTTGTAACTAATTTTTTCTTCGGAAGTTAGACTTCTTTTTTTGCTGGACTTTTTTCTTCACAGGTCTGTCAAGCAGATCATAAGTGCTGATTAATTGATCTTCTTCAGTAAGGGTTAAGTTTCCATGAGATAAATCTTTGAGATGACGTTTGATAAGGTTATCGTCAACCGAATCGCGATTCCACATCAAGTAGGTTTTCTTGAGGCTGTTGGCAAGTGCCAGAGAAATTTCAGCCTTGTGTTCTTCATCGTTTGTCTCAACGACTTTATTGATGATGTTTTCGATGTTTTTGCCATAATAGCTATAACGCATATCTCTTTTGGGATAGGATAGCCTGTTAGGGTTTTTGGTTAGTACCTCTTCATCGGGAGGAGGAAATGGACTATCAACGTCAAGTTTAAAATCAGAAATTATATGTAGATGATCCCACAGTTTATGGCGTAATTCCGGTGAATCTTTTACTTCGGTATGTAATTGAGCCATAATATCCACAATAACATGGGCGATTTGGGTTCTTTTAGTCTGGTCTTCAGTTTTTAATGCTAATTGAACGATCTTTTGTAAATTTCTTCCATATTCGGGTATGGTAAGGTGATCGCGTTGGGTGTTGTATTCCATGAAATGAAAATTTATTTTGTCTATATTATTAATAATCTATTTGGTGGTAAAAAAAATGGATCACACTTTTTCGACTTCAGCTTTAAGTCGTTCGGCGTTTTCGGCCAATTGCAACTGATCGATAATATCCTGGATGTCGCCGTCAACTATCGATTGTAAATTATACATGGTAAGGCTAATGCGGTGGTCGGTCATGCGGCCTTGCGGATAATTGTAAGTTCTGATCTTTGCAGAGCGGTCGCCGGTCGATACCATTGTTTTTCTTTTTGAGGCGATCTCATCGAGGAATTTTTTGTGCTCCATTTCGTAAATCCGGGTACGGAGCACAGAAAGTGCTTTTTGGTAATTCTTAATTTGCGATTTCTGATCCTGGCAAGTGGCAACTATTCCGGTGGGAACATGTGTAAGCCTTACGGCTGAATAAGTTGTATTTACCGACTGGCCACCTGGGCCTGAGGAACAATAAAGGTCTTTTCGGATGTCGCTTTGCTGGAGGTCGATGTCGAACTCATCGGCTTCGGGCAGCACTACCACCGAAGCTGCTGAGGTGTGAACGCGCCCCTGGGTTTCGGTTTGTGGTACCCGTTGAACCCGGTGTACACCCGATTCATATTTTAGCTGACCGTAAACATTATTACCCGACACGTTGAAAATGATCTCTTTAAAGCCGCCAACTGTTCCTTCGGTAACGTCAACTCCTTCGAGCTTCCAGCCTTTTGTTTCGCAGAATTTCATGTACATTCTGTATAAGTCGCCTGCAAAAATACTGGCTTCATCGCCCCCACTTCCTGCCCTTATTTCAACTATTGCATTTTTGCCGTCTTGCGGGTCGGCGGGAATAAGCATTAAGCGGATTTCTTCTTCGAGTTCATCTTTTCTGATGTTAAGTTCGTTAAGCTCCTCCTTTGCCATCGTCCTGAATTCTTCATCTTTTTCATTTTTGATGACATCTTTTGCAGAATTGATATTACTGGTAACATTTTTTAAATCCTCATACCCGTCAATAATGGGCTGAAGGTCTTTATAATCTTTATTTAGCTGGATGAAACGCTTCATGTCCGACATGACAGCAGGCTCATTCATTTCTTGTTCAATGTTTTTCCAGCGTTTTTTTATTGCTTCGAGTTTTTCCAGCATTTTTGGTTTACTAAAAATTTAAAGGGCGCAAAGATACAACAATTATTGCAACACCCTTATTTTATAAATGGTTAAAAATCAACAAGGAGGACGTAGTACCTTACCTCTAATATTCTGCAATTTTTTGGTAGAATATTAGAGATAAGGTATTGTTAGCTTTTCGGCTAAACTTTTTTTCTTACAAAAAGTTGCATATTCGAGTATCGTGTAACGCGGATATTTTCGTCTTTTTCGATGAATCCTGATTCCGCGGTTGCATCATAAATTTCATCATCAATAATAATTTTGCCCGCTGGCCTCAAAACCGAATGTGCTGTTCCATGTTTCCCGATCATGGCTGAATAGTTGCTGTCGGCTGAAGTAAATCCATCGGATTTTTCCTGGGTGGCAGAGAGGGCAAGGCCTCCAAACCAGGTATTGGTGGTTGAAAAAAGAAATCGGCTTAGATATAAAGAGCCAAGCAATGATACAAATGAGGCAATAATAACAATAAAAAATGCAGAAAGTAATTCACCTGCCGGGATTTGTGCTGGTTCAAAGCCGATATTATCGATCATACTTAAGGTAAGCCCCACTACCACCAGGGCAATCCCTGAAATTCCGGCCACTCCAAAACCGGGGATAACAAATATTTCCACCGCTATCAGAATAACTCCTACAACGAAAATTATAATTTCCCAGTTGGCAGCCAATCCTTCAACATAAAGTGGTGCAAAATAAAGCAGGGCTGCAACCAACGATGCCAGGATAGGAAATCCTATGCCGGGCGATTGTAGCTCAAAGTATATTCCCCCGATAATAACCATTATCAATAGTCCGGAAATAATCGGGCTGATAAAAAACCGGATTATTCTATCTGAAATGGACAATTTATATTCGATGATTTCATAATTTTCAATTCCCGCGAGCTCCAAAACGTCTGCAATGCTTTCGGCAGTACCTTCGCAAAATCCATGCATCATAGCTTCCGACGTAGTAAAAGTGATCACCTTCCCAGAGTCAGAAACCCCGGGAATTTTAATTCGTGGATCAACCATACCTTCGGCAATTTTCGGATCACGTCCGGTAGCTTCGGCTGTTGAACGCATGGTGGAGCGCATGTACGACTGATATTTGTCGGGCATGGCCTCACCGGTTTGGTTTACTACGGTGGCTGCCCCGATGTTGGCACCCGAACGC
>Ga0208900_1000920_pt1 | contig 16963 bp, 10 predicted proteins | sample AntAceMetag02UKK_FD_184763 | JGI IMG/M metagenome (GOLD analysis project Ga0208900, IMG submission 184763) | Saline lake microbial communities from Ace Lake, Antarctica - Antarctic Ace Lake Metagenome 02UKK (SPAdes) (version 2) | ecosystem: Environmental > Aquatic > Non-marine Saline and... | reverse complement strand
GCTGTACCATCGGGACTGTTATCTTCAACTACCAATATATTAAACGCTTTTTCAAGGCTAATTACCTTACGGATAATACGTTCAATATTCTCTTTCTCGTTATATGTTGGTATAATTACAAGGCTATCATTCATAATACAATAAAAATTTCTGCGAAAATAGTTTAAAGTTCAAATATACACGTTGTATAAAACGAAATTGTTTTGAGGTTAGTACATTGTGTGATGGTTCATGTTCGATTATTCGATTGTTCGATTGTTTGATTGTTTGATTGATTGATATAGCAAGTTCAACAAGGAGACTGCTTCCTCGTTCCTCCTCGCAGCAAGTTCAACAAGGAGACTGCTTCCTCGTTCCTCCTCGCAGTGACGTCATCACTATGACTAGCAGGTGGAAGAAGTAATTTCTAAATGTTTTCTTTAAATCAACTTTTCAGAAGATTTATAGTGGAAACGTAAAAAATTGAGTAGTTAACCTTTCAGGTCGGAAAAGACCTGAAAGGTTAGAAACAACTCTATTCTATTTCGATTTCAATAATTTAGTAGTAGCCTGTAACTCATTACTAATAAAGAGTTCGACAATATACAAGCCACTCTGAACATCATTTCCTTTATTACTAATACCATCCCAGGTTACAATATTTTCACCAGCATTAACATTCACTTCCTTTGACCAAACTACCTGTCCCATTACATTGGTAATTCTAAGATGAGCCATAGAACTTACAGATGCATTGAAAGTAAGCTTAGTTTGATTTGTGAATGGATTTGGATAACTACCAAGATTATTTCCAGTATTTGATTCATAACCTGAATCAATACCAACTTCCAGTATTTGATTCATAATCTGAATCAATACCAACTCCTGTATCTCCATTTGAGAGAACCTTAATACAGAAATTACCTGTATTTTGGAATCCTGATGGATCATCATAATCATAAAAATCTGTCCAAACGCCTTCATCCATATAATAGCTTTCATCAGGATTAGATGACGATATTACAATGGTTCTGGAACCACCACCTAATAATACAGGAATATCTGAGGTTCTGTCGTAAGCAATACCACCGTCAGAAAACTCTACATAAACATAAAAATCATCTCCTTCAGCCATTATAACATGAGAGGGAAGATTTATAGTATGTAAACCTGAATATTCAATATTTCCAATTACATCAGCTAGTTGATTCTGCAATGTAGTTCCATCAAAATCATCATAAATTTTAGCTGTAAAGTCAACATTATTTTCAGCAACAAAGAAGCTCACAGCTTCTAATGTATCAACCGATTTTGCTATAAATTTATTAAATGCCTTAGAGGCAGAAGTAAGAGTATCTCTCCATCCATGATAATCATGGTAATAAACATTATTGTATGGCATTGGTATTACTTCAATAAAGGATACAGCTCCCATTTCAGGATTCTGGCATGCTTGTTTATCGTAATATGATATCCAGAAATATCCATCAATACCCCATCCTGAGCCCCAACTGTTTTTTGTTAGCCATGCTCCATTACCTGGTGCACCTTGTACAACCTTATTATCATCCCAACCAATTATAGAAACAGAATGATTTGGTTCCTCATCGGAAGATACCGGTTGATAATGTTCAAATTCACTATTTATAAAACTTCCACTGTAGCAAATGCAAGTTGGCATAACACCATACTCCATCACCTTTGTTTTTATTAGATCAATATTTTCAAGATTTGCACCTGCCGTGTACCATTCAACACTCATTGGGTAATAAATATGAAAATCAGGATTATGGTAATCAGGAGGTGAATTATACGATTGCCCGTCAACATCTCTTACAGCCCCATCACCTCTAGACATATAAGCCGTTGCCACACGGTAATCACCTCCCATATGAACTTCCAAACCTTGTCCACTAGTTGGATTAATATCTGCATTATAATGTTGATTGAAACCATTCCACCAATCCAAGTGATATTCAGCTAATGCAGGTTCGCCAGTTTCACCAGCTGCAGCCCACTCACCTGTCATTAACAGGTTGCTTTCCATACCGGCTATAGTACCATGTGTCCAACAAGTTCCGCCTTGTTGACTTTTCACACTAGTAACATAATTATTGCCATCATAATCCCTTAGATCAAATACTGCAGGCAAAACACTTCCCTGCTCTACAATAGGCAGTTCAATCCAATCAACCCAGGCACAATCGCTACCACCTGTAACACCCTGATCTTTATCATAGGCCCATTTGAAAGTATGCTGTCCGACTGACACATCGTATGACGCATAGGTCCAACCAACATCTCCTGACCAACCACCCATTTCAACATCATCAATATAAAATTTCAGAAAATCATAAGTAGCCTCAGAAGATACTTTATAATAAAAGCCTATTTCATCATTATTTAATACTTCAAGTGAAATTAATAATTCTGATTCTTGATTATTTCCGATAGCACCCGATTTTGCGCAATATATTCCTTCATAGGGGTTTGTTTGTGAAATTGTCCAGTCAGCATCCCCACCAAACTCCCAATCAAACTCTGAAAAGCCACCGGATTCAAAATCTTCAACATTTAAACCTACTTTAAAAGTAATATCAAATTCATAATTGTAAGTCTCACCATTCGACTCGCATTCAACAGTTAATACGCCAACTATAACATGCCCAATTGGAGTATTTCCATCAACAGAAATATTCATATCTGCTTCTGCAGTTTCACCTGCAGGGATATCTGAATAGTTTAATGAACCTGAATTAACTGTAGTATAAGGGTCAGTAGTTGTGTAATCTACAATCAAATCTGTAACCTCATAAACTCCAGCATTTAATAAAGAAATATTAATATCAACTGTCTCCCCCGGATCTATCCTACCATTGTTATTTCCAGTTGGATCTGCTATTTCGATATTTCCAAGTTCAATGGAATAAACTGTAACAGTTAATGCTTTAATACAGAAGTTACCTGTATTTTGGAATCCTGATGGATCGTCATAATCATAAAAATCGGTCCAAACGCCTTCATCCATATAATAGCTTTCATCAGGGTTAGATGACGATATTACTATGGTTCTGGAACCACCACCTAACAATACAGGAATATCAGATGTTCTGTCGTAAGCAAAGCCACCTGCAGAAAACTCTACATATACATAAAAATCATTTCCTTCGATCAGCGAAACGGGTGTTGTAAGATTTATAGTATGCAAACCCGAATATTCAATATTACCTGTTTGTATAGATAATTCGTCCTGTAATTCTGTTCCATTAAAATTATCATAAATTTTTATTGTATAATCAACATTATTTTCGGCAACAAAAAAGCTTACAGCTCCCAATGTTTCACCTGACTCTGCAATGAATTTATTAAACGCTTCAGAGGCAAAAGTAAGAGTATCGCGCCATCCATGATAATCATGATAATATACATTATTGTATGGCATTGGTATTACATCAATAAAGGATACAGCTCCCATTTCAGGATTCTGGCATGCTTGTTTATCATAATATGAGATCCAGAAATAGCCTCCTATACCCCATCCGGAGCCCCAGCTATTTTTTGTTAACCATGCTCCATTGCCCGGTGCACCTTGTACAACCCTGTTATCATCCCAGCCAATAATTGAAACAGAATGATTTGGTTCCTCATCAGAAGATACCGGCTGATAATGTTCATATTCACCATTAATATAACTTCCACTATAGCAAATACAAGTAGGCATCACACCGTACTCCATCACCTTAGTTTTTATAAGATCAATATTTTCCAGATTTTCACCTGCCGTATACCATTCAACACTCATTGGATAATAAATATGAAAATCAGGATTATGGTAATCAGGAGGTGAACTATAGGATTGTCCGTCAACATCTCTTACAGCTCCATCACCTCTTGACATATATGCTGTTGACACACGGTAATCACCACCCTGATGAACTTCCAGACCCTGACCACTAGTTGGATTAACATCTGCATTGTAATTTTGATTGAAACCATTCCACCAATCCAAATGATATTCAGCTAATGCAGGTTCACCTGTTTCACCGGCTGCAGCCCACTCACCCGTCATTAACAGGTTACTTTCCATACCGGCCATTGTACCAAAAGTCCAGCAAGTACCTCCTTGTTGGCTCTTTACACTAGTAACATAGTTATTGCCATTATAATCTCTTAAATCAAAGGTTTCGGGCAATTGCGCAAACAAAAAAGTGTTGCTTATTAAAAAAACTAATAGGAAGAAAAGATTTTTCATATTGATTATGGTTTAATGTGATAGTAAGCAGACAAAGTTAAAAATAAAGAAGTTGCATTAAAATATTTTATTAATTAATCCCAAACTGGCACAACACATTTCAAACTCCTATTTTCAACAAGCGAGTCAAAATTAATTAGGCTTTGCTGCATTATTATGGAATTTTCATCATGACATGTCAAACAGGCTCCTATAGTTAGTATCCTTTGTTGCTCACTGATAATAAAAGGAACTACATTTGTACGTGTTGAAACTATCTCCCCCATCCTATCATCTAAAAAACCAATCCATGCATCTTCAGGAAGATTATCATTTGGGTTATTTTGATAGTGTGAATCAAAAACCCAACTTCCATTTTTAGTATCAAAGATTAGTTCGCCACTTCCATAACCTAGTGCTATTGGATTATTATGACACGATTTACAGCTACGTCCTTTTGAGCTGGTTGTATGAGGTGAGGCCGGAGCAAATAAGCGATGAAAGATCAGTGAATCATGAATTTCCTCTGAGAAACTACCAACATCAATTGTTAATACCATTCCAGGGACTACCGGAATAACTTCTCTCTCATTACCTTTAATTCTCATTCCCAATGCCGGCAAGTAAGCATTATACTCACCCACATATTCTACCCAACTACCTTCTTCCTTCTTATTTGAGTACATATTATAGCCGGATTCATAAATATCATATTCATTATGACAACCGATACAACTAGGAGCCCAGGAACTATGACAAGAAGAACAACTTACATTATCATGAGCATTACCCTTTGTGCAGGTTCTGCCAGGTTTGCTCAAAACAAATTTTTCACCTTGATTTTTAGTAAGGAAAAATGCAGTGTCATTTTTAAAATAAGTATTAATCAGAGGAATATTCCGGTCATTTGTAGCAAGAAATTCTTTTTCTGAAATATTTCCAAACCTCATTGATGCAATAATTGCCAATTCACTATCAAGGTTACCGGCAACCATAATATTTGGTTCTCCATTAAAATGACAATCCTCACAACTTACATTTGTTTGTTCCTCCTGATGTGCATATAAATTTCCATCGCCCATTAGTTCAAATGAATTATGACAATCAATACAACCCATCCCCAAAGTATGATGAACATCCTCGCTAATATATCGAAAAACTCTTGTGTCCTCAATAAGTCGGTGATCCTTATCCAAAGGCATCTCTTCAACTTGCAAAGTTGTTTCATGCCATCCTTCAAAATTTGTAGAAATCCTCCCCGATCGGCTATGGCATCCAAAACAATGTTGATTAGTTACTTTCATACTAATTGAAGGATGAAAATTAAGATATGTAGTATCATAATCATTATCAATATGAGCTAACCAAGCGGTTGATGAAAATTCATCATAATTAATGTGGCAGGCCAAACATCCTCCACCGCGACTTTTTTCGGTAACAGGTCCGGTTTCAGTTTTTGGGTTACCCAGATGGCAGATTACACATAAATTCTTTAGATGCTCATCGGCTGCCGAGTTACCAAGGTGATGAATATCTGTTAGAATATCAGGGCTTTCCTGTTCATTAAAAACAAAGTGGTCAATTCATTAAAAACAAAGTGGTCAACACTTATCATACCACTTAAACTTGCCATTAGATTATTATCCTTCCTGCTTGTGATATCCGGATGACAATTAATTGTTCCACAACTTTTATCAGCATTAGCAAAGTTACCAGGTATAAGTATCATATTCTTATGAGCACCATTTTTGCTGCCATCAAAAGGATTTCCACCGTGGCATGAAAAACAGCCAATAGCCTCAGGGTTATGTGAAGGAGTAAACCCTATAACATTATCGTGGCAAATTACACAACTTTCTTTTCCACCGTTTATAACAGTATTTGTAGTCATTTGGGCTTCTGTATATTCAGGTACAATAACTATTTGTGAAGTGCTAAATGAATGAAGTACTGAGTATGAGTAACCAGAATCCCAGGGCCAAACCCATTTCCAGTTCTCACCTCTAAAAAACATTCCGCTCAAAGTAAGCAATACGTATAGGCTGGTAAAAATCAGAAGTGTACGTTTGCTAAGGAAGGATACTTTTTTACCGCCAAATGGAATGACAAAAAGTAACACAAGAAATAGTACAATTAATACTAGAGATATAGAGATATACCTGGAGTACTCAACCAATGTAATATCTCTTGAAAACCAACAAAATACCAGGGCCCTTTTACACTTGGATTTACTCCATCATGTAACGGTGCTGTAAAGAAAAATGAAATTATTAAAGTTATAACTGCAACAATAACAAAAGTTGATCCTTCTGACCAAATTTTTCGTGAATGTTCGAAAGTAATTATTGCAATAAAAATTGTAAACGTTGCTATATGGTGAACATAAACCAACTGTAAACTTCCTTCGTTGCCAAGCAAAGAATAAGAGAGTATATTACCGATAAATGGGATTCCAACTATCAGGCTATCAAGTATCCGCCAGGCCTGCTCACTATCAGCATCATTTTTAAGTAAAAAGCCAGTGAGCATTGCCAGGAAAATAATCATAACTCCTAGACTAAGCCTTAGCCACACACCCTTCTTAAGCCTGATTTCTTCCGATTTGTTAAAGCGATCCCAAATATGTATCAAACTAAAAATTAGAAAGAACTGGGCACTCCAAAAATGGATATTCCTTATGAAAGAAGAAGCAGGGTTTAACACCATCATACTACTTATAGAAAGAAAAGGGTTTTCAATGTCAAATGGTATTGCCAGAAATACACCTGATACTATACAAATTGCCAATGATGCAAGAGAAATTTGCCCATATGTGGTATATGACAATATGTTTCTAATTAATCTCAATTCGTTTTAAACCAAAACTTAAAACAATAATGCTCTTTTATATTTGCAATCCTAAAGTATCAGGTTTAAGATTCATCTTTCAGGTTAGAAAAAACCTGAAAGGTTTAGCTCAGCACTCATTACTGTTTAATAAACCTTTTAGTTTCTGAGATACCTGATTTTGCAGAAAGTCGATAAAAATACACGCCATTACTATAATCAGAGATATCAATTATTGCTAACCTTTCTGAATTATAAACTGTTTGAGAATGAACAATATTCCCCAGTATATCTATAATTTCTAGCAAAGTCTGTGATTGATTATGGCAAAGATGATATTGTATTTTGACGATATTACTTGTTGGATTTGGAAATGCATTAAATAATTGCAATTCTTTCTTTTCCATATATTCATAAGGAATATCAGTAGTTTCACTTACCACCTTAATTTCGAAATCATCAAAATAATAGCCATCTTCTGTTACAGCACCGTCACTTACAAGTACAAACCTAAATGATATTTGTTTACCGACAAATTTTCCCAGGTTAATTTCCTCCATTATCCAGGTATCTTGTCTTCCATCATAAACAGGTTCTCCTTCTTGCTGATAACTTGTTCCTGTTTTAGTATATTTTCCGGCAAGAGATTCCCAATTACCAAAAAGCAAATCATCCTTTACCATAAATTGCACATAATCGTAACCACTCTCGATGTCCCACTTTGCCCAAAACTGCACAACAGCTATTGTCACGTCGCTTAAATCGATAATGCTATCCAGCAATATTATATTATCTTCATTGTCTTGATAATTACTGTTTGGAGAATCTGTTATGGAAGCAGGAGAACTGTGAAAATCAATTGTTGTATTGTTCCAAATATCAGAAGACCAGTTTTCCATATCATCACAATCATCTTCAAAAATAGTAACTAAATCGCCAAATATTTTTTCAATTGTATCCGCCACAATATAATCGCCATTATCAATAATGAGTAAATAACTAAATGGCATACCTGCTTCTATATTTTCGTCAAGTGTATAATCAATAGAATCAACAGCTGTTTCCATCAAATCTAAATTCTCAAACGAAACAGGATCACCAACATATTGCATGTAGTCGTCTAACGGTTGAATTGTGACTGTAAACAATTCTGCATCTGTTAAACCCAGCCTTTTAATCTCGAATGGTAGAAAACCATCACGATCACCAATTATTGTTGGTGATTTATCAGTTATCGATGCATACCTTCCGACTAATCGGGCTGCTGATATGTTTTGCCACATTTGTTCCTGACAAAGTGGGATAATCCTGCTGGTTGAAGGCCAAAAACCATCACTTGATGAACCAACTTCAGGAGTATATGAAAATATTGCGTCTTTAGTAGTTTGCTCTCCATACATCCAATCATCTGACCCTCCATTAGTAGGATATATTGCCGTACTACCAGGGCCATATGTATAGTTATTTTCTTTTGTCATTATCACAGCAAAATCATGCAATATTTCGTCATCTTCACATGGCTCTTCTTTCCAGCCCCATGTATATAATAGCAAATTGCTGTATGAATGATAGTTTAATGCGATTTTAAATTCATTTAACTCACAAAGATCACGAATGTTTTGAATCTCAGGTTCTGAAAAAGCAGATGGTCCACGATAAGTAGCATCATTTGGATCAGGTGATGATCCTTGATTATCATATCCCCACATATATCCGTAATTTCTATTTGGATCAACTCCATAAGAGCCTCCGCCATTATTTCTTCTGTTTTTACGCCAATTACCACCGCCATTGGGGTTAGTCAAATGATTATACTCATATCCATCAGGGTTAACTACGGGTACAAAATACATTTCAGTATTATCAACCAGCTGCTTAATCTCATCATCAGTATCATAATTTTCTAGAACATACCACATGTAAAAAATCATCTGCTGAACACTCATTGGTTCGCGAGCATGGTGTAAACCCGTATATAGTACTTCCGGCTCATTTTCATTAACAGTAGGGTTATCTGAAATCCTCACCCAGTATTGCATTCTTCCATTATGAGTTAAATTACTAGACGACAGAGGCTGAGATTCACTGATCAATTCCGGAAACATAGCAAACATATCATCCAGCTCAGCCATGACCTCGTCAAGCGTATAAAAACCACCCATTGATCCATACTCCCAATTTTCAGGTACTGTCCATTCATCCGTTAAAATACGACTTATTGCTGAAGGTTGATCAGCAGCAGCACGATCGGCATAGAATGCTGAAACATCCTCATAAATAATACTATAATTGATACCTGCTGCATCCAATTTAACAAGTTCCCGTGATTCCAAATCTGATTCAAAAAACTTACCTTTTGAATATGTTCCTTCTGTTAAATCAATACCTAAATTAGCAATCTGCTCCAAACCAATTTCCTGTAAATCAATTCTCACTTTTGAATATATTTCCTGGGCATTAGAAATAAATGAGAACATACAAACAATCAAAAATGTAAAAATATACTTCATAACTTTATTTAATTTTAATTCCCTAAATGGATCGTAAAAATACTTTACTTTTAATGATAAGTAAGACATGTAAAGCCGAAATAGGTTGCTTCAATTCGAAATATAGCAAACTTAAAGCAAACATCCCTGCCTTCATTTTTCTAAATATTAATAGATATTTTGTTGTTAAAACTATCCACCTCAAAATCCAGTTTTTTAAGAGGTTTAATTGCGGGCCCTTTTGTTGCATTTCCAGCTAAATCAAAAGTTGATCCATGGCACGGACAAATCAGCTGATTATTAGAATACTCAACAATTTTACAACCAAGATGTGTGCATCGAGATGAGAAAACCTTTATTTCATTCTCCCTGTTTACAACAATATATTTATCCAGAAAACTAATTTCAGCATTCGGATCAAATGAAAAGGAAACGGTTTTTTTTGAATTAATTGCTTTTTGATTAACAACCATTTTGTCTAATAAAGCTGCTAAACCAACAACCATCATGGCTATAGCTGATTTAATAAAATAACGACGGTTTTGCTTTTTTTCTTTCACCTTATTAATAAAATGCTAATGTATAAAAAAGCAAATATGAAATAAAGGTTTATTATTATCCTAATTGGCAAATCCTCATTAATCCATCCGGATCAATCACTTCAAAAGTTTTACCATTAATTTTGATGAGTCCGTCATCCTGGAAATTCTTTAGCGTGCGAATCACACTTTCGGTAGACATGCCTGACAGTTCGGCTAACTCTTTACGACTCAAAGAAAGGTCGAATTTTTCATTTTTAAATATATTCCCCGCTAAGCATAATATAATATCAGCTAACTTTCCATATGATTGCCTATGTGTTAAGCAAAAGAATCGTCCATTTTTTTGAACGGAAATTTCACAGAGAATATTAATAATTGCCGTAGCAAAATTACTATTCTCACGGATTAATTGTCTTATTATATTAATGTCAATAAGCTTAACAGTTGTATCAACGTAAGCAGAAGCAGTATATTGGAAAACATTTTGAGTTAAAGGAAGTGAAGTAAGCCCAATAAGGCTTCCTGAAGCTGCAATTCTAAGTATCAGCGATTTATTACTCTCTTCATAAAATACTTTTGCCAAACCATCACATATATATAATATATGTGTTGTAAACGTACCTTGCTTAGCAATAATTTCACCCTTACGATAAGCAACAGTAACCTGGCTACGGTTAATTAACTCATTCTGTTCTTCAGTAAGATGATCAAAACAATCAAAGTTTGTTTTACCTACAGTACAACTTGTTTTTATACGTTCAACAATATTATTCATTATTATTTTTAAAAAAGCAAATATAAGTTTTAATTACCATTCCCTTAATATAAATCAGCATGAAAAGTGATATACATCATGTTTTTATAACTGTAACATCATATGACATTCACTTTTAGTCTTCTATTGCTTTGCTACTTTTGTAACAAGATATTTTTGAGGAAAATAAATAAAACCGTTTAGATATGAAAAAACTACTTTGTGCCGCATTATTAGTCTGTTTATCAGGCTGGATAATGGCCACTAATGTAGATTCGCAAGATGATTCAACACGTTCGTTTCCAATTGTGAATTACATTTATAAAGCCGACCGAAATACAACTCCTTCGGTTGATCATTCAAAATTCGATATACTTAATCAGCCATTCGATAGTGCTCAACAGCTTACTGCAGCATGCTTGTCTTGTCATACTGAACGTGGTCATGAGATTATGGCAACTTCTCATTGGAATTGGGAACGTGAAGAAGAAATGTCTGGAAAAGGGGTTGTTCCTCTTGGCAAAAAAAATATCTTAAACAATTTTTGTATTGGAATTAAAGGTAGTGAGCAAACTTGTACCCGATGTCATATAGGTTATGGTTGGAAAGATGATAGTTTCGACTTTAGTGAGCAAAATAACATTGATTGTGTTGTGTGTCATGATCAAACCGGGACTTATAAAAAGGGAAAAGGAATGGCAGGCCTACCTGATCCATCTGTAGATTTGAATTATGTAGCACAAAATGTTGGTGAACCATCAAGAGATAATTGTGGAGTGTGCCACTTTTGGGGTGGTGGCGGAAATAACGTTAAACATGGTGATCTTGATCAGGCTATGTCTGAATGTTCAATGGAAGTAGATGTTCATATGGGAACTGATGGCGAAGATATGAGTTGTGTTGATTGCCATGTTACATACAAACACCAAATGCATGGTAAAGTATATGCATTATCATCAGAAAACAAAGATAGATCGACCTGCATACAATGTCATACTGAAAAGCCACATATCGATAATATTCTTAATGATCATGGTGCTCGTATAGCTTGTCAAACATGCCATATTCCAGTTTATGCAAAAGCAAATGCAACAAAAATGATTTGGGATTGGTCAACTGCCGGACGCCTTGATGATGACGAACATGCAATGCATGAAAATGATGCATATGGTAATCACAATTATTTATCAATCAAGGGTAATTTTGTATATGATGATGACGTAACTCCTGAATACATACATATGGTTTAATGGTACAGCTAACCATATGCTAATTGAAGACAAGATTGAAACCATTCCTGTGCAAATGAACACATTATATGGTTCATATCTTGATAAAGGAGCTAAGATGCAATCACTTGAGCCTTCAAAAATATGGCCTGTTAAAGTGCATCGTGGAAAACAAATTTACGACACGATCAATATGACCCTGATACAGCCTAAATTATGGGCTCCGACAAAAGGAGAGGGTGCCTATTGGCTTGACTTTGATTGGGGTGAAGCATCCAGAATAGGTATGGAATTGGCAGGAATGCCTTATAGTGGTGCCTATGGTTTTGTTGAAACAGAAATGTATTGGCCACTTAACCATCAAGTTTCATCTGCTGATAAAGCATTAAAATGTATCGATTGTCATACCAGAAACAATGGACGGCTTGCAGCGCTTACCGACTTTTATTTACCTGGAAGAGACAGAAGTGTACTACTTGATAACGTTGGTGTTATTACAATCATTCTAGCATTAGCAGGTGTTTTTATCCATGCAATATTACGACGTATTTTGCGACGTGATTGTTTTTTTCAAAAAGAAAATATTTAAAGGAGGACTTAATAATGGAAAAAGTATATATATATAAAATATTTGAGAGATTTTGGCACTGGGCACAAGTCTTACTTATTGTATTCTTAATGATAACAGGTTTCGAAATACATGGGTCATTTGAATTATTTGGCTTTGAAAACTCAGTACAATGGCATCAGATTGCAGCATGGGCTTTTTTAACTTTGATTGTATTTGCAATTTTCTGGCATGTAACTTCTGGTGAGTGGCGACAATATATACCAACTACCAAGTTAATAAAAGAACAATTCATGTATTACATTGGTGGAATTTTTCAAAATGCACCACATCCAACTAACAAAACAGTATATAACAAATTTAACCCCCTACAAAGGATGATTTACCTTGGGTTAAAAATCCTTGTTATTCCAATTATGGTTATATCAGGTTTTATATATCTATATTTTCAATATCCAAAATTTGGGATCGAACTTGAAAGTCTTGATGTAATAGCTCTTATCCATACTCTTGGCGCCTATATACTTATGGCTTTTATTATTGCTCATGTTTACCTTACAACAATAACAGGTGTAAAACCACTGTCAAGTATTAAAGCTATGATTACCGGCTGGGAAGAAATGGAAGATGAAGAAATAAAAATTGTTGTTGAAGAAGAAATAGAAGTCGCTTTGAAAATTATCAAAGATAAACTTTTGAAAATTATCAAAGATAAACTCGATGCCGGTAACGAAACAAGCGGGATACTAGATCATGCCCTGGAGGAAGTAGAAGGCAAACTAGGTGTTAAACGCGAAACCGATTTCAGAGATGCTATTAGTGAAAGTGGTGCAGGTTATTTCTGCATTAGCAAAGATGGTATTTACAAAGAAGTTAATAAAGCATGGTTAGACCTATACAAATACGACTCAAAAGATGAGATTATCGGAAAGCATTATCGTTTAAGCCGCACAGATGAAGACTTTAAAGAGCTGGAAGAATCAGTATTAAAAGTACTACAAGGAGAAACCATCAATCATGGTGAAGTTAAGCGTATTTGCAAAGGTGGTGGTGAGGGTTATCATACTCTAACTATATCACCAGTTTTTCTGGATGACAAAATTGAATGTTTCGAAGGATTTATTATAGACACTACTTCCCGTCACCTTGCTGAACGTGAAATGCTGAAAAAGAAAATACGTATTTCTGAGCGTAAGGAAAAAAAAGACGAAAATGATAATATTTAATAACATAAATAAACTAAAATGAAAACAATAAAATCAATATTTGGAGCTGCTGTTATTCTACTAATACTTGCAACTAGTTGTCGCCATGCCGAATTCAATCAGAACCTTGATCAAATGGTAGCAACTGCGCAAAAGTCAGTAGATGGTGTTACAGTTGAACAGGTTAAAGAAAAACTTGATAATGGAGATATGATTCTACTTATCGATGTACGGGAGCCAAATGAATTTAACGCTGGCTATATTCCTGGATCTGTAAATATTCCTCGAGGGGTACTTGAGTTTAATATCGATAACGAAGCTTTCTGGGATGCAGCCTTTTTATATTTACCTGAAAAGGAAGAAGAAATAATAGTTTATTGTAAAAAGGGTAAACGAGGCATGCTAGCAGGAGAAACTTTAAAAAAACTTGGCTATAAAAATGTTACCTATATTGAAGGTGGATGGAAAAACTGGGAAATGAATTACCCACTAATCTATGAAAAAAATCTTGATGCCATGGATCATGATGACGGAGGTGAAACCGGTGGTTGCTAAACATAATTACTACAAAAAAGGGAGCTGAAAAATTAGTTCCCTTTTTTATTGCTTTCATTTAATATATATGTCAAATTATATCTCTTTAACTCAAATTTAAATGCGGGAATTCTTTATTATTATAGTATCATAATGAACAATATTTATTGAGATTAATTTCATTGGTCTGATAGATATCATAAATAAAAAATAACTATCATATTGCATAAAACAACAGCCATATTCCATAAACATAAACAATATCAGTCTATTAGCTCATGTCAACATATCTATTTCTTTAGCATATCATTTTTTTAACTGTCGCATTACTGCTTTCAACCTAATCCATTACAGCACTTCAAATCTTTTTTGTACATATTACTACCTTACTTTTGTGAAACGATTAACAGAAAGAATTATTAAACAAATATTTTAAACTTAAATTTTACATGATGAAAAAATTAATTAGTTATTTATTAGTAGTAATGCTAATACCGGCAATGGTATTGACAGGTTGTAAAGATGATGGAGATGATCCGCAACCAGTAGTAAAAGGTGATTTTACAGACCTTAAAACTTATATTGTTAATCAAGGACTTGATTTACCAGTAATGATTACAAATTGGATAATTACAGCAGCAGATGTACATAATAACGGCATTTCGAATTATTTTATAATCGATTTACGTAGTGCAGATGATTTCAGTACACTTGGACATATTGATGGTGCTGTAAATTCTACACTTGCCAATATTCTTGAAACAGCAAAAGATGCTACAAAACCTATTCTTGTTGTTTGTTATACAGGACAATCAGCCGGTCATGGGGTTACAGCTTTAAGATTGAGCGAATATACTGATGCAAAGGTGCTTATGTTTGGTATGAGTTCATGGAATGCTGCTACAGCAGGACCATGGAATAATAGCACTGGTGATGTTGCAGATGGAAATGCCAATTGGATGGCAGGTGATCAAACTACCACTACCAGTACTTATGGTTACCCCGATTGGGAAACAACTTCAACCGAAGGTGCAGATATCCTTGCAGAAAGAGTTGAGATGATGATATCAGAAGGTTTTCAGGGAATCGTAAATACGGGCGTTCTTGACAATCCTGCTGATTATTTCATCAACAATTTCTGGGATCAAACAGATGTTGAACATTATGGACATATAAAAGATGCCTACCGTATTAAACCTATGTCATTTGCCGATGGAAATATCTCTAGCTTAAATCCTGATGGAACTGTTGTTACATATTGCTGGACAGGCCAAACATCTTCAATGGTAACAGCTTATCTATCTGTTCTTGGTTATGATGCCAAAAGCCTTAAGTTTGGAACTAATGGCATGATACACAGCACACTGGAAAGCCATAAATGGTCGGAAGCACAAATAAACGATTTTGAACTCTTTTTTAATTAATAAGTGATAATGGAATATTCAGGAAGTGTTTTTAACACTTCCTGTTTTTCTATTCATGAATATCTAAAAAGCTATAATTATGAAAAAAAATACTCTAAAATTTTTATGCATTATTTTCATTATATCACAACTTCCTTTTTCAGGATTTGCACAAGGATGTGTTGAAGCTTCATCTGATGAAGGTCCTCAATTGGTAGGTTATATCCAACCTCAGTTTAATGCATACTTTTTTGGTTCAAAGGATAACGGTGATGCAATAAAACCAAATACCTTCCTATTTAAAAGAGCACGTATTGGTGTAGTCGGTTCTATTCCTTACGATATCAGTTATTATGTAATGGCTGAATTTGCACCAGCGGCTGGAGGACCACAATTGCTTGATGCTTTTGTTACATATGCTCCACTTGGAAAATATGCTAAATTTTCACTCGGTCAATTTAAATCACCTTTCAGTCTTGAACTTAATACTCCATGTCAGGCATTACATACAATAAACAGGTCTACTGTAGTGAATAACCTAGCGTCACCATTCCGTGAACTTGGTTTTATGGTACTTGGTGCTGTTGGAAAAGAAAGAGACATCTTTAAGTATAAAGTTGCCATATTAAATGGTACAGGAATTAACAATCTTGATGATAATAACAACAAAGATATTGCAGGACGTATAGCAGTTTTACCTCTAGAATGGTTAGAAATAGGTGGTAGCTACCGCACAGGATTTTATGGAACACAAACTAAAGATTCCACCGGGGCATGGGCACAACGAAAACGTAAAAGAACAGCTTTTGATTTAACAATTAAAAAATGGAATTTCTTACTACAAGGTGAATATCTTATTGGTAAAGATATTGGCGAAATTTCAAGTGGTGGTGGCTGTGGTGGCAAATCTACTTCAGATGGCGCTCTTCCCGTATACGACAAAGATGGTTTTTGGATTGCCCTTATGTATACAACTCCCTGGTCTTTAGAAGCTATTGTTAAATATGAAACATACAACCCTGATGGCACAGCCTACACTTATCTCGGTGAGCCTCAAACATTTGATCAAAGCACTATTACATTTGGTTTAAATTACTTTTTAAACGATTGGACTAGAATACAGGTTAACTATTTGTATAATGCCGAAGGCAAAACAAACGGTGTTATGAATGAATACGATAATGATGCATTTATGATTCAAGT
>Ga0208900_1000919_pt1 | contig 16973 bp, 15 predicted proteins | sample AntAceMetag02UKK_FD_184763 | JGI IMG/M metagenome (GOLD analysis project Ga0208900, IMG submission 184763) | Saline lake microbial communities from Ace Lake, Antarctica - Antarctic Ace Lake Metagenome 02UKK (SPAdes) (version 2) | ecosystem: Environmental > Aquatic > Non-marine Saline and... | reverse complement strand
ACAATTAGCGTTATCTACTGAAGAAGGTGATGTTGTTGTAAGAAGTGATTTAAATAAATCATACATGAAGAATAATGGTAGTGCTGGAACAATGGCAGACTTTACAGAGCTTCAAACACCTACAGACGCAGTGCTTAGTGTTAATACTCAAACTGGAACTGTTGTCTTAGGAACAGATGATATAGCTGATACTGCTACACACAGGTATACTAATGATACTGCAATTACAAGATTAGCTAATACACAAGGTACTAATACAGGCGATAATACAGTTTGTACTTCTGGAGCAGCTACGACTGCTACTAAGTTACTAACAGCAAGAACAATTGCAGGTGTTAGCTTTGATGGTACTGCTAACATTAGTTTAAACAATAATGCAATAACTAATGGAGCAGGGTTTATTACAGCCTCTGCCTTAAGCCCTTACGCCTTACTGACAGGGGCTACATTCACTGGTGGCATATCAGCTACTACAGGTACTTTTAGTGAGATAAATGTTAATGGCCCATTAACAGCAATAGAATCAACTATGCCGATAATTAAAGCACCCAGCACAGGTAAAACTGTTGCTATTGAGAGCATCAAGGTTAGAGAAGGTGAAAGTGGAGCTTTCGTTGATTTGGTTACAGGGAATAAAGGTTGGCATGGAATGACAGCTATCGGAAATGATGTATATGCTTGTGTTTATAATGGTTCTATCTGGAAGTCTACTGATGGTGGAGCGTTTGTTGACTTGGTTGCAGGGAATACAGGTTGGGTTGGAATGACATCTATAGGCAACGATGTATATGCTTGTGTTTATAATGGTTCTATCTGGAAGTCTACTGATGGTGGAGCGTTTGTTGATTTGGTTACAGGGAATAAAAATTGGCTGGAGATAACAGCTATCGGAAATGATTTATATACTTGTATTAATAATGGTTCTATCTGGAAGTCTACTGATGGTGGAGCGTTTGTTGATTTGGTTGCAGGGAATAAAAATTGGCGTGGGATAACAGCTATCGGAAATGATTTATATGCTTGTGTTGAAAATGGTTCTATCTGGAAGTCTACTGATGGTGGAGCTTTCGTTGATTTGGTTACAGGGAATAAAAGTTGGCGTGGGATAACAGCTATCGGCAATGACGTATATGCTAGTGTTAATAATGGTTCTATCTGGAAGTCTACTGATGGTGGAGCTTTCGTTGACTTGGTTGCAGGGACTAAAGCTTGGCGTGGAATGACATCTATTGGCAATGATTTATATGCTTGTGTTTATAATGGTTCTATCTGGAAATCCACCTACACAGCAGATGTTAATGTTGCAGGAGATGTAAACGTTGGCGGAGATTTAATCACAACAACTAAAACACCAGCTAGTGCTTCTGCTACTGGAACAGCAGGAACAATAGCCTATGATGCTGATTATATTTATGTATGTACAGCAACAGATACTTGGAAAAGGATTGCAATAGCAACATGGTAATGAAGAAGTTTTTACTAATACTACTATTATCGTTTAGCTAATGTTGTTACAAAATAAGGAGGACAAGATGTCAAATAAAAAAGGTGGCACAACATAATGGATATGACCAACGAGTAAACTTTAAAAGTTAAGATGCAAATACTACTAGCAATTAGCGTTATAGCTATTATTTTTGGTATAATAATAAAAGGAGATAATATGAGTAGAACAATTCAAAAGAAAGTTAAATTCAGTCATGGACAGATTGACGAAAGATTGCAAGAGCGTCAGGACTTAGCTGTGCTTGATAGTTCTGCTAGTGAGATAACTAATATGGTTAGTACTCCTTATGGTTCTGTTAAGAGCAGGCAAGGAACTATTAACATTGAGGACTTCCAGCCAGAGGTAGAGATTGACGCTATAACAATAGGGACAAGTAGTGCTAATCCTACATTTGTTGAAGCTAGTGTAATAGATGGTGGTTTTTATAAGGCTACTAATCTTGGACAACTAGCAGACGATACTGAAATATTTACAATAGACGTGGGCTCTTCTAAAAAGATTTACCAGTTTGACTTCAGTATGTATTTTAATGGTGTTAATAGTACAGATAGTATAAGAACTAGTGCAACTGGTGGGGCTGTTACTGATATATGGGCTCCTTATAACTATAGAAATATAAAAGAACCAGAGCATGTTTATAAGACTTCAACATTAACAATAAGCGAACTAGAAGATGGAGAGATTTACCTAGAGTCAAGTCTCGATATATTCGATTCTGCGTCTGTTGGGAAAACAATTACTCTAACAGGGATAGGTGATGTAGTTGTAAGCCAATATTTTAATAGCACATACATTGAAGCATCAACCGTAGGGGTACTAGATAGTTTTGACCCATATACTGACTTTGTATTCGATGGTGTTACATACGGAGCAACCTTGACCATAGATAACATAGCTAATGGTAATGTTACTTTTGTAGAAACAGCAGGTACTTCTTTCAGTAGCTCTGTATCTGGTGATTATTTTACGTTAGAATATTCTATATCTGGCTTCTCAAACCTTTGTATTGTTTCTTGTGAGATAGTTGATGCTATTAGTAGCACATCTGTGCGGGCAAGCATAAAGAGCCCGTTGCATATTACAACTGTTGATACGTGGAAATTAGTAACAAGTCCAACTATTTTAGATATTACTGGTGGTACTGGGACTGGTGCATCTGCTGAGATATATGTAACTGGTTATCTGGGAAATACACCAACAAGACCAACTATTGTAAGTGGAGGAACTGGTTATACAGATTCAACATTTTCTACTGGGCTAGATTTAGATTTAGATTCTACCAACCTAGAAAGCAGCACAGTTACGCTACAGACATCTACAGATAATATAACTTATACAGATGTACAGACTATTGAAATAACAAATAGCTTATTAGACGGTGATGATTTAAAAAGCATTATAATAGATGCCGCAGTAAGGTATATAAGGATTATAAGCGACAAGGTAAACGGAGAATATTATATAGGAAGTTTCTTCCTAAGACCAGCTAGATATAACAATGCAAGAATAGAACGATTCGAGTTTAACGAAGATGAGCAATACTTAATTATATTCTCTGATAGCTTGATAACTATATACGATGGTGCAGAGTTTTATAGAGTTACCACTACTATAGCAGATAACTTTATTACCGATTTAAACATCTCGCAAAAAGATGATGTGATGATTATTGCACATCCAGACTTCGCACCATTACAATTAACTCGTGGAGATAGTGCTGCTAACTTATTACCAACGCTGACAACTGGAGAGACTACTTCGGGAGGTTTTACTTTCGATTCTATTAGACCATCTTCTGTATATAACGCTTCAGATAATTATACGTCAACATTTTATACTAACCATGAGGCTATAGAGGAAATAACCACTATTAATGAAATATTTACATCAAGTGCATACGATGATTACGTTGAAGTAGCTTTCCCAACAACTACTGCTGTACTTACTACTAGGGTAACATATTCCTATGGTCAGACAGTTCTAGTGCAGAAGCAGATAGGTGGCGTATACACAACTGTTGCAACGCTAAATAACTCTAAAGATAGGACTACTGAGTCTGTAACAATTAACGATAGCATAGACGGGATTAGGATTGTAATACCTACCTATATAGAGCTTATAGAGACTGATAATCAACCAATAAGTGGAATTAGTTTTACTATTAGAAAATATAACTATACTGGTGGTAGAGTTCACGAACTAGACGTTTATACCTCTGTTGTAGGCGATTGGACACTAGCTACTTTTGACTTAAAGAACATACCCAAGCATAACTTTGATAGCGAACCACCTACTGCTAAGACTTCAACGCTTACGCCTGATGTACCAGAGGGGCTAGTAACTATAACAAGTAATGGTAGTGATTTTACATCAGCAAGCGAGGGACAATATATTGATGGTGGTGGTGGTAGATTAAAGATAACAGAGTATATAAGTGCCACTAAGGTAAGAGGCATAAGCGTTATACCATTCTATACTATTGATGCTTTTACTAATTGGGATTATATAACAGGATACGAAGATGTTTGGAGTGCTACAAGAGGTTATCCTAACTGCGTATTGTTCTATCAGGAGAGATTATGGTTTGGTGGTTCTAAATCAAGACCAGGTACTTTATGGGCTTCTCGTATATCAGACTTTAACAACTTCCTTAACATAGGAAACTATAGCAACGATGCTATTGACGTTACAATAAGTGCTAACCAGCCTATAGAAATATTATCTCTATACCCGAATAGAGGTATTCAGGTGTTCGCTACTGGTTCAGAATGGATAATACCAGAGGGCAACTTAACGCCTGATTCTATCGCTATTACTAAAAACACAGCCAATGGTATTAAAAGAGGTGTAGAACCTATTGACATAGCAGGAACAACCCTCTTCGCAGAGAAGAATGGCAAATCTTTGCTTAGTTTTGTATATAACGAAGGACAGAACGCTTATGTTACTAGTCAGATAAGTCTACTAACGTCATTGATTGACCAGCCAATAGATATTGACGTAGCTTATAACTCGGCACAGAACGAAGCCAACTATGTTTATATCGTAAATGCTGATGGTAATATGGTAGTGGCATGTATATTACTAGACCAAAAGATTAATAGTTATGTTAAGTTTGAGACTGATGGGTTATATAAAGATGTTTGTGTCATTGGTGATACTGTTTATGTTTTAGTTCTTAGAGATAGTGGGTTATACCTAGAGAAGTTCAGCGATGATTCACCAGTAGATTGCAGAAGATCAGCAAGATTAATATGTGGTATAGAGGGTGATACTCAGCAAGTGTATGCACCTTATGATTTTAATAACCAAGAGTTGCAGGTATATGCTGGAACAGAACTATTAGGGACTGTTACTGGTAGTGGTGTTGTAAGCGACCAGACAAGTGGAACTGTTTATATGGGGATACCTATAGACTATTCTCTAACATCTAACAAGATGGCGGTAAACAATTATACAGAGAGTATACATTCTAGGATAAGCGAGGCTACAGTAGTTGCGAACAATACTGAGAAGCTTATATTTTGTGATGAAACTCTTGAGCAGAGTGATGATGATTCTTATCAGTTTAGAGGATGTACAAGTCCTGCTAGAGATACAAGATTTACCGTTACTGGAACATTTGATAAAATAGAAGTATTAAGTGTCTTGCTCAAACTAAACTATGGGAGCAGATAATGGTAGATAATAAAGAATTGGCAACAGCTAGAGACAACAGTAACATATTTTCAGGCATGACTTCTGCTTCAGAGTTATTCGTGGGAGCATTAAACGCTAACATACTACAAGGTAACTTTGAGTCTTTGCAGAGTACAGCAGATGAGATTGAGCTACAAGCAGAACAGAGGACTAACATACTAAGAGAGAAGTATAACGCTAGTGTTGGTGATTATAAGTATACAGCAGTAGCTAGAGGGTTTGACCCTGAGAGTGGAAGTGCTAGACAGAATGTAGAACGTTCTTCTATGGCTCTAGGTAAAGATATTCAAATGACAGGCGATACAGCTAAACGACAGGCTGATGCTAAACGTAGGGAAGCAGACGCACAAAGACGAGCAGTACCAGCCCAATTACTAGGTGGACTGAGTAAATCGTTAGAATACTTAGGAGGGATTAAGTAATGGGACAGATATATAAAGAGCAAGCAACAATAACACCAACACAGGAAACTCAAAAGTTGGCTGATATTTCAGGACTAGAGAAACAGGCTACTTCTATGCAACAGACTTATGATAAGCAATTAAAGACATACGAGAATGAACAGATAAACATAGGTTCACAGGTTATGGCTGATGCTTATTATGCTTTTAAAGATGAGCCAGAGAAGTTCGGGCAGACTACTAAAGAGGGGTTATCTAAGATAGAAGAAACTATGACAGACCCTAATGCTAAGATTGAGTTTAGAACTCAAATGAAGCTTAGACAAGATTCCTATAACAGAAGAGTTGAAACAAACTTCCAAACTGGTGTTGATAAAGATGAGAGAGATTCTTTTATTATACAGGCTAACCATGATTTACAAGCTATAACTGATACTATCGGTTCTGGTAATATAACTAATATGGTCGGTAGTCTTAATGAGCTATATGAACGTAAAGATACTAAGGGCAACTATGCTTTAACTGTACCTCAACGTGGGGAGATTCTTGAACTAAAAGAGAAGCCTCAATATTATAGTGCGTTGGCTTATACTGATGAATTAAAGAATAGCGAAGATATAGTAACGCTTACAAAAGAATATAACGCAGTAAAGAACGACCCAGAGGGAACTAAGAAAAGAATGGGCATTGGTGATGCTGAGTACGCTTCACTATTAAAGGCTATGAAACCTAGTGGAACTGGTAACTCGTTCGCTAACGCTAGAGTAAAGACTTCACTTAAAACTGAGATACTAGATATTGGTGCTGATGGTAAAGAAATAGAAAACGATAAATATGACAAAGAAGATTTATTTGAACTAAAGAACAAAATGGATATAGCACTAAAGAATAAAGAGATAACAAATGATTTCTATTCTTCTCAGATGCCAAAGATAAACGCTACTCTTTTTAACATGGAAAAAACAAACATGTACGATGCTGGTACTGCTGGCAGACAAATGGTAGAGTTTGCTGATTTTGATGGTGGTGGTGATAGCTTAGAAGCTAACGCTCGTAAATACGATATGATGGCTTACTATTCAGAGAAGCTTGAAAAGGCTGGCATAGACCCACACAGCACATCTGTTGCTGATAGAATAACTGGTGCTAACTTAGTTCGCAAGGCTAGGGGTGAGTGGATGATTTCTGTATATAAAAATGCAACAGAAGAGAATGTTAAGACTATAACTGGTCAGAATAAGCAAACAGCTATATATCAACAGGAACAGATTATTAATAGGGCAGAGGTATATCTAGGGCTTAGTAAGTCTAATGGTTGGGCATCTTTTGTAGACGAAGGCATTTCTAATATACGTAAGGTTAATAGTGAAGAACAAACTCTAGCAGAAGAACTAAGACAAGTAAATATTACTCCTGAGAGAAAGAAAGAGATACAAAAAATACTATTTGGTTCACCTGATGCTACAAAGCAAGGGAGATTTTTTGCACGATGATAGAAAATAATATGCTAGATATAGATAACATAAGAAGCAAGTTCCCAGAGCTTAGAGATTTTAGTGCTGATGACATAGTAGACTTTGTGCATGCTAGAGCACCAGAGATTAACAGAAACGAATTATCTCGTAAAATGAACTATGAACCCACTAAGATAGGTAGATTGTTTAAAGCTGGTTCTCAACAGATAGAGACACTAGTGCCTCACATGGTTACAGGTGTTACTAAGCTTAGTGAGATGAGAGAGAAGATTGGTAATAAAAGTTATACAAGACCACAACAGAGACAAGAGTTATTAGATTGGGCTAGTGAGTTTAAAACTAAGACGCAAATATCAAACGAAGAAGCAAAGAAATGGTCATCTCAGATAGGTGGGGCTTTCGGTAGTATGGCTAAGTTTGCAGGACTATCATTAACTGGTGCTGGGTTAGCTGGCATGGGTGTTGAGATATTCGGGCAATCATATCAAGATATAAGCAAGTCTAATCCTGAGTGGAGTGAAGAAAAGCGATCTTGGTATTCTATGGCTAGAGCTTTACCAGAGGCACTACTAGAACGTTGGGGAACTACCCAACTACTTAACCCATTATTAAACGCTGGCAAGATGAGCTTGAAGCAAGGGCTTACGCAAGGCAGTTTTTGGGGAATGGCTAAACAAGGTATTAAGTCTTATGTTATAGAGGGAACACAGGAAGCTAGTCAACAGGTAGCTGGAAACTCTATTGATATGTTATACAAACTAGATAGAGGATTATTTGACGGAGTAGTTGAAAGTTTTATACTAGGTGGATTAGTTGCAGCACCTTTAGGTCTAGTTGCAGGATTTAATAACGAAGCGTTTAAAGCTAAGTTTCAAGAACCATTGAGAGCTATCGGAATGAGTGAGGGCGATATAAAAGATTTAAGAGATACAATGACTAAGGTTATGACTAAGCAAATGGATGCTAACCCAGAAGCGTTAAAAGAAGCTACGGACATGATACTAAAGGCTAACCCTATGGGAATAAAGAAGTCTACAAAAGACTTTGCCAAGTTAATATCAGGTGTTGCTCCTACAATAGAAGAGGCACAAGAGATACTCGATAATACTACAGAGCGTCAACAGGAAGAAATGGTTAATAACTATAAGTTAAAAGATAAAGAGCTATATCCAGATGGAGATATAAATATCGAGTCAGATGCTTTTCGCAATGTATTTGAAGGAAGTAAAGTTATAGACGAACAAGGAAACCCACTCATGGTATATCATGGTACTGGTGAAATTTTTGAAGAGTTTAATACAGAGGGTGGAGAGTTTAAGACAAAAGGCACTGGTGCTTATTTCTCGTCTAGCTCAAAAATAGCAGAAACATATACAATAGGAGATAATCCCAACATAGTTCCAGCATATCTAAATCTACAAGCACCTTTAGAAATAGACTTTAATGGTCAGAATTGGGCATCTGGTTTTGCTAAAGATACCTTTGTTTTAAAAGATGGTGTTAAAACTCCACTTTCAGAGGTTATGGGAGAAGGAAACTTAAAAGAATATTCCACAGACGACCTAGTTAAATACGCTAGAAGCGTTGGAGAGTATGACGGAGTGGTTATAAAAAACGTATTAGATACTGGAGGAAAGTTTGTTAAGGGAACTGGGCTTGGGACAGAGAGCAATGTTTATGTAGCTTTTGATAAATCAAGTATCATAAGGTCTGAGAGCTATTTCAAGAAAGAAATACAACAGAAAAACAAAGTTGACGATGTTGCTCCTACAATAGAAGAGGCACAAGAGATACTCGATAATACTACAGAGCGTCAACAGGAAGAAATAGTAAGACAGGTAAAAGTTAAAGAGACAGAGAAACAGTCAGCAATAGTAGAAGAAGCTAAACTATTCCACGGTACTAAGAAGGGTAACAAAGCAAAGATATTAAAAGATGGGTTTACTTTAAACTCTGTAAAAAGAAACTACACGTATTCTGAGCTAGGAGAAACTGCGATGTATTTTACTAAAGATTCTAATTCTGGGTGGTTGTCTCCTGAGGCTGCAGAAAAAATGAGAGCAGTACCTTATGATGAGGTAGTAGAAGTCTCCGCAGAAGGGCTTAACCTGAAAGAAATCAAAAACCCAGAAGATTGGGCAGCGTTTGAAAAAGAACTTGGGATTGAAGAAGGGGGTATGAAGGATTTAGATGTAGACGAGGCTGACCATGAGACTCTTAAAAAGAAAAGTTCTGACATAATCCAAAAAATTAAAGACTCTGGGTATGATGGTGTTGATCTTCAATATACTGATATGGAAGCACGAGGGCATGAAGTCCCAGCAGGAGAACAGGTTGCTGTATATAACCTGGATAAGTTAAATGTTAATTTATCTAAACAAAAAGCTAAACCACTTACAGGCATAGAAACCACCGAAGGCGATAAAGTATCTGGTCTTGCTAAAGAAGCTTTGAAGTATGATAGTGCAGAGGAGTTTAAGCAAAGTTTATATGACAGAGAATATGATTATTTTAACAAAGAAACAAATGATATAGACTATAAGCTATACTATAAAACAATACTTGCTAAAAATTTTATAGAAGATTTTTATCCAAATTTTAAAGATAATCCAATTTTAGCACAAGAGGTTTCAGATGAATTGGGCATAGTTTATTCTAAAGAACTAAGTTCTTGGGTAAAGAGTCCTAATTTATCAGAGTTTTTTAAAGATAAGCAATATGGGAATATTGATATATTAGAAAAAGTATCAATAGAGAAAATATACAACGAAGCACACGCACAAACTAAGTCTGTTGCCAAAGATACTGGTGGCGATAAAGTATCTGGTCTTGCTAAACGTATGGCTAAGAACCTTAAAGAGAAGTACGGAATAGATATATCAGAAGATGACATGATCAAGTACCAATCTATAACAAACGAGGAACAGATAGACAAGGCTATGAAGATATACAACGATGACCCTGCAAGAGCTAATAGGATAGCGTTGGGGCTAGAGAAGCCACCAGAGGGTATCTTGCCAACTACTTTCTATGTAATAGCTGAGAAAATGGCGATAAAGAATAAAGACGTTGATATGCTACAAATGTTAGCAACACAATCATCTATAGCTAGTGATGCGTCTAAGATGGGACAGACAATACAAATGCTTAGTCAAATAGAAGAGAACAGTCCGTTAAAGTCTATACAAAGAGTAGTTAAGGCTAGAAAAGCTAACTTTGAGAAGTCTAGCAAGAAGAGTTTGAAAGAAGCTATTAAAACTGAGAAAGTTAAGCTTACCAACGAAATAGATGAAGCTTACGATAGTCTTGATGCTGGGATTGATAGTTTTATAAAAGAATTGGAGTGCTAATATTATGGCTTGTTTAACACCACTAGGAATAGATAAATTAAAAGAAATGTTATCGACTAACGGAACTAAGCTATCACAGCTTGCAAGAATGGAAACAGTTGCAAGGAAAGCTAAGATAACTGAGGCTATGGGAAAAGAGAACACCGATTATATAAACTATGAGATTGAGAAACGTTTAATATCAAAGACTACTAAGCCATTAATGAATTGGGTGGAGCGTGAAGTAACAGCACCAAAACAACGTGCAGATATATTGAAACGTGTAGGTAAACTAGTAGCTTCTATAAAAGATGAGAACTCTTTAAAGCTATTAACTAATAAGAAGTCAAGAGATGCCCTGTTAGAGGATTTGATAGCACATAAGCTAGGCGTAGGTGTAACACAAGAGGAAACAGCTACTATCATGGATTTAGCTCTTAACGCTGATACTGCAAGAAAAGAGATAACAGAGGTTGCTAATGCTAAAACAGACTATGGGAAAGCTTATAGTCTTATGGCTAGGAACGTTGACGAAGCACAGGCTTTAAAAGATGCTGGTATAACAAAGGCACAATATGACAAGATAACTGAGCAGAGGATAACTGCTGGTACTGAGATTGCTAAGTATATGGATTATATGGACAAGCTTAAACAAGATGCAGGTGCTTTAAAGAAAGAGGACTTCACTAGAGATAAAAGCTGGTGGGAAACTTATAAGAAGATAAGTAGCGAAGTGTTTAATAGTGTAAGGTCTGTTATGGCTTCTGGTGAGCTTGGGTTCATCTTTAGACAAGGGCTTAAAACTCTATACTACGACCCTAAGACATGGGGCAGGAATAGCTTAGAAGCGATACAGAACGCTGGAAAGTCTTTTAAGAATATAAACTTTAAGGCTACTGTAATGGCTGAGATAATGACACGACCTAACTATCTTAGTGGACACTATGCAGAGGCTAAGTTAGCGATAAACACAATAGAAGATTATTATCAGAACTCTTGGATAGAGCGTATAGTGGCAGGTGATAGTCCTAACTTTTTACAAACAGCAGGCCAGGTATATAAGAAGTTCTCAGAGGATACTTATTTAACATTCATGTTTAAGACTAGAGCAGACTTGTTTGATGCACATTGGGAGAAGCTACAAGATGCTGGTGTTGGATATGAGGGTATGGGTGAGTTCTTTAACAACCTAACAGGTAGAGGTACAGGTGTCATTGGTGGTAAGGGTAATAAAAAAGGGTTTGGTGAATATTTTATGTTCGCACCTAAATATACACAATCGCAAATGAACTCGTTTACCAAAATGTTCTCAGAGAAGAACCCTACGCTAAGAATGGAATACTTTAAGAATACGGCTAGTCTATTAGCAGGAACAGCAACTATATTAGCGTTAGGAGCGTTATTTGGGTTTGAGCCAGAGCTTGACCCTAGAAGCACTAAGTTTGGTAGAATAGTATTTCCAAACGGATATGTAATGGATATAACAGGTGGTCTTACAACTTACACAGCTTTAGTATCAAGGATAGCAACTGGCAAATCTAAGTCAGGTAAAGGTAAGGTTTATGAGCTTGGTGGATATGGAAGAGATAACGCAACAGACTTAATCCTACGTTTCTTGACATCTAAAGGATCGCCACAAGTATCAATCTTTACGTCAATGATGAACAGAGAGCTATTCGGTGGTAAAGAGATTACACCAGCTAGTTTTACTGCTAGTCTTGCACCAATATTCGGACAAGAAGCTTACGATGATTTAACAGACGAGAACATAGAAGCGTTTGAAAAACTTATGTTAGTAAGTGGAGCTTTCTTTGGCCTAAGTAGCTGGCATCCAGACAACTTTAAGAAAGGTAGAAAACGCAAGTAATTTGCATATTGATAGTTAAATTTAGTAAAATAATAATAGGAGGAAAACATAATGTCATTTAATATAAGCAACTTAATTTTAATAGGTGGAGAGGGTAAAAAGTACCGACAGTACAACTACCTTAACCCTGATTCAGACGATATAACAACAACAGACTACTTCGAGGAAACTAACTTACGCAAGGGTACTCAAATAGTAGAGCTTACTGGCACAGACTATGCTACAAGGACTAACTATCACGTATCTGGTAAGAGCAACGCTAATAACACCGTAACATTATCAACAGAAGTTGGTGCAGTATCAGCAGCAGACTTAACAGGAACAACACTAGCATCGAACGTAGTGAACAGTTCTCTAACAAGCGTTGGAACATTAACAAGCTTAACTTCTAGTGGTGGCATCTCAGGTACTACAGGTACGTTTAGTGATGATGTCGGGATAACTGGTAAAATATCTCTAAATGACGGAGGTAGTTCAGTATTCGTAGGAGAAGGAGCTGGATTAAATGATGATGGAACTGACAACAGAAATGTAGGAGTTGGATTTCAATCTCTCCGCTACAACACCACAGGAAGCTATAACACTGCTAGTGGATTAAATTCTCTCTTCTACAACACCACAGGAAGCAATAACCTTGCTAATGGATATTATTCTCTCTACTCCAACAACACAGGAAGCAATAACGCTGCTAATGGATATCAAGCAGGTCGCTATATCGCTGATGGAACAACAGCTAATGAAACAGGTACATATAATACTTTTATCGGCTATAATACAAAAGCTCTTGCAGACGGAGATACAAACGAAACAGTAATAGGAAATGGAGCAGTAGGGGCTGGAAGTAATACTGTAACACTTGGAAATGATGATATTACAGACACATATTTAAAAGGTGATGTAAGCGTTGGTGGAGATTTAACCGTTGGTGGTGATGTAAGCGTTAGCGGTGGCATATCAGCCACTACAGGTACTTTTAGTGGTGGCATATCAGGTACAATAGTAAGAGAAGCAGTTACAACAATAGTTTCTAGTGCAACACCTACAATAAATTCAGATAATTGTGCATACGTAACAATAACAGCTCTGGCAACTAATATTACAAGTATGACGACTAACTTATCAGGAACACCTACTAACTTCCAAAAATTAATATTTAGAATAAAAGATAATGGTACCTCGCGTTCTATAACATGGGGTTCTGATTTTGAAGCAAAAGGTGTTGCATTACCTACAGCAACAACTATGTCTAAGGTTTTAACAGTAGGATTTATTTATGACACAGTAACCTCCAAGTGGGGCTGTGTCGCATCAGTGGAGGAAGCATAACATGGTAACTGTAAAAACATTAGTAGTAGCTGGAGGCGGTGGCGGTGGCCAAACACATGGTGGTGGCGGTGGAGCTGGTGGATACCTTTATGAGGCAACGTTAAACGTACTCGTTCAATCATATTCCGTAACAGTTGGAGCTGGTGGTGCTGGTTCAACAGCAATTACAGCAGGGGAGAACGGAAGCAATTCTATATTTTCTACAATGACCGCAATAGGAGGAGGTGGAGGATGTGGAAATGGTGGTTCTGGTGCTGGAGGGCTTGCTCAAGTTGGTGGTTCTGGTGGTGGTAGCTCTTCTTATGGAGGACATAGTGGCGTTGTAGTTGGAGCATCTGGAACAGCAGGACAAGGAAATAAAGGAGGGGACTCTGCAAGCACTCATGCTACTGATTATTCAGCTGGTGGCGGTGGTGGTGCTGGTGCTGCAGGACAAACAGTTCCTTCAATAACAGACCCTGGAGATGGCGGAGATGGCTTATCGAATAGTATATCAGGTACTGCTACATATTATGCTGGAGGTGGAGCAGGAGCAATATGGGGTGGCACTAATTCAGCTTCAGGTGGACTCGGTGGTGGCGGTGATAGTAATGCATATATAGGAAATGGAGATGACGGAGTTGCTAATACAGGTGGCGGTGGTGCTGGTGGTACCAATTCAGCTTCAGGTGGTGATGGCGGTTCAGGTATTGTTATAATTAGATATGAAACTGTAACAATTACCGCTTCAGGTGGAACAATGACAACTGATGGCTCTGATACTATCCATACATTTACAACAAATGGAACATTTGAAATTACTGGTTTTGGTGGGAGTAGTTCTGATATGTTTTTATTATTTTAAGGAGATTATTATGGGATGAGATATAGCGTTTGGTATTGGTGGATGGATATTGGGAGGTTAAATTTTGAGTGAAGAAGAGAAAAAAGAGCTAACAAAAAAGATGTACTTAGAGGTGCATGACATATTTAAAGAAGAGATGCAAGACCTTAAGGAGTATCTAAAAGATAATTTTGTATATGCTAAACATTGCATAGGAAGAACAGCAACAACCGACAAGAAGTTACTATATTTATACTTTGGATTATTCGTGATAGGAGCTATAGCAGGAGCAGACCAATTGCTTCCAATGATAGTAAAAATAATAGTAGGGGTTTAAATTGAAAGTAGAGCTTGTAAGATTCTATACACCAACAGCTACATGGGGAAATCTTGTAGTCAAAGGTAAGCCTATCTGCCTAACACTAGAAAGACCTTGGATAGGTAATCAAGTAGATATATCATGCATACCTGAGGGGGTGTACCAATGCGAAAGAATATTAAGCCCAAAGTACAAGAGCGTATATCAATTAAAAGACGTAGAGGGAAGAACTCATATACTTATGCACACAGCAAACATGGTAAGCGAGCTAAAAGGTTGCATTGCTTACGGGTCAACTTACAGCGATATGTTCGGAGTAGAGGCATTAATAGGAAGCATATCAGCGAAAGAGCTGTTTTATAAAGCGATAAATGATATAGTTAGATTTGACTTAGTGGTAAGAGGGGCGTAAAATAGTAGATAAAGGAGCTTAGTATTATGAACATCTACAGGTTCAAAGTAAAGAATGGCAAGAACAATAGCTATTTAATGCGTGATGGATTGTATGTAGAGACTAAGAGCTTGGAGACAGCAGAGGAATACATGGAAGCATGGACACCGATATTCAAAAAGATAACATTAGTAAAGGAGCAGATATGAAATTTAACATAACGATTACAGCAAGTAAGATATTCGCATTTACAGCACTAACTATAGGCACTGTTTATGCTTTCATGTTCAAGGATGCAGTAGTATTAATAAGTACAATAGGTGCTAGTACTGGACTGTTCTCAATAAAATCAGGCATAGAGGCGATGAGGAAATGATTAAAATGTTACTAAAATTAATATTCGGTGGACTATTCAAAAGGAACACTAGCGAGGCTAAGAAGTTCAAGAAATTTACACCAGAAGCACAAAGACAGATGCTGGAGGACTGGAATGAAAAGAATTAGCCTGATACTATTAATAATGTTTATGACTATGGGCTATGCTAAAACAGATGCAGAGCTTGCTGGTACTGTCATGCTTAAAGCTACAGAGCAAAAGGCTAGATACGAATCGTTAATTACTATCCAAGAGCAGAAAGACTCACGTATAGAGATGCAAGCACTAGAGATATTTATAGATAAAATCCTCATTGTAGTTTTAGCTTGTGTTAAAATAAGCCTTTAAATGTTATAATAAGACCAACATACATCGCAAACCTCTTCACAGCGTAGCTGGGTAAGTTCATTTTGGTGATGTTTAAATGGGCGATAGCTTCACCTCCTATCGCTCAATCACCTTCAAACTAGCCAGAAGTAAAGAGTTATCCTTACTTTTATACTCTAACTCAGCAGAAGTGACGAATTATTTAAACTCTCCCATTAACATAAAGTAAAAGATATTTAATGTTATGGTTCACTATGAACTGTGAATTATGAACCTGTACGGTAATAAATTAACAACTTGAACTAGATTTAATGTTATAGAATGGGACTAATTTATTGATAAAACAGTAACAGAAACGGGGTTAATATGACAAATAGGCACAACGGTATAATAGAAGATGTTAGAAGCCACAACATAGGCGAATCAGACTATGCTAAACATAAGATACAAGTATGGGATATAATACTTTGCTACAGTTTAAACTTATCTAACACAGGCTTTAATCAATCATATTATGCGATGTGTGTATATTTAAATAGCCGTTAGTAGTCTTTTACTGCTACGCCTATACTATGCCATTGTTTTTTCTTAAATATTCCCTTACGTAGAAGCTATGCTCTTGTCCATTCTTTAATTCTTCAAAGTAACTTTTAGGTATCTTGTGATTATTACGCTCGTATTGATTGCTAGAAGCGTGAACGTGTTGGTGGCAATCTAAGCAAAGAGTAGAATAGTTATCTGGGAACTGTAAAACATATCCTTCGCCATGATAAGTGAACTGTTGTTTTATATGGTGGTGAATAACTCCTCTTCCTTTATGGCAACATTCGCATACTGGCTGATCATCATAGTAACCAGCCTTTATATCAGCAACTTGTTTATCTGTTAATACATTCCCTTGATCGTCTATATTTTTGCGATACTTCTTATTTACCATTACAGCATCCCACTATTACAAGACAACACAGCATCCATAAACATAGCAGACTTCTCTCTAATGCTCATTCCCTTAGTAGAATAAGTTTCGCCTAGTTTCCATTTACCTGCTGACATCATCGGGGTCTTACAGCTTGCAGAATACTTAGCGTTACGCTCATCCTGTTTAGCCTTGTGGCACGTGAAACACCAGCACT
>Ga0208900_1000918_pt1 | contig 16981 bp, 18 predicted proteins | sample AntAceMetag02UKK_FD_184763 | JGI IMG/M metagenome (GOLD analysis project Ga0208900, IMG submission 184763) | Saline lake microbial communities from Ace Lake, Antarctica - Antarctic Ace Lake Metagenome 02UKK (SPAdes) (version 2) | ecosystem: Environmental > Aquatic > Non-marine Saline and... | reverse complement strand
CTTTTAAAGGTGAGATGATTCTGGAAACGTTTTCTTAAGGGTGTCATTTTTCTCTCCTGAAAATAATGGTTAATATTCAGGAGAGAGTATGCGGTTTTTTTAACTTAAAATAAAGATATAATTCGGGTGCTTAAGAATAATCTGGAAGTAGAAATTCGTCGGAGCGCCTCCGCGGAGCGGTTTTGTTCACGCCTTACATCACCGGCAGAAAAAAGCATAGCGAGGAACGAGGTGTGACCGGCATGGTCATGAACTAGCTGGTGCAAGTCCAGCCATAACCCTTGAAAGGAGGGAATATGTAGGCAAAGGCAAGAGTGCCCGAAGAAACTTCCCGGATCTGCCTGAAGAGGGATAACCCGGTGAAGGGAAGCCAATGAGGGATCTGAAGGAAGCTGGCGCCAAACTTGCTGCTCAAACTCGGTGTGAACCTCTGGTAGGCCTGACGGAAAGGGCGAGATACCCTCGACTATCAAAGCCCGATATCCTTTCCGTATTTCCGTTGGGTAGAGGAGGTGGGCGAGCAAGGAAAGTGCATGACCTTACCCGGTGATGGGCCGTCTGATCTGGGCCGTTGTAACTGCGACAGCCAAGCCCTAAGCGGTGCAGTAATGTAGCCGTTACGGACAGAGGGTCTTCAGATGAAGCCATAGTAGGCGTAAAACCGGCAGCCGATGAAGATGCGGTGACGTATCAGAGGGTAAAACTGCTGGAAAGCGACAAGGATGTTGGAGCCGAAGGGCGGAACATGTAACTGGTACGAGAAATTTCAGAATAGCGGATGTAATGAGTTCAGCCATAGGAATTTCCTTTGAAAGGGGAGACGTATGCATCCTGCAACACTAAAGGAAATGCGGAACGATGAAAATGCAACCCACAACGAAAAGCAAAATGAAACAACTCGACCTATTTGTTGATGAGAGAAGTCTCTTCGAAAAGCTTTGTGATCCGGCCAATTTGTTTGCAGGCTTTGCAGCGGTCAAGAAGAACGGTGGTTCCCCAGGAATAGATGAGGTAACCATCGAAGAATTCAAGAGCCGCATTGATGAAGAGCTAATCCAGCTCCAAAAGGAGCTTGAAAGCTGGAGTTATAAACCAAGCCCTGTCCGGCGGGTAGAGATACCCAAACCTGGAAAAGGAGCAGGCATTCGCCTGCTCGGAGTACCATGTGTGCGTGACAGGGTGGTACACGCTACATTGAAATTGCTCCTGGAACCTATTCTCGATCCCATTTTTTCCGACAATAGCTACGGTTTTCGGCCTGGATACAGTCCACAAAAGGCCGTGGAAGCAGCAAAACGGATAGTGCAAAGCGGGAAAGAGTACGTAGTTGACATAGATTTGTCAAAATTCTTTGACAGAGTTAATCACGACCGGCTTATCTATCTGCTTTCCGGGCATATTGAAGATAAACGAATCCTTCGTTTAATCGGAATGATACTGAGAAGCGGAGTAATGGTCAAAGGTGAAGTCTTGCCTACGCAAGAAGGAACAGTGCAAGGCAGCCCCTTAAGTCCGCTATTGAGCAATGTAGTTCTCGATGAGCTGGACAAAGAGCTGGAAAGGCGGAACCTTGAATTCTGTAGGTATGCTGATGATTGTAATATTTTTGTCCGAACTTCCAAAGCGGCAAGTCGGGTAATGAAGAGTAAGTACCCGGGCATATATTCTCCAAAATAAAATCCATAAATATCAATGATATATGGCTGTGAAATACCGAAAAACATATGTGTGGGTACTTATCAGTAAGTTTATAGAAGGGAAACTCAAGTTAAAGATCAACCAGGAGAAAAGTAAGGTAGGACAATCCAAAGATGTGAAATTCCTTGGAATGACGATCATCAATGGAACTGTGGTTATATCGGCGCAAGCGATGAAACGTGCTATGCAAAAGGTCAAGGAATTGACCCCACGCGGTACTCACATGCCTCTTGAGCGTACAATGGATCGGATAAACAGTTGGTATATAGGTTGGTCAGGGTATTATCTCATGACCCAGTACCCCTCTCAATTCCGCAATATTGAAGCCCATATAAGAAGAAGACTGAGAGCGCGTTTTGTTGACCAGCAGAAAAGGCGTCGGTATCTTTTCAGGAAACTCGTCAAACGAGGAGTATCCCGGAAATCAGCCGCCCAAACAGCCTACTCGAATAAAGGACGATGGGCCACGTCCTGGACATGGGCCTTAGCTACAGCCTACCCTAACAACTGGTTCATCAACGGTGTTGGGCAGAAATTAAGGTCGACTGACAGGATGAAACATTGGTTTGAACTCGATCGATGGATAAAAGTTACATGAGGAGCCGTGTACGGACCCGTACGCACGGTTCTGTGGGCAGTCGGGAGCCGATGGGCTCCCTCTGACCCGATCGGCGCTTTTTTCTGTCCGAGTGCATGTAATTGTTATGCATTTTACTTTAGGTACGGACTGATTGTGTCTCTCCATACAGCATAGCCATTTCCATTCAAATGGACATCATCTCTTGAATATATGGGGTTTAATAAAGAACCTTGCGCCAAGCCAGCATTTAGATCAATGTATGCAATAGAATCATTTTGTGCAGCAAATGTTTTTAGCCTTTGATTGAGTTCAAATATCTTTGTGTTTAAATTCTCAAGTCGCTTGCCTGCGAAAATTGTTGACTGAATATAGATCTTCATTCCATGTTCGGATAGTGCGTTTACAATAGCCATATAATTATTAAACACTTCATCAACGTCCATTCCTCCATTAAAATCATTTATTCCTATCACTCGTGAGTCCTAAGTTTTTTTGAAAATTTGCGTGACATCTGAAAGGGATGAGGGCATTCTGAACCTTCCAATATTTAAGCGACCAAACTCAACAAAGGAAGGCTCAAAATGCTACAGTATGTTTATCAGACCCTGACGTTTTTTCGCAAGGCTTTTTCAAGGAATATTACTTGGCTTATGTTTTGTATGGTAATACTGGGATTTATAGGTACCCATGAGATGAGAGCCGTCACTTCTTTTTGTCAATTTTGGGGTTTAGATACAACAGGTTACAAGGCGCTGCTTCATTTTTTTAGAGCGTCCACCTGGTCCTTAGACAAGGTTGTAGAATTCTGGTGGAAATTTGTTCTTTCTCAAAATGAAACAGTGCTCTCCCATGAGCGAGCAGTTTTACTGGGTGACCATACCTGTGTTCCCAAGGACGGGCGTCAAATGCCATACGTGGTTACCATGCACCAGCATTCTGAAACCCAGAGCAAGCCATCGTATTTTCGAGGGCATTATTGGGGGGCCGTCGGCATGCTGATTGGTTCCATGGCATCTCCCTTTTGCATACCATTGTCTGTTGGGATTCATCAGGGTCTTGTTCATGTAAATGAAAAAGGTCAAAAAGAAGAAAGCAATGATACGTTGGGGACACGTATTGTTCAAATGGCTCTTGATTTTAGCATAAGACACGATATACCGAGCATCCTTGTACTGGATGCTTTTTTTCCCTGGCCGGGCTGTATTCTTATTGGCTCAAGCTGCGTGGTCCATCAGGCATCAATGTCCACTGCTGACGTTGGTTATAAGAGCCAAAAAGAACTGTGTAGCTTATTTTGAAGCGGTGCAGCCACAAAAAAGGGGGCCGGGACGTCCACGTATATATGGTGAAAAAATCAAGGTGTCCGAGCTGTTTGATCATCAAGAGCACTTTTCAAATGTGGAGTGCACCATTTATGGAAAAGTTGAGATGGTTTCGATTGCTTCTCTGGATTTATTGTGGAAGCCGACAGCAGGTTTAATCCGTTTTGTACTGGCGGTTACCAAACGTGGTCCTATTATATTGATGTGCAGCGACCTGAATCAGAATGCTGTTGCCGCTCTTGAACTTTATTGCGCCAGAGTTCGTATTGAAACCATGTTTGACATGTTAAAAAATCTCATGGGTGTTTTTCGTTATCGATTCTGGACCAAAAGCCTGGAACGCCACTCCCGGAAGCCCAAAAAGAACAAAGATTTAAAAAAACCGACGAGCGGTGAGCAAATGGGAAAAGTTAGGCTTTGCTTTGCTGCATATGAACGTTTTGTGATGATCGGAGCTATCGCTCTGGGGTTGTTGCAATTAATATCGATCAAATATGAAAAATCTGTATGGAAGGCGTTCAAAGGGTTTCTAAGGACAAAATCTCGAAAGTTGCCCTCGGAACGGACGGTCAAATTCGTTATTGCCGATTTGCTTATCCGGGATTTATTCAGTCTCGCTCCTGGCACGGTAATACGAGAAATTCAAGGCTATGTTTTTACGAAAAAAGTAGTTGAACCAGAATGTCAAGAACCAGAGTTGAAACCGAAACTGGAAACCACCGTCATTGAGACGTGACGAAGGTGTTATGAATCGAATTCCCTGGCCATAAAATTGGAAATTAGGGGAGAGGTGCGTTCATGCCTTCCAGAAAAACTTAGGACTCACGAGCCTATCATTATAAATGCGCGACTAGCGGATGTTGAATATATGCTATCCAGTCGCTTGAGAACTCCATCCGTTCTGTCTCCACCTATCCCGCGATTTGCAATTTTAAGAGAGGGAAATAGATCTTCCCATTCTGCCCCATCAGTGATGCTATCTCCGATAAATACCACGTCATAATTATGCTCGCCGTGTTGCTCAAAAAATGATTTTTTATGATAAAAATAGTCAGAATATCTTGGGCTTGGGCTTGGGCTTACTGTTTGCTTTATCGATCTTATTTGCTCGAAAGGAAAAACTTTATATTGTACTGTAACCACTCCGTAGGTGAACGATAACATGCTGGCACATACTGCAATTACCATGAATTTATTGAACTTCATTATCTGCTCCTTTTTGATGCATAACAAGTAAATGACCGGTTGTCCGTATATCTTTCACACTTTGATATCTAACCGCATATCATGACCCCATGGTGTGAAAATGTATTATAAAGGTTTCAAATCTTATTCTTTGTATGCCTCCGAGAAGTATAAGTCAATAAATTAGTTTCGTTGGTCACTAACAAGCCATTGCTATTTTCTGAACAAGAAAGGATGCACAAAATCCAGACATTTCACAGTAAATCTGCATCTCCTCATCTTTTTTCCAGGTGATGCCCTTTGTGTTCAAATTTGTTTTGATGCCAACAGAAGGGGGCGCACTGGTAACTATCCTGACACAGGATGGGCCGGGTCCATGTCCAGAAACTGGAACAGGACCGCTGCCAAACTTGCCTTTAAGCTTTAAAATCCATGATCTGGTATGTTTTTTATAATATGAAAAAGATACTGACAGCAACGATTACTCTTCCCCCTATGCATGTGCGAAAAAAGAGTAAAACTGCCCCCCTTATTATAGGCATGCCTGTCTTTTAAATCCAATTTTTAAAGGGCTGGTCAATCAATTAAACTGCTTACAGAAATAAAAATATTCAGGTCTCTTTACTACATGCAGTCGCCGTCTTCGCACGCCATCAATATATAGTGTTATCACGTACAGAAAAGTTGTTTCTGCAAAATCTTCAATTATTTCCTGATTATTAAATACCTCCCTCTCCCGTTATCTCTTGCTTTTTATTTCGCAAGTAAAACCAGGTGGCACTTATATTGCTACCTATCATTTTTTATATAGATTTTACGCCACCCTTTTAAGATGAATTCAATGTTTTGTAAGGGGCAATCAAAATTTATTTGAAGCTTGAACAGCAAAAAATGATCACAGGAGAACGGCCATGGACAAAGGAATTGTCAAGCAGGAGAAAATGAAACGTATCCAGACGACCTGCCCCTATTGTGGTTGTGGATGCAATATTGACCTTATACTCGATGTTCAAGTTTTTGATGAGAAACTTGCCAAAAGTACTCAGCAAGAACAAAATTTGGCTGATAGAGAAGGTGTCGGTTTCAATCTACCTAAAATTCTTCCGCTCATATGCTTTCCTGATGGTATAAGCTGAAAAACATCTTTAATAGCTTGGCCCATTTCCTTGAGCTTTTCACCAGGATCTTGTTCTTGTAGCAAAGATTCAAAGCATGCCATCAAAACATCCATTTGAGCCCTTCGTTGTAGACTTCCCACAGTAAATGCAGGAGTTTTGTTCTCTATGCAGGCCTTTTGCTCAGGGTGAAGGAGGAGGCAATGGTCTAGCAATAGGCTCAGAATCAGGCCTCGGCTTGATCCCTCTTCACCATATTGTTTGGCCTCTTGCCCCCATCCTTCATAAAGCTTCCAGTCTTCAAAAAAAACCTCTACAAGCCATCTCAAAGAGTATGCCTGGATAATGTCAACTGTACGCCAACTGACATCTGTAGCTGCTAAATAACGGTATTTTTCTTCTCCTTCATATTTCAAAGCGATCACAAAAAGCATGTTGCCACCGTGCGCATCAACCTTCAGGCGGGCGCTGCTTACTGTTGCATTGATTTCTTTACCACCTCGTATCCTAATGGTACAAACCACCCCTTTGTTGGTTATATTAAAATACTCCTCAAGTGTTTTTTTTGTTCCTCTAAAACGGATATTCTGGTTTGACCTTAACTGGCTGATAACTTGTATACCTCCAAAAATATTGGAGGCTCCATTCATGAATTCTTCTGAACCGTATAGCGCGTCAGCCAATACACATTTGACTGTTATTTCTGGATGATATTCTTTAAATTCCTCAAGCAATAGCAGCGCCAATTCAATTTTTTTCGGGTAATCTGGATCATTCTTTGGTTTGTCAGGCCTATCATTCTTCGGAGTTCCTTCCTTTTTCATTTTTTGGTCTTCTTTGTTCCAGGCGCTAATTACTGGATCTGGCATGTAAAATTTAAAACCAACAGGCACGGTTATAGAGTCTGTGACCAAAAGCAGCAAAACAATTGTTTGCCCATTAACGTAGCCACCGCTTGCTTTGTGTTTTTGCTTATGAGCCTTGTGTATTCGTGTTGTATTCTTAGATCGATCACGATCAGACTCATCAAGCACAAGTACCCCGCTTGTAATACCATATTTTTTTAGGATATGCCTCACGCTTACAATGAGTAATTTATCCCATGCAATTTTACCCCTACAAAACATCCAGGATAGAGCCGCTATTTTATAATTGCCCAGGCTCACCCGTTCAAATTTTGCCCAACAGACAGCGTTCACCATTAATATACCCGTAAGACAAAAGATGAGCCATGTTTTTTGACTAAAGGTCAACTTCGCCCCTGCTTGATATTGATCCAGAGCATTATTGAGATCTTCAATGTATTGTTTAATAAATGGTGCAGGCTTAGCTATGATCACTATGGATGGCCCTTTGGAGTTTGATTAATATTTCTTCAACAGTCGTTCAATAGTTGTGATTATATTATCAAATTGCAAATTTAGCTAATCATAAAAACTTGAACATCGAGTTATAGTAAAAGATAACAGGATCGTTAAGGCCGAACCGACAAAAGATCACCCTGTAAACCTCGGGAAATTATGCTTAAAAGGATTGTATGGATGGGAATTTGTCCATTCCCCTGAAAGGCTTACCACACCGCTTATTAGAAAAGAAAACGGGGAATACTCAAAAAAGGGCAAACTGTGCGAGGCCACCTGGGAAGAGGCATTCGCACTCATCAAAGAAAAGATCTCCACCATTAAAAATGATTTCGGGGCGGATAGTTTCATGGGGATGTCTTCGGCAAGGTGCACCAACGAAGAGAACTACCTGTTTCAAAAATTCTTCAGAACAGTGCTGGGAACCAACAACATTGATCACTGTGCAAGACTATGACACGCTCCAACGGTGGCCGGTCTGGCCAGAAGCCTTGGAAATGGGTCAATGTCAAACGATTTCAGCGAATTTGATACAAAAACCGGGTGTTTTTTTATCATAGGGTCAAATACAGGGCATAATCACCCCATCATTGCAATGCACATTCAAAATGCCCTTGAAAGAGGCGCAAAACTCATTGTTGTGGATCCGAAACGAACGGAAATGGCACAAAAGGCAGATTTGTTTCTGCAAATCCCGCCCGGGTATAACATCCCCACACTCAACTGCATCATGAATGTTATCATCAATGAAGACCTGTGCAATAAAGATTTTTTGGAAAAGTCTACAACAGGATTTGAATATCTCAAGATGGCGGTTGAACCATACACTCCAGAAGCTGTCGGCAAACTGACAGGGGTTGAACCCGAACTCTTTGTAAAAGCAGCAAGAATGTATGCAAATAATTCACCATCCGCGATTCTCTATGCCATGGGGCTCACCCAGTTTTCCTCAGGAACAGGAAACGTATGGTCTGTGTCAAACCTTGCCGCAATCACCGGCAACCTTGGTATCGAAGGGGCCGGAGTCAATCCCCTCCGGGGCCAGAACAATGTACAGGGCGCCTGCATGCTGGGAGCTCTTCCAACCCTGCTGCCAAGCGGCAAACCCGTCACAAATGATGAAGGACGTGGAGCGCTTGAACAACTCTGGAACTGTAAACTGCCCGACAAACCGGGTTTTGTACTTACAGAAGCACCGGAAAAAATGGCTGAAGGCAAAATAAAATGTATCTATATTATAACGGTACCTTTGTCAATACCTCAAGAAGGGTTCAGCTGGTAAACAAAGCGGTGGATCCTCCGGGGGATGCAATGGGTGACATGGAGATAATATGTCAACTGGCAACGAACAGCGGAACCAAAGGATTTGAGTACAGGAATGCCGAAGAGGTGTGGGATGAGATCAGGCAAGTCAACGCAAATCAATTCGGAGGCATGAGCTTCAAAAGGCTTCGAGAGACCAATGGACTTTTTGCCCCCTGCCCTGACCTTGACCATCCGGGAACCCCCTGCCTTTACAAAGGATCGATCTTTAATACGCCTGAAAAAAAGGCGGTGCTTGTTCCGGTTGTTTTTACGCCTGAATTTTCAAAACGAGAGGAATGCGCAGAAATCTGGAAGAAAAAACTCTGTCTGCCCCAGGGGTATCCGTTCACGGCCGGGTCTATCATTGAAAAAGCTTCAACTCCTCGCCAAGGAGTCCCCTTCTGAATCTCTGATTCAGTGGGGGAGGAATTGGCGCTACTGACTTATGGTTGTTTGGTTTCTACAGATTAACATCACCTCTCGTAGATTGACCTGGGTGTACTTTTTAGCCGGATTTTTGATATAATTACCTTCGATATTTACAATACGGCATGCTGAAGAGCCAGAAAACCCTGAAATAAACCCAGTCTGTCCCCTATTTCTATTTTCATTCCTCCTGAATCAGGCGGCTGAACTCATCATCGAAACGCAAAGGTGATATCCCAAAATCGAAAGCGCATCTTCAATCCTGGGCAATTTGGTGGGATGCCAAGGATCCAGCATACGTCGGACTTCCCTTTCATTTATTCCCATGCGCCTCCCCAGTTCCACTTTTGTAATACCGTTTCGTTTAACCGCGATATAGAGTGCGGTTTTAGCCGCAGTCTGAGCGGGCAGTCGCACCAGGAATTCCCCTTCTCTTGCTCCGGATGATATCGGAATATCTTCCTTGTCTTTGATGCAAGACGCAATGGCCGTCTCAAGGCAACCCTGGGCTTCGCTCAATGCTTCTTGCATTGTAACCCCTTCGGTGGCGGCAAACGGAATATCACGAAAGGTCACCAAGAGATTCCCGGTCCCATCGTCTTTTATGGCTGCAGGATAAATAAATTCCATAATCTTCCTCTTTAAAATTTTTTTTTGTTTATACCCAAGGCATTGAGCATCTGGTTCAGTAATCCCGAACCAATTTCCTTTTTTCGGTCTTTGAGTATGGTTTTTTTATTACCGACATAAAGGGTTCCATGACTTCCTTTTCCAGGGCCTGTCTCAAAGCGGGGATTGTAACCAAGCTTTTTAAGCTTCTTTATCAATTCATTACCGTTCATGGTTTTAATGATAGGACATTTATCGCCGACAATCAAGACAATAATGTCCGCTTTAACCTCATCAATAGCGAAAATAGGGGACAGACCACGTTTTTGATTTTATCGAAAATAGGGGACAGACCACGTTTTTGATTTTATCATTGACCCGGGGATTTACTTTTCCGGGGCCTGCCAGGTCTACCATGTGTGACCCGACGTCCCAATGCATTGCCTATTTCACCCTTAAATTTTTCACTTCCAAGAGCAAAATTGCCATTGGTACTCTGACGAATTTCATTAAGTAAGCCCACACTCAACGCCTCTTGAAATAACTTGCAGTAGGATGACTGACGTTCTTTCTTTGAGCGTCCCAACCCATATAAACATGATGGTGCTTGAAAAAATCAATTTCCTCTCCCAGCGCATTTGCACGGTAGCTGGACCAGCGATACTCCGCAGAATTTTAAACCATTCCAGCCAGTACTGGATTAAGCTCGATATAGCGCTGACAAACAAGTAAATAATTCTCTTGTTATGCGATGCAGGAACAATAACGTCCTTCCCAGAGGGAGCCACTGCGCCCATAGGTCCGGTTTATATATTGGAGATAACGTTGCCCCAAACGTTTCATGAGGGCACCCGTGCTATCAACTTCTGCCGGAGTCAAAAGCAGGTGCACGTGATTGGTCATCAAAACATAGGCATGGATTGCACAATCAGTTGCCTGGGCGTAGTCTTTCAGCCAATCAAGGTATAATTGATAATCATCATCTGCGTAAAAACAGACTTGCCGATTGTTGCCTCTTTGGATTATGTGAGTCGGTACCCCGGGCATGATGATTCGTGAACGTCTTGGCATGGTTAACCTCACCTTGGATTTAGTGGTGGAAAAGTTGCGCAAACCTTTTTTAAATACCCGAACATACATGCTTCAAGACAAAACTCAAATATATCAATTATATATATTTTTATAATGCTGAAAAACATATGTGTGGGTACTTATCATATCACAACCTACAAAATTAAACGTGGTCTGTCCCCTATTTTCTGCTATTTTCTGTCCCCTATTTTCACGTATCGCTGAACTGCCGGAGTTTGACGCGGCAAAGTTCTTGACAAATGACGAGGATATAGCGGCTTATCTCACAATAGTAATTGAGGAAAACGATTCGGCTCTTCTTGCCGCCACTTTGGGCGATATAGCAAGAGCCAGAGGAATGACAGAAATTGCCAAACGCTCTGGTCTCACCCGTGAGGCACTTTACAAAGCGCTCAAACCAAACGCCAAGCCACGCTTTGACACGATCAACAGGGTGTGCGCTGCCCTTGGAGTCCAATTAGTGGCTCAGCCTGTTAATCTTCACTAATTTTTTATTTCCGTTTGTCCTTCCCAGAGAGAGCCGCTACGCCCAAGACCAAGTGGGAGACCAAATGAGTATGGGGGCATATTCCATCAAATATAATTTACATTTTTGAAGCATAATGCCTTCTTCATGTCCTTTCATCATCAACAGGTGTGGTCAGCCAGATTAAGGTTGTCGACTTTTAGGCTAAACGGAAAAAACCGTGGTCTGTCCCCCTTTTCCCCCTTTTCCTAAAAATTACCCTTTGACAATTTTCATCAGGGCTGGTACTAAAATCAAGCAGTTACCCACCCCAATGTGACCGAATCTCGAATCAAGCCCTGCCAGACACGCGCAAAACGGTCAGGGGGTCAAGTATCAATTCTTTTTTAGATGAAACTCCGTCCGTAAATCTGGAATCATGGGAGTTTTAAATTTTATTGTGGCAGAGAATTCTGCCATGAGCGATGTAACTGACGGTCAACTACCCCTCCTGAATCAAAGATTCAGAAGGGGCTTGTAAAAGCCCAAGTTGAAACCCGACACAAATTGTACCACCCCTTTGATTGACCCAGCCGACAGGATGTGATCGCCTTGTGGTTTGATATGATTTCATGTGAAGCCCAATTCAGGTCAAGATGATTGCCAGACCACAGAAGTGCAGATGTGGTGGGAACATTTCCCATAATCCTTTGATCTGATGGGTATAAGTTTCATCCACAGGCTATCCCCTGAAAGCCGGACGGGTCCATGATTGAGGGTGGATAGGAAAGCATAAAAACAACAATGGAATAAGGAGGAAAGATGAAACGAATCGGAACCCTGCTGGTAATTTTCATGTTTTTGTTTTCTGGAGGGGTGTTTGCAGCGCCCAAGTCTGGTGGCACCCTTGTTTTTGGACGGGGGGGAGACAGTGTGGGGCTGGATCCCGCCTATGAGACCGATGGCAACTCTTTCATGATCTGCGACAACGTGTTTGAGGCATTGGTGGCCTATGCCGATGAGTCAACGGCCATTGAGCCGGGGTTGGCTGAATCATGGGATATTGCCACCGACGGCAAAACCTACACCTTTCATCTGAGAAAAGGCGTAACCTTTCACGACGGTACCGCCTTTGACGCCAATGCGGTGGTATTTTCCATCGGCAGAATGATGAAACAACGAAATGTTAAATTTTTTGGACAGGGATATGAGATCCCTGAACAGGCGCGTACCCCGGAGTACTGGGTCTCCATGGAAATGGATGAAACCGTGGATTCCATTGAAGCCGTGGACGCCCATACGGTGGTGTTTCACCTCAAACGGGTGGAAGCCCCGTTTTTGGCCAACATGGGAATGGATTTTGCCGACATCATCAGCCCCACCGCGTTCATAAAAAATCCCAAGGAGTTTTTGCGTCAACCAGTGGGAACCGGCCCTTTCCGTTTTGTCCAATGGGTGAAAGACGATCGGATTGTTCTGGAAAAATTTGACAATTACTGGGATAAAACCGGCGGGCCCTATCTTGACAAGGTTATTTTCAGGGCCATTCCTGAAAATTCCGTCCGTTTTCTGGAATTGAAAACCGGGAACATCAACATCTGCCAGTTCCCCAACCCGGCAGATATCCCCATGGCCAGGAGCGACAAGAACCTTCAGCTGTTTTCCCAGCCGGGGATGAATGTGGGCTATCTCTCGTTTAATCACACCAAAGAACCCTGGAAAAGCAATGTTCATCTCCGGCGGGCCATTGCCCATGCCATCAACCGGAAAGCCATTGTGGACAATATTTATCAGGGACTTGGCCAGGTGGCCAAAAACCCCATCCCGCCCACCATGTGGGGATACAATGAGGATGTGCCGGGATTCACCTATGATCCGGATCTGGCCAAAGCGGAACTGGTCAAGGCAGGATTTCCCAAGGGGGAAGGTCTTGGCGAAATTACCCTCTGGTCCATGCCGGTTCCCCGTCCCTACAACCCCGAGGGGCTGAAGGTAGGCGTGGCCATGATATCAGATCTTTCAAAAGTCGGTATCAGTGCCCAGATTGTCAGCTATGACTGGGGAACCTACCTGAAAAAACAGCGGGGGCAACCCGAAAACATGGATCTCTTTCAGTTAGGCTGGACCGGAGATAACGGTGACCCGGATAACTTCCTGGCAGTTCTGTTTGATGGCATGGCATCCCCTTCTATCCGTACCCAGTGGCATAATCAACAATATCATGATCTGATGATCAAGGGAAAAACCACCATTGATCAGACCGAGCGTTCAAACATTTATAAAGAGTCGCTCCAGGTGATTTTTGATGAAGTGGGCACCATTCCCATAGCCCACTCCACGGTGATCTGGCCGGCAACGGTGAATATTATGAACTTCAAACTTCACCCCACCGCCTCGGTACGCATGAAAAATGTCTGGATGAAATAACCACCGCCGGGGCCGGATCTCTGCATCCGGCCCCTTTTCTCAACCGGCGCCCACCCGCCACTTTCGAGTGGAGAAAAAGACGACGATGCTTGCTTATATCATACGAAGATTTTTTATCCTGATTCCCACACTGCTGGGAGTGACCCTCATTGTCTTTATGATGCTAAGGCTCACCCCCGGAGATCCCGCGGAACTGATGCTGGGGGAGCGGGCAACGGAAAAGGCGTTGCATGAGGTTCGGGAGAACCTGGGCTTGAACGAGCCCTTGTATGTTCAATATGGCATGTTCATGAAGCGGCTCATGAAGGGGGATCTGGGCGAGACCATCTTTACCCGGCAGAAGGTGTGGGTGGAGATTAAACATCGATTCCCCGCCACCATGGAGCTGTCCCTGTGCGCCCTGTTCATCAGTTGCTTTGTCGGCGTGATTCTGGGAATTATTTCTGCCACACGTCAGTACTCTGTGTTTGACTACCTGAGCATGCTGGCCGCGCTCACCGGGGTGAGCATGCCCGTTTTCTGGCTGGGGCTGGTACTCATGCTGATCTTTTCCGTGAACCTTGGCTGGCTTCCCATCTCCGGGAGGCTCTCCATCATGACCAATCTGGACGTTATCACCAATTTCTATGTTCTGGACAGCATACTGACGCAAAACTGGGGGGCATTGAAGGATTCAATCTGGCATCTGATCATGCCGGCTGTCACCCTGAGTACCATTCCCACCGCCATCATCGCACGCATGACCCGCTCCAGCATGCTGGAAGTGCTTCGTCAGGATTATATCAAGACAGCCAAAGCCAAGGGCCTGTCAAAATTCAAAGTGGTCTATAAGCATGCCCTGAGAAACGCCCTCATCCCCGTGGTCACCACCATTGGCCTCCAGTTCGGGGTGCTGTTGTGCGGGGCCATCCTCACCGAGACCATTTTTGCCTGGCCCGGTGTGGGGAAATGGATGTACGAGGCAGTGATGAAGCGGGATTACATGGTGATCCAGGGCGGCACTTTGATTATCGCCACCATTTTTATTGTCATCAACCTGGCGGTGGATCTTCTCTATGCCGTCATTAACCCCAAAATCAGCGTGAAATAAGGTGTTGCGGTTATGACAAAAGAAACTACCCTCAAAGACCCTCTGGACCGTCATCCCATGCTCGAGCAGCTCAGCCAGCTGTGGCGGAATAAAATCGCCATTGCCGGCCTGGTAATCGTTATCATCTTTGTGCTGGCTGCGATTTTTGCCCCCCAGCTGAGTCCCTATGATCCCCTGGACACCTCACTGTACGATCAGCTCAAACCGCCGGTGTGGCATGAAACCGGCACATGGGAACATGTTCTGGGCACTGATGATCTGGGCCGTGATATCCTGTCTCGACTGGTGTTCGGCGCCCGCATCTCTTTGATGGTGTCCGTGGTCAGCGTGGGGCTGGCCTTTTTTGTGGGAACCCTCATCGGTTCGGTGTCAGGATATAAAAAAGGTCGTCTGGACAATATTATCATGCGATTAATGGATATTATTCTCTCGTTTCCCTATATTCTGCTTGCCATTGTCATTGTGGCCTATCTTGGCCCCAGCCTGACCAACGCCATGATCGCCATCGGTATCACCTATGTGCCTCGATTTGCAAGGATCGTCAGGGGAAGTGTCATCGAAGAGGCGGAAAAGGATTACGTGGTGGCAGCAAGAGCCGTGGGTGCCCGGCATTGGCGAATCATTTTCCTTGCCATCCTGCCCAACTGCCTGGGGCCCCTCATCGTCCAGACCACCCTGAGTTTTGCCAGTGCCATACTTGATGCCGCCGCCTTGAGTTTTCTGGGGCTGGGAGCCCAGCCGCCCTCCCCGGAATGGGGGGCCATGATTGCCCAGAGCCGGTCGTTGATTCTCCGGGCACCCTGGGTCATGACATTGCCGGGCCTTGCCATTTTATTTGCCGTACTGGGGTTCAATTTGTTTGGTGACGGTCTCAGGGATGCCCTGGACCCCCGGTTGAGGGATTAACTATGATGAACGAAACGCTTCTGGAAATAAAGAATCTCAAGACCCAGTTTTTTGTCCGGGACCGCATTGCCAAGGCCGTGGACAATGTCTCCTTTACCATTGCTCCGGGTGCCACCCTGGGTTTGGTGGGGGAGTCCGGCTGCGGTAAGAGTGTCACCGCCCATTCCATAATGCGTCTGATCCCCGAGCCACCGGGTAAAATCGTAGGAGGGTCTATTCTGTTTGACGGCCAGGATCTGGTCAAGGCATCAGAGCGCCAGATGAGAACCATCCGGGGCAATCGTATCAGCATGATTTTCCAGGAGCCCATGACTGCTTTGAATCCGGTTTTCACCGTGGGAGATCAGGTGGGGGAGGTGATACACCTTCACAAGCGGCTTTCAAAACAGGAAGTACGCAAACGGGTGATCGAAATGTTCCAGCGTGTGGGAATTCCTGCCCCAGAAAGCCGGCTGGATGACTATCCCCACCAGATGAGTGGCGGGATGCGGCAGCGGGTGATCATTGCCATGGCCCTTGCCTGCACCCCCCGGCTGATGATTGCCGATGAACCCACCACGGCACTGGATGTCACCATCCAGGCGCAGATTCTGGACTTGATGAATGGCCTGAAGTCTGAAACAGGTGCCGCTATTTTATTTATCACCCATGATCTTGGGGTGATCGCCAAAATGGCCCAGCATGTGGCCGTCATGTATGCCGGCAGGATTGTGGAATATGCCGATGTGCGGTCGCTGTTTTCATCCCCTGCCCATCCCTACACCGTGGGACTCATGCAGTCCATTCCTGTTTACGGAATGAAAAAAACAAAATCCCGGCTCATCACCATTGAGGGGACGGTGCCTTCTTTGTTCAATCTGCCCCGGGGATGCGCCTTTTCCAACCGGTGTCCAGACGTGATGTCTGAGTGCACGGTAACAGAACCCGGTATTTATTCCGCTGGCAACAATCATATGGTACGGTGCTTGAAATATGCCTGAAAAAAAAGAGAACACCCCCCTGGTTGAGATACAGAACCTTGTTAAATACTACCCCATCCTCGGGGGGATATTTTTAAAAGAGGTCGCCGCTGTCAAAGCGGTGGATGATGTGAGTCTCACCATTTTCAAAGGGGAGACGCTTGGCTTGGTGGGGGAATCCGGCTGCGGCAAGTCCACGCTGGGGAAAACCCTTTTGAAACTGGAGGAACCCACATCCGGAAAAATTCTCTTCAAGGGACAGGAGATTCAGGATTACACCAGTGATGAGATGCGGCCGTTGCGGAAAAAGATGCAGATAATATTCCAGGATACTTTCTCCTCACTGAACCCGAGAAAAACGGTGGGCAGTATCATTGGTGAACCCATGAAGATTCATGGCATGTACACCGGCAAAGAGCGGAAAAATCGCGTCAGGGAAATCCTGGAAACAGTTGGGCTTG
>Ga0208900_1000917_pt1 | contig 16987 bp, 14 predicted proteins | sample AntAceMetag02UKK_FD_184763 | JGI IMG/M metagenome (GOLD analysis project Ga0208900, IMG submission 184763) | Saline lake microbial communities from Ace Lake, Antarctica - Antarctic Ace Lake Metagenome 02UKK (SPAdes) (version 2) | ecosystem: Environmental > Aquatic > Non-marine Saline and... | reverse complement strand
CTGTCACCTGACAGGAATTGCGCATTCATGTGGATACGCCCATCTTTGGCAGCAGATACATCTGCAAGAACAGATATATTGCCACAAATCCGCCGACATATAATAAAGATTCCATGGATCACCTTTCGCTAAAGATTTCAGCCGCCGCACCTGATGATCATGGTTAATGCCATTTATGCAGGATCAGGCCGGGACACATTCCCTATATCATATCAAATAATATCTATTATTTCAATCATATGAATCGATTCATACTGCTCAAAAATGGGCATACCCCTTACCCGAATGATCCCCAGCACCGGCCGGGGTGGGATGCAGCTCACGGATTGAACAATTCTGACAGGTTCTAAATTCCGCTGCGCTGAAGGCGGAAAACTCGCTGTCGCTCAAACAGTTCCGCCTTTTAACCGCTCCACTGCATAAGAACCTGTACATAATTGCAATCAACGGTTCGCCCGCATTCCACCACGGCCTCTGCCCCAGCCCCCAATCGGTATTAACAATACCTTCGCCAAATTGCATTTTCCTTTATGAAAAATTTAAAAAGAAATGTACCCATGTATTCTCTGAATTTTTACCTGGCCAATTATAATTCCCCTTGATCCCATTATATGGTGTCGGGCTTTGGATCAAAAAACAGGTTCTTTTCATTCAAGTAGCCAATTAACTTGAACGGTATCCTGGGAACTTTGGTTTTGAATTTTCCCATATAATTGATTTTTAAGTCCAAGGATAAAAAAACTGTCTATACCAGATATGGTATTTTAGAAAATTTTAAAAAAGCGAGTCTTTCACGTTATAATGTTCAGTCCCATTAAACAGGGTACTTATAAACAGAAAGCTCACCCTGTTGTATATCGAAATTTTGCTAACTTTCTATAAAAAGTTAACGAAATATCACACATCTGTGTTCAGACAAAAGAATATCATCGTGACGACTGTATCTCTCTGCAAAAATCATATTGATCTTTAAGTTCTTCAGACAAAAACAATCAAATCTGATTGCAGAATCCGGTCGCGTTTGTTATTAACCAACTTTTTGAGTAATACATCCGTACGAAAACTTAAGGCAGCTGGGAATCAAAATAAAAAATGAGAAAATATACCGGATGGATCATCCTTGGCACCCTTGTCTTGTATCTTGTGAGCATTCCTGTACCCGTTGTGCTTGTGGTGCCGATGCTGCTTTCCTGGCTTGTGCCGCTTCTGATGTGGCCCACCCTTGGGAAGAGCGCCCGTAATCAGACATTAACGCTCATGGCAATAGGTTCCATGCTTCTGATTTTTTCGGCCCACCGGGGTGTCTTTCCCGGATGGCAACAAATCCTTGCCCCCAATCTGTCACTGCTGGCAATGTTCGTTGCCGTCTCTTTTCTTAGCCTGACAAACACAGGTATGAAAGACAATACCCTGCCCAAGGGGAAAAAAGCTATCATCATAACGGCCTTTGGCACCCATCTGCTTGCAGCCGTCATTAATCTATCGGTGCTGTTTGTTTTTGGAGATCGACTCCAGAAGAATGGTACCTTAACCCGGACCCAACTAATTATCCTGGCCCGCTCATTTTGTGCTGCTGCATGGTGGTCGCCCTTTTTTGTGGCCACCGGTGTTGCTTTGACCTATGCACCGGGAATGCTGTGGCAGAAAACGCTGATCCCGGGTCTTTTCATGAGTGCCATTGCCATTAGCTACTCAATTGTTGAAGTGTGCTGTTTCAGAAAAGAAGAATTTTCCGGGTATCCCATCAAAGTGGAAAGTCTGACAGTCCCGGCCTTCTTTGCGGTGGCCGTGATTTGTGCCCATTATTTCCGACCGGATATCAGTATTGTGAATCTTATAAGCCTTCTTTCCCCCGTGGGCGCACTTGTTTTTATGAAATCAAGACCAAGACTGACAGCCCTGAATAATTTCATAAATACCCGGCTGACATCCGTGACCAGCCAGTTTGCCCTGTTCCTTGCCGCCGGGGTTTTTTCCACCGGTATAAAGGCGATCATCCATGTTTATCCCGCAGTGTTCACCCTGGAAGGCGCAGTTTTTACCGGCACCATGTTTTCTGTGGTGCTGGGGGGGATGATCATCCTCTGCATCATGGGAGTACACCCCATTGTCAGCATATCCGTGGTGAGTCCCCTATTGATACCCCTTCATCCGGGAAATTCCCAGCTGGGATTTTTATTTCTCAGTAGCTGGGCCATATCAACGGGCAGCAGTCCCTTGTCAGGGGTGGGGCTTGCTTTGGTAGGCCGCTACCGGGCATCGGCCCGGGGAATCATCCAGAACAACTGGCATTATGCTATTGTGATGTGGGCTATTGCCTCTGTGATGAACGTTTTTTTTTTTAGTAAGTGAGCATGATGAGAAAATCGTCCATAATGCAAGGCCAACTAAAGGGAACTCCGTGTCAAGGCAGATTATGCTTTTTTTTAAGTGATTGCCTTGTCATTGATTAATTTTTTTTGGGAGGGGGAATCTTCCAACTTAAGCTTTGATCAAATGAGATTTGCACCCACTGGGTAACCATAACAAATTTTAAAGAGTTTATTTCCTCTTTTCCCGATGTTCCGGGTTTATCTTGACGCAATGGTCTCCAATATAAACCCTATAACCCCCTGCGGTTTACAATCGACCTATACGGCGGGGCGGCGGGGTATTGTTTTAAATAAGGGGTGGGGTCTGCGGGATCAGGCGGGGTCAAACTCGCAACAAAAAAAACTGGCAACACAAATACCATAATTGCTCGTGAGTAAAAAAATCCATCAGAAAATATTTTCATATTTAATACTTCAAGTATCGAATTATAGTGGTTTAATTTGGTTTCCTATTTTTTGGTGTAGATTCAGTCCCGGCAGAACATATTTAAAAGAATAATTTGATATGACAATATGAATAAGTTGTTGAAAAATTGGTTAGTTTTCAATAGGATGACATTGTTGAAAAAAAAATTGATTTTTGTATGGAAAAATCGAAGCTGTGCAAATTTGTATTAAGCCAGATAAATTTTAAAAAATAAAATTTTGGATGAAATTGAAGATAAAATTTACCCAAAAACGGATGAAAAAAGAGATTCAGGGCTCTCATAAACGATCAGCTGAAATGGGGATCAGCCAGAGAAAACGAAGCCCGGACCAAAAAAAACTGACATCTGATGAACTGGAACAAAAAAGACTGTTACATAAAGATCTGCTTGATGTGGGCAGGGAGTATATTGCTGAATTTTATGATCTTATTTCGCCGGATCAGTTCATGATTGCCATCGTAGACAATGAAGGGTATATTCTTCATATTGCCGGAAGTGACCGGATAAAGTCAGATTTTTCTGAACGTAATTATGCACTTGGTTTCCGGTTTTCGGAAAAAGATGTGGGCACTACAGCCACCAGCCTCTGCCTGGAAAAAAAAATCCCTGTTCAGCTCAATGATAAAGAGCATTACTGCATGAAGGCCCATGGTTACACCAGTTCAGCAGCTCCGATTTTAGGGAAAGGAGATCATCTTCAGGGCATTCTGGTCGTTTCTGGAAAAACCCACCTTGTTCATCCCCATACGCTGATTATGATCACATCGGCTGCGCGCTCCATTGAAAAGCAGATCCGCTTGATTCGAAGAAACAGGGAATTAACGCTTTACTCTGGGTTTTTAAATAACGTATTAGACTCGGCTGAAACCGGTTTATTGATACTTGATAATGATCTGCGGATCTGGATGACCAATCCCAAAGCCCGGGCGCTTTTAAAACTTAAAAATCCAGATGGAAAATCCATTTCCATTTTAAATGGATTCAGCATAGATCTGGATGACCTGGAAAAGCATCCGGCTGACTGGAAAGAGAAAGAATGTTCGATCCGGCATCCAGAAGGCCCCATCCATTTGCTCTGTTCCGTGCAGTCTGTGATTTCTAAAAAAAAGAAGCGCCTGGGAGCTGTTATTGTTTTTGAAGAGGTTCAGACAATAAAAAAAATATCAGCTAAACTATGCAGTGAGAAGCCTTATTTTACTTTTGATCATCTCATTGGCAGTTCATCTGTATTTAAATCTGCGCTATCGTTAGCCAGACGGGGTGCTAACACTGACTCCACTGTTCTGCTCATGGGGGAAACCGGAACAGGCAAGGAGCTGTTTGCCCAGGCCATCCACAATGCAGGCCCAATGAAATCAGCACCTTTTATCCCCGTCAATTGCGGGGCGATACCGGCCGAACTGATGGAAAGTGAAATGTTTGGATATGTGGACGGTGCTTTTTCCGGTGCCCTTAAAGGCGGCCGTCCGGGAAAATTTGAGCTGGCAAATAACGGCACTTTACTGCTGGATGAAATCGGGGATATGCCGTACAATATGCAGGTCAAGCTGCTTCGGGTCTTACAGACCGGAGAAATCCAGAGAATCGGGAGCACCAAACTAAAAAAGGTTAGTGTCAGGATTATTGCCTCCACCAATGTCAATCTGCTGGAAGCGATTGCACAGAACCGGTTTCGTCAGGATCTGTATTATCGGTTGAACATCCTTCCAATTACTATCCCGCCGCTAAGAGAGCGAGGGGATAAAGACATCCAGTTGTTGGCTGATCATTTTATCGAAAAATCTCTCCCCCACTATTGTCTTTCGCCGGATGCGGCAATGGCTTTAGAAGCATACAACTGGCCCGGAAATGTAAGAGAACTTGAAAACACTATCCAAATGGCGCTTCACCTCTGTGATGGAGATATGATCAAACCCGAGCACCTGAGCCTTATGCAGCAATCGGAAAAGACAAGCTTGTGCCCAGAAGGAACGCTACAGATGGTCGAACAGGAAATGATCGTTTCTGCACTTGAGAAAACACAGTATAATATGGTCCAATCAGCAAAAGACTTGGGTATATCCAGGGCCACCCTTTATCGGAAAATCAAAACCTACCGGATAAACAAAAAGAGCGTCGGCTATCATTAAAGACATCCGACGCTCATCAGAGATTAATTAGAACATCAGCCTACTTGATAATCGAGTCCAGAATACTTTGACCCCATTCTGTGCCGACATCTTTTAAGACTTCAGGCCAAACAGTTTCTTGAATTTTTTTGGCAGTGGCAGCGATTTCACTCTGGCTAATGGGCACAATCTTTGCTCCAAAATCTGCCAGTCGTTTTTCGTTGGCGGCCTGGTCTGCCTTGGCAGATTCCCAACGTCTGGCTTCAAACTCATTGGACACTTTTTCCAACTGGGCTTTTTGATCTGCACTCAGTTTATCGAAAGTCTCTTTGTTAATGATCAGATACCATACTTCAAAGTGTGTATTGGAAGGAATATAGGCTTTGGTGACATCTCTGAAGGAAGAGTAGTATCCTTCAGCACCGGAACCGATAACACCGTCAACAACACCGGTCTGAACGGCTGTAAACGCATCTGAAAAAGGGATGGGGGTGCCAAGATAACCGGTTTTATCCGCAAGAAGCTGGAAGGTTTTCATGGGGGGCACACGCAGTTTAATGCCTTTGGCTTTATCAGGATCACCCGGGGCAATTGGTTCTCTGTTCAGGCTGATACCGCCAAAATATACCGGCCAGGCAGCCAGCAGGTGAATCTCCTGTTCCCCATACAGTTGAGCGACAACTTTACGGATGGGCGCACCGGGTTCGTAATTTTTCTTTGCCTGTTCCCAGTTTTCAACCATATAGGGGAAATAGACCATCTGAAACCGTTTATCAGCAGCAGATGCCGGTGGTTGACATGCCATGTCAACAGCACCCAACCCAACCCTTTCTTGAACAACCGTGTAATCTCCTAAGGCACTTGCCGGATAAATTTTAGTTTTCAACTTGTTGTTGCTCTCTTTTTTCAATGCATCTGAAAACCATCTTAAATCTTTGTCAATAGCAGTTCCTTGAGGTCGGACATGCGAAATTTTCCATGTTTTTGCATGAACGGTTGTTGCAATCAGCATGATACATATTGATAGAACTGCTAATTTTGCCATTTGTTTCATTTTCATCTCCTTTAAATAATTAATTATTAATATCCGAATAAACTGGGGAAAAACAAAGAAAGATCAGGCCATAAGGATGTCAAAAAGACAACCGGCACATACCCGAAAATAATCAGTATCATGGCCGGTTTAATTACTTCTGAAAACTCGGCCTTGCCGATCCGCATTCCCAAATAAAGAATGCTGGCATAGGGTGGAGTCACACCTCCCATGGCAGTATTTACCCCCATTATGGCGGCAAATTGAACTGGACTTACCCCGATGGCTTCCATAAGGGGAAGCAGAAGCGGTCCCAGAAGGATTATGGAAGTGACATCATTTACAATCATGCCCACAAAAAACAGTAAGAAGTTAATCAGTATCAGTAAAAGAACTCTGTTCTCTGTAATCGTGAACACCCCTTCTACCAAAGCCTGAGGAACATCTTCCATGACAAATATCTGGCTGAGCATCAGGCTGAATACAATCATGACCATGATGGCTCCCACGGCAGTGGCGGAGTTTTTGGCGGCTATTAGAAAGGTTTTAAATGTAAGGCCCTTGTATACCAGGAACCCCACTGGGAAAGCATATATAACAGCAACAGCAGCCGCTTCTGTGGGGGTCATCACTCCACCGTAAATACCACCCAGGATAATCAGGGGCATAATCAGGGCCGGCAGGGCGCGGGACGTCAATTTCACCCCTTCCTTGACAGTCTCATTCATCGGTTTAGGTGGATCCAGCTGCAGGGGAAATTTCCTGGCCATAACCAGGTTAACCACGCAGAACAGGGCCGTGATTAAAAGACCAGGGCCTAAAGTCGCCAGGAAACAGGCAAGGATCGACGTGTCGGTTACCCAGCCGTAGATGATCATGATTACACTGGGAGGAATAAGCAGCCCGAGGATGGAGGAGTTTGCCACAAGAGCAGTGGCATAACCGCGGGGATATCCTTTTGCTGCCATTTCGGGTATGAGGATCGGACCTGTGGCCGCAACCCCGGTCAGGCCGCTGCCTGAGATTGCCCCGATAATGGCACAGCTAACCGCTGCCACGACACCCAGCCCGCCGCGGATCCGACCGACAAAAACATTCACAAAGTTTAAAAGGCTTTGGGCAATGCCGCTTTCACTCATCAGGGTACCGGCAAAAACGAATAGGGGAATACAGAGCAACACTGGATTGGCCAATTGAGAATACCCCCAGACCATGGTGCCTTTCATGGTTGCCCCCCCTAAAAAAACCATATTCATCAAAGCGCCGCCAAAACAGTATGGCAGGGGGACACCAAAACTGAGCATGAATATAAGAATGCCCAAAGAAAGAAGAGATACGGTTACGATTCCAAGTTCCATGTCAGGCTCCTAAATTAGATGGTTTAGGGGTGGATTTGAAGGCCAGGATATTTTTTAACAAGTACCAGGCCGCATAGATACTCATCATGACCAGGCCGATAAGAAAGGTGCATTCTGCATAAAAGGTTGGAATGTACAGTGTCGGGCTTTCCTTCCATACCCGCAGGGCATATTTAAAGTAATCCCAGGCCCAATAGGTTAGCCAGAGTGCTACGACCAGTGCCATAACATCGGCGATGATGCGGACCACGAGTTTTGCACGGTCTGTTTTTAAAAAAATATCCAGGACATTGGCCTTGATCTGAGTATCTTCGCGTGACGCATTGACACTGCCTAAAAAATAAAGCCACAGGGTGGGATAAATCAAAATCTCGTCCAGACCCATCACCGGAAGCTCGAAAATGTATCGCATGATGACCTGATAAAATTCTATCAGAGCCACGACACTGATCAGGGCAGTCAATGTGTATTTAAAAAATTTTTCCATAATGTATTCTTCCTTCAGTCTGCAGTTGTTATTCTTGGATCCTGCTTCAGTCTTTACATGCAGAAATAACCGATATCTCAACCAGCAGGTCAGGTCTGGCCAGCCGAGCCTCCACACAGGCACGGGCCGGGGCATGCCCCTGAGGAACCCATTGATCCCAGACCTGATTCATTTCATCAAAATCTTTTAAATCCCGCAGGTATATAGTGGCAGAAAGCAGATGATCCCGGTTGCTCCCGGCTTGTTCAAGAAGTGCGTCTACTTTGGCCAACATATTCTCAGTCTGTGGGCCTACAGAGGCATCGCTGTTGTCTGCGACCTGGCCGCACAAATATATCACCTTGTTGTGGATAACAGCCTTGCTCATGCGGGTTCCAGTTTCGATCCGTGAGATCTGATTCATTTTTTCCTCTTTCTTTTTTCAGGTTTATGGTCGGTTTATTTTTTATCCAGCAGCCAGTTTTTGCCGGAGCCCTCATTTTTTTCAACATCCATGGCCGCCACTTCTTCTAAAGGAATCGGTTTTAATGGGGGCCGAATATTCAGCAGTCCTGCTTCATCCGGGGACGACCGAGTGTACCATGCAATGACCTCTGCAATAGCTGAACCGCACATCCGACCCTGACAAGGCCCCATGCCGGCCCGGGTAATGCTCTTGATTTCATTCAACTCCCTGACCCCTTCGTTGACCATCTTTTTGATATCCCTGACTGAGATCGTCTCACACCGGCATAAAATGGTATCATCATCAAAAGTAAACTGGTCCGGTCGCGGGACATACAATGAATCGACAAACGGTCGGGGCCAGTGATCATGCTGAATTGCCTTCAGCAGCGGCAGGGCAAGCCGGTCGCGTTCATATTCAGGAATAATTCCGGAACATCGAGCCACTTCCAGAGCAGCAATTTCACCTTTATATCGAGCAGCAATAGCACCCGATACCCGAGCTCCGTCTCCGGCAGCAAAAATTCGTTCACACGAGGTTCGACCCCATGGATCGCACTCAGGAAACCAATACCGCTGATCTGAATGCCAAGCAAGCTTGCAGCCAATTTGACGAAACAGGTGCGTATTGGGAATGACGCCAAAGTGAAGCAGCAGCATATCGGTTTTGATCGACAATTTTTCCGAGCCGTTTTCTGCTGTTACGGTTTCCAGTTGTTCTTTTCCCAGCGCCTGAATATTTGATACCCCTTTGTAGTGGGGAATATTGGCCTTTTTTATTTCCCGAAGCAAAGAGATACCTTTCCAAAGAAAATCAGTCCTGAGTAATGCCTTTGGGGCGTGCGGAACTGATTTTACAGAAGGCAGTTTTGGAGAAATTTCAAGAATGGCATCAATTTTTACGCCTTTTTTGATTAGTAAAGAGGCCTCCAAAAGCAATAAAGGACCATTCCCTGCAAGAACCACACGGCCTTCGGGAGTAAGTCCGGCTTCCTTGGTCAGATTGTTGGCTGCCCCAGCCCCCATAACACCGGGAAGGGTCCAGCCGGGAATAGGCATGGGCCGTTCCATAGCTCCTGTGGCGGCAATGATATGATTGGCCCGAATCTGTTTTGATTTATTGAAACGCGAATAACAAATAAGTCCGTCTGCTTCGGCCTGCCAGACCATTGCCTGGTCTTCATACGCGGCTCCGCTGGATAGAAAACGATTTACAATAGCATCACCGGCTTCATAGTCGTCACCCAGGAGTTCCCGGCGCTTGGAGGGCGCATCCTGGATATTCCGGTATATCTGTCCCCCCGGTTTTGTCTGTTCATCCAAGCAAAGCACGTCCAAACCCATTTCAGCCAGGCAGGAAGCTGCTGACAGCCCGGCCGGGCCGGCGCCGATAACAATCACATCATGATGACTCATGGCTGTCCTCCGTTTCAAGATACCGGTTTATACTCATCCCGGGTGTGACATCTGTCATGCATGCCTGGCGCTGTATTCCGTCTATTTCCATCATGCACTCAAAACAGACCCCCATCAGGCAATGAGGAGAACAGGGTTTTGCAGATGTTGGAGATATCCGGGAAATAACCCTTCCTGTCCCCAGCAGGGCTGCTGCAACACTTATCCCGGCTGGCACGGATACCGGCTGGCCGTCCAGGATGACTTCAACCATTTTATTTTCTGTTGGCGTATCGAATTTAAACATTGAATCTTCCATTTGTAAAATTAGACATAAGCGGATGTTGATCAGTTCCTAAAATCCAGGGTGCAACCGTGCTGAAGGCAAGCGGGGCAAGAGAAACTGCACTGTGAAGAGCCACTGCAAAAATATTTTCATGCCCTTCAACCCGGGTATAGATAGGCGCACCATCCGGCGTCATGACCCGGATAGCACCCCAGGCCCTGACCCAGTTCACCTTGGCAAGTTCTGGGAAAAGCCGGATGGCGTTGGCAGCCTGGCTTTTCATGGCTGGTGCAGTGACTCTGTTGTTTAATGCCGTATCTTCTGTGGATAAACCAAGCATGAAAGTACCGTCCATGGTCTGGCGAACTGAAAGAACCGGAATTTTCAGTAACCGTTTACAGCGCTGGCTAACCATCAGCTGGCCCTTTTGGGGATAGACATGAAGCCGTTCCCCAAGGGAAGCCATCAACCGTTTTGAACCGTGGCCCGAGGCAATGACTACCTTTCCTGCCTGAAAATCACCTTTTCCTGTTTTTACTATAACCGTTTGATCACTGCGGGGTACCACTTCATAAGCAGTTTGTCCGCTGATAAAGGTACCCCCTTTTTTTTGGAAGGCCCCTCGCATGGCAGCCATCAGTTTCAAGGGGTTTACATGCCCCTGTTCCGGGGTGTACATCGCTCCTGACACCTCTTCGCCTAAGGTCATATCCGGAATCAATTCTTGAAAGGTTTCCCGGTCAAGCATAGTCACTGGATAGTCCAGTCCGGCCTTAGCACATACGGATTTAAGATTTTCAATGGACGCTTTGTGAGCATTGACCTCGTTTTCACCCATGGCTTGTACAGCACCTCCGGTCCAGTCCAGTTCTACATTGTAGCCGGTTTCCTGTTCGAGCATGCCTGCAAACTCCGGCCATTGTTGGCAAGACAGCCTGGACCACTGGGCATAAACCGGATGGTCCGCTCCTTTGCACATAAACCAGGTCAAACCAAAATTTCCCCTGGACAACCGCTGAGTAGGGAGCTGCTCATCAAATAGAATGACAGTGCCTGCATTGTTCTGCATAAGCCCCAGAGCAATCGCAGAACCGGAAAGTCCTCCGCCAATAACAATAACATCTGCTGTTTTCACAAACTACCTCCGAAATAAGACCTGATCATTTCTTGCATGTTTTACCATATAGCATTAAACATGCCAAGTTGCCTATATGTCGGCAAAAGGGCTGTGCTTCATAGAGATTTAAGCACAACTATTTCTTTTAAATTTTGTTTAAAAACAAGTAGATATCAATTAATGAGTTTTCTGAATAAAATGCTTAGAAAAGAAAATTATCATCAATTTGAGTTTCAATAACACCTATGGTAAAAATCTCAAATTGAAACACTTTTTAGGAATACAAGGCCAACCGCCTTTGCCAACAGGATAGCTTGATAAAATTCTCAAGTTGATACATGTGTCAACTTGAGATAATGCCAGGCTGTTCAATTGCAAATAATAAAATTAATAGTCAATGATTATTATCCGAAGGTGGAGTATTCAAAAGCCATCATAGTCAAGGATACAGATATAAAGCTAAACTTTATTTAACCGAAATTTTGGTGAATCATGATGCAAGCATCTTTGACTTTTTTATCTGTTGGAATACGAGGATTTTTTTATACCAGCAACTTTTCGCTTGACCGTCAAAAGAATTGTTGGGTATATATGTGTACGATTTTCAACAACCCTATAATTCATGGAATAGCATCGTGGGCTTACAGACATTTATCAACTTTTATTTAAAGCTTTTTTTTATTCTTACCCCGTTCTTTGTGCTTTCTGCATTTCTCTCCCTTACCCGAGAGTTTCAAGATTTAGAAAAAAAGCAGATCGCCATCAAGGTGACTATTGCGGTGATGATCAGTTCGTTTGTGATCTATCTATTTGGAAAATATATTTTTGACTTGTTCGGAATCACGTTAGATGCTTTCAGGATTGGGGCTGGTACCATTTTATTTCTTTCTGCTCTATCCATGATATCAGGCAACAATGACACGGCAAGTCAGGGTAATGACCGAAATATTGCAGTCGTTCCCCTGGCATTGCCTATCACTGTAGGCCCGGGTGTCATCGGTGTGCTTCTTGTCACAGGAGCCGAAGCTGGCTCTTACATGGAAAAACTCATCATCGGATCAGCTCTCTTTCTTGCCGTTGTAACCGTAGGATTAATCCTATACCTTTCAACCGGTGTGAAGCGTTTGATCGGCGAGCAGGGCTTGATGATCCTTCCAAAAATTACCGGGCTTTTTGTCTCAGCTATTGCCGCCCAAATCATTTTTACCGGGATTCAAAATTTTCTAAAACCAAGTTGAACAATCGGAGTTGAATTTTTTGTAATTTCATGGAAAATGAATATGGATGACCCAGATATGGACCTCTATGATGAATAATTCAAAGCGACTCTTGTGTCTAATTTATATGGGGTTTTGGCTGGAAACCAACAGCGATCACTGGCATTTTAAAGACTCAGCTCAAACAAATTGAATTCACCCCACATATGGTATATAGGGATTTTTCAGCCTTGAGTTTTTATTCAACTATATGAGCCTCAACCATTGTAATAAGCCATTCTTCCGTATTACGGTTAATAATATATAAAAAACATTTTGACAGATGCTGAAAATATATTCCTCTGATTTGAACCAGGCTCAACACAACTTCAATAAAAAATAATGGTAGTTCAATTCATTCTATTTTGCTTTTTATATATATATTGGAATCCCATTTCTTAAAATAAATTTGATTTGTAATATAATTTATTGCGGCTCGCCCCGAACGTTATTAAAATTTAACAGCCGGAAAAATATTCGTCTCAATTTCTCCTTGATATTTTTTCTCAATTCATACTACTCTATGAAAATATGAATGAAAAGGAGAGGAAATGAATTGTGAAAAGAAATAGTCTTAAGATTCGTATATTATTCCCTCTTGTCATTGTCCTTTGCTTCCTGACTCTGGCTTTTTCGGTCAGCTTTTACAGACTCCAGCAAAAACAAATTATCAATACATCTTTCAATAAATTCAATTCTGTACGGGATTTATTTGAGGCTAATCTGGCGAATGATGCAAATATGCTTGGAGCTGCAATCACGGGAATTTTCCAGGACGAACAGACCATCATCAATTTAAAGAAAAAAGATGCTGATGCCTTGTTAGCAGCTAATCATGAGCTTTACAACGAATTACATTCCAAGAATCGGGTCACCCACTTTTATTTTACTGGGGCGGATCGGGTCAATATTCTACGTCTCCACCAGCCGGAAAGATATGGGGATATAATCAATCGATTTACGACCTTAGAGGCTGAAAGAACCGGCAAACCAGTATACGGGATTGAACTCGGACCTTTGGGGACGTTCACCTTGCGGATGGTTGTTCCTTGCTTTGATGCGGATCAACTCGTTGGATATATTGAATTGGGAGAAGAAATTGAGCACATCACCCAAAATATCCATGATATTCTTGGAGTTGAACTTTACGTTCTTATCGAAAAGGAATATGTCAACCGCAAGGGCTGGGAGTCTGGGATGCAGATGATGGGCAGGGAGGCAGACTGGGATCAGTATCCGTTTACCATAATAATTGATAAGACCATGGATGACATCCCTGAATTCCTGAGTAAATTTTTGTCCCAGAAACAGGACACCTCACTTGTGGGCAGCATAGAAACCTCCTTAGGAGGACGTCTATATCAAAGTACATTCCTCCGGCTGCAGGATGCCGGTTCCCGCTGGGTTGGGGATATGGTAATATTGTATGATATCACCGACATCATATCTCATCTGCATATCACCACCTTTTCCGCAGTCTTAATCTGTATCATTGTGGGTGGGATATTATTTATATTTTTTTATATTGTTGTAGGACGTATAGAGAGGCAACTGACCAGCGCCGAGGGTAAACTCAAAAAATTAGCCAACGTGGATGGCTTAACCCAAATTGCCAATCGCCGCATGTTTGATGAAGTTATAGCTAACGAGTTGAAACGGATGTGCAGAGAAAAAGGAACTGTTGCTTTGATTATGTGCGATATTGATTCCTTTAAACTTTATAATGACACATATGGTCATCAATTGGGCGATGATGCCTTGCATGGTGTAGCCCAAGCAATCAGTAAAAGCCTTAATCGTCCCGGCGACTTTGTCGGGCGTTACGGAGGCGAAGAGTTTGTCATTATTTTGCCGAACACTGATGATAGAGGTGCCATGAATGTTGCTGAAACTATACGACTAAATGTTCAACAGCTCCAGATTCCCCATAAAAAATCCGATGTTCACCAATATGTGACCTTAAGCCTTGGGATAGCAGTCATGGTGCCGACTCAGAAGTCATCAGTTAAAATGCTTGTTAATCTTGCAGACAAGGCGCTATATAAGGCAAAAAAACAAGGGAGGAATTGTACGGTTATGAGCGTGATGTAGTAGAATAAAGACCATTAACTGATATTTCTAATTCATTTTTTAATTAAAACATGATTCAGTATTTTGTGGTAGGATGGACTTAAATTTTGAATACTCAAATTATATTATATGAACCAAAGGCGCTATCACAGATCATTTTCCCATAGTAATTTTTATAATATATTGAATTGAAAATTTGAATTTGGTAAAATATTATCAAAGTTTAAGGACGTCCAAAGTTGGATATTAAACCTAATTTTCAAGAGGGAAAAATCCTGTGAACTATCCCTGTAATTGGTCACTTTCTTTATATTTTTCAGGCCACAATATCTGGCATATAGCAATCTTCAATAATCTGTTTTTAATTTTTGATAATTTTCGACCGGGGTGGCAACCCCTTTGTTCAAGTTACCCGTTCAGAGAATAAAACCCCTTGTCTCGTTAAACTTGTGCCGGGTACACAAACTTGATATAAGGAATAATTATCAATTATGATATTAAAGGAAACATCATATGCCTATTTTTGAATACCAATGCAACAATTGAAAGTTCATCAGACATTTGAAGCAGGTCTTTGCGTGCAGTGTCATAAGCGATGGCATAATTCTTCTGGTATTGATTAATATTATAAATAAAATTGGGATTAGCTAAAGCATGATGAAGTAATGATAATTGTCTTAAATTCAGTTCCTTTTTGAGTGTTGCGCCATGAAAAATGGTTTGCGCATCTTGAATTCTTTGTGTTCGTTCACTTAAGTATTCATGAAGTTCTGTAATTGCTTTTTTTATAACGTCCAATTGATGTAAAATAAAATATGTGAGATCATTTCCATCTGTTTCAGTATACAAAAAAGCCTTGCCATATTTTGCTTGAGCACGTTTTATTACTTGAGAAATTGAAATAAACTCAGCCAGCCAATATACTTCATGAATCATTGACCAGTAAAATAACGCCCTTGCTGTTCGCCCATTACCGTCCACAAAGGGATGTTCATATGCAAGCATAAAATGCAGAATAATTGCTTTAAGAACCGGGTGTATAAAACCATCTCCCCCAGTATTGGCAAAATTGCATAGGGTGTCCATTCTTTTTTCAAGTCCTTTGGCACTAGGCGGGGTATGAAAAACCCTATTTGTGGACTCATCCGCAACATAAATTTCTTTGTCTTTTACCGTTCTAAAAACCCCTGCTTTATTTTCATTCTCTAATGTTTTTGTTGTGAGAATTTTATGTAACTCAAGGACCATACTCAGCGTTAATTCTTCATTTTTATTTTCCAAAATAACAAATTGCATTGCGTGATAATTGTTAAATATCATCTGTTCGCTATTATCTTTTGGGGCTCGATCTTGCAGTATCATATCTTTTGCAACTTCACGTGTAGTGGTTGCTCCTTCGATCTGGCTTGAAGTAGTTGCCTCTCGGATAAGGGATTTAAGAATATAAGATTTTCTCATGCCGTTACTATTATCAATTGGGATGCTTGATTTTATTATTCTGGCAGCATTTTTATCAAGCCAGTGTGTTTGCGCCTCAATTTCATCTATCTTGGTGAATCTAAAACCAATGCCATTTTTGCAATTAAATTTTAGATTTTTAGATTTTTAGAATTGTATAATCTGTTTAGCTTTGTCCCTGCCCACCATTGTTCATTTGTAAAATTTTCTATATCTGGGTTACCACAATCTTCAATTTTGCTGGTATGAGAATCAACAGAGTTGGAGATAATCTGTTTTTAATTTTTAGTTATTTTCGACCGGTGGCAAACCCTTTGTGCAAGTTACCTGTTCAGATAATAACCCCCCTGGCCTCGTTTATCTTGTGCCGGGCACACAAACTTGATATAATGGAAATAATCATCAATTATGATATTAAAGGAAACATCATATGCCTATTTTTGAATACCAATGCAACAATTGCAAAAAAGAATTTGAACGACTGGTCTTTGCCGGAGAAGAAGGAAGTATCCATTGTCCAGAATGCAAAAGTGCTGATATTACCAAAAAAATGAGCGCTTCTAGCTTCATGGGAGCCAGCATCGGTACCTGTGCCGCTGATGCACCCAAACAGTTTTCCTGAGCCGGTTAAAATCAATAGGCCGGTCGGCCTATCATCATAAAACCCCTGACACAAATCAAAAAGGAATCGCCCATGCACTGGTCTGATGCGGTTAACTCAAGCCTTTCCTGTATTGTAAAAATAGATACACCCACAGGTCACGGTGCCGGGTTTTTGTGTTTTTCAAATCCGGCAAAACCAATGGTGGCCATTGCCACGGCAGGGCATGTGATTCACCATGCCGACCAATGGATGGAACCTATCCGGATCTATACCCATGACGGATCGAAATCATTGCTCCTCAAGGCAGATGAACGCCATATCACCATGGGGAACCAATCGGACTCGGCACTCATTCTTTTTTCCAAGGACCAGAACCTGTTTGAAAACACCCCTCCCCTGCCCGGATGAGATGACGTTGGCATTCCCCATGACCTGTGTTTTCATCTGTCACGCCCATTTGATTCAGGTATGTCTTTTTTATAATAGATTGCTTATGTTTATTATTGCGCGAAATTAGCTTGCATATCAATAATTTTGATTTACTATATGAATCATATTTGCCACCAACATC
>Ga0208900_1000913_pt1 | contig 17002 bp, 16 predicted proteins | sample AntAceMetag02UKK_FD_184763 | JGI IMG/M metagenome (GOLD analysis project Ga0208900, IMG submission 184763) | Saline lake microbial communities from Ace Lake, Antarctica - Antarctic Ace Lake Metagenome 02UKK (SPAdes) (version 2) | ecosystem: Environmental > Aquatic > Non-marine Saline and... | reverse complement strand
GGCTTATGCATCCAAACCAGTCTATCTTAGAGCTTGCAAAAGGGAAGTTTACTTCTGACCCTGACAACCATTCTGGAGAGGGGATATTCTTCACATCCAGGGTATTTGATTCCTTTTTTATCCTTTCGCATGAATTAACTTTTGAGGGCTTCGGGAATAAGGATGGGACGATGTTAGAACGAACAGGAGATATACCAGGAACTATCGTTTGTATGACAATTGATAAAAGATCACCAAGGTTGTTGAAAGAAATTTTTGATGAATTTGCTGATCCAGACAAAGACCCCAGCTTTCACAAAACGCGTATTCCGGTAAAGCTTATGCAGCACGAAGGCGAGTCTTTACTTTCAAGATCTCAGGCAAAACGATTGATTTTAAGGTTTGACAGATTTACTGAAGTTATCTTAGATTTTGAGGGTGTCACACAAATTGGACAAGCCTTTGCAGATCAAGTATTTAGGGTTTTTATAAATAAACACCCCTCAGTACACTTGATAACAATGAATGCAGTTCCTGACGTTGAAAACATGATAAAGAGAGTTCAGTCAACTCAATGACGAAGGCCGTTTTTCATATCACATCGGCCAGGGCCTCCTCCAGGTTCTCATATAAAAAGGTATACCCCGCATCCTGAATTTTTATGGGCAGGATTCTCTTGCCTGTAAGCAACAACTCTTCGCCCATCTGCCCCATTGCAAATTTGATGGCTACTGCAGGCATTGAAAAAAAAGTCGGACGGTTCAGTACCTTTCCCAATGCCTTTGTGAACTGCTGGTTTGTTACAGGGTTGGGTGCGGTGCCGTTAACCGGCCCCTGAACTTCGCCCTGTTCAAGACAATGCCGTATAATGCCAATCAAATCATTGATATGAATCCAGGACATCCATTGGGTCCCCTGCCCTATCTTCCCCCCGCCTCCCAGCTTAAACGGGCCTAACATTTTACCCAATGCCCCGCCTTTTCCAAGTACAATACCCGTCCGCAATAAACAGGTCCGGATGCCCAGCGGCTCTGCCTCAAGGGCAATGGTTTCCCATTCTCGGCAGATCTGGCTGGAAAAACTATCATCACCGGATCCTGTTTCGTCAATGGGCTCGTTTGTTTTGCCAATACCATAATATCCAATGGCTGAGCCGCTGATAAACACGTCGGGTTTTCGGTCTATCCGGGCAAAATATGTAATCAGCGCCTTGGTTGTATCCATACGGCTGCTGAGGATGCGTTGTTTTTGCCGGTCGCTCCACCGTTTGTCCACAATGGGTTCACCCGCCAGGTTAATGACGGCATCAAAAACGATATCATCGGTCAGATGGTCCAAAGAACCAATACCCTGGACAGGCGATTTGATTTTTTCAGGATGTCGGCTCAGCACCACCAGATGATGCTGATCTTCCAGCAGACGGGAACAAAGGGCTGAGCCGATAAATCCGGTGCCGCCGGTAATGAGAATATTCATTTTTTAAAAGCTCCAGGTTAAATCAACACCTTCGCCAAATTCAAAAGGGGTTTGAAATTTTGCGATTTAGCTACCATATATTATGCGAGCACGACTCTTGAACTACTATATATTGATTGAGATTTAGGCCAAAATAAAATTGGCGAAGGTATTATAAATGTATATAATTATTATATCGAATTTGTAGACTATAATCTATCATTATTTACAATAAAATCTTGCTAAAGCAAAACTTATATCCCAAACCTGAAAAATTGGGTTTTACGACCTAAAGGCCGATAGTATAAATATTAATATAAAACAAAGACTGAAGGAACAACGACTACTACCCCGGATCAGGAATTGACCCCAGTGGTTGAGGTGGAAGAAGTGCCGTCGTCGTACCCAGCCACAGAAAATATAAATTCTGGGCTTGATCATAACGGGAGTATTGCGGAGCCAGGACCAGGGCACCTTCTATATTAGGAAAAACATTGCTAAGAATAGTCCGTCACCACTTTGTCCTTTTTCATTGATTTCCTTTATTTTGTGTTATATGTGTCTATATTAAGTATTATGATATATGGAGTTTTTATATTCTAATTTACCTTAAGGTATTTATTACAATTTTGAAATGACAAATACGGATTTTGTAAAGTACTCTGGTTCTCATGGCACTACGCAAACAAGATTTTTAGAAATAACAAATAATGGTTTCAATGTGGGGGCAGGATATAGAGGAACTGGTGTTTATTTTTGGGAAAATACCGGGTATGCTCGTGAATTAGCTATTGGTTGGTATGTCAATGCCAAGAGAAATGGTGTTTACAAAAAAGATGAAGACTCAAGGTGTTCAATTGTTTGGGCAACCTTGACCGCCATAAAAAATGAGGTGATCGACTATACCGATCCAAAATGGAGAGAGCAATTATTAAAGTTGTTCAAAAAACTTGACCAGCCAGACTCTTCAGAGAAAGCATGTGATTTGTACGATTTGCTCACAACAAGAATTGAAAAAACATTAAACACCACTATAAAAATAATTATCACTATGGTGCATCCACCCAAAAGCTCATGCTATCCCACACAAACTTATGGCATGGCATATTGTTATGTTGTTACCGACACTGGATGCATTAATGTGGAATCATACGAGACTCTAAACGATTTTGATGTTCATGATAAAGAAGCGTGTCGGAAAGTATTAAAACAACGAAAAGACAAAAATATCTATTATTAAATGGGGGCAAACATGAAAAACAGCCAAGCTGTGCATGATGCGATGCAAGAAGCCTTCACAGAATTGTTGGCATTGAGCCCGGAAAAACTTAGGGACAGGCTAAAAAAACGTGAAGTCGGACCAATCGGCAAATTAATGAGAGAATCCCAAAACATTGAAATTTTTTTCCAAGAATGTCAATGTGCAGATAATAAAAGTAGTCACCAATTCGGTCAAATTCATATAGAAGACATATGTGTTGATAGCCCGAGGGTTGATGTTCTTTTAAATAGGAATCAAGCCCAGTATAGTTATAAAGTCACCTCTGATGATAACAGGTTGTTAGCCGCATGATATCAGAATTTAAATTTGAGTCGTATAAAATTGACTCATTAAATCTCGAAACACAAAGAACCTTGGGAGTGTTGGGATTTATAGGTAATATTCCTACAAATAGTTGGAAAATCAATATCGCCTTACGCACACCCTCGTTTTTTAAAAATGAGTCAGCATATGTGTGTGGCATGGATATTAATTTAACTGGTATGGGGAATGACGATAGCGGTCAACCAACAATCGAACTTGTTCTACTTAAAGCTGGGATTTCGGGCCTTTTTAAAATAGAGGGAGACCGACCATTAAAAGAAAATGAAAAGAATATGGTGCTGATTCATTTTCCAGCATTATTATTCCCATACTTACGAAGTGCTTTAACGGGGTTGATTGCAAATTCTGGATTGGGGACTTTTATTTTCCCGTTAATAAATGTCTATGAACTCATCAAAGGTGCCGCTGGTAACCTTGAGATTGAAGTTGTTGAAAATGATAACGACCAAGAATAACATCTGATTTTGGATAGCATCCTCATAAACATACGCCCCGTTTAACAGAAAATGAATCTGATTAAGCGGGGTTTTTGTTTTTCTTTACCTCCCCCCTGCCTGGTTAATCCAAATCACCCCTGTAAATTCCAAGGAATCACTACCGTGCAAATAACTTGTTACGTGTCGAAATCAAGAAAATTGTATCCATATTTACGACCTTTTATCTTATTTTTTAAGCTCCAGGTTAAAGATTTCTCAGGTTGTTTCTCCCAGCCGGACAATCCAGCGGGTAATGGCGGCCAACAGGGCAACGGACAACAGTCCGCCGCACCAGAGCGCGACAAACCAGAGCCATTGCCGGCGGGTGTCAGTAAGAAATTTCATGAGAACTCTTACCCCGAAATAACCAGTAACAAAAACCGGTATAGGCAAGCACAACCGGCAACATGATCACCGCCCCCACCAGCAGGAGGGACTGTGATTCCGGTGCAGCTGCTGCCTGGTGAAAGGTCACCTGATATGGCACCAGCCAGGGCCAGGTACTGATGCCAATGCCGATGTAGTTCATCAAAAAAATCCCCTGAATCAGGAAAAATGGCCGGTATTCATTTTGTTGGCGAAGATCATGCCACAGTCTCCAGAACAGGATCATGCACGAGACCGGCATGACCCCGAGATAAAAGAAGTTGGGCATACTGAACCACAACGCCCGGATTCTCGGATCCATGATCGGCATGCACAAACTGACCAGCCCCATGAAAAAGGCCACATGCCAGAACAGGTATCCGGTGCATTTGCGGGCCCACTGCTGGGTCACATCTTCGGTTTTCATGATCAGCCAGGCCCCTCCCAGAAGGGCATAACCGGCCACCAGGGCAACCCCGGTCATGACACTGAAGGCATTGAGCCAGTCAAAGGCCCCGCCGCTAAACGATCTTCCGGTGACGCTGATTCCCTGGACAAACGCCCCCAGGATCATTCCCTGGGTCAGGGTGGCAACCAGTGATCCAAAGTGAAAAACATAGCCCCAGCGCTTTTTGGATCGGTCGTGGGCCTTGAACCTGAATTCAAAGGAGACGCCCCTTAAAATAAGCCCCAGAAGCATCAAAATGATGGGAATGTAGAACGCCGGCATCAAAATGGCATAGGCCAGAGGGAAGGCTGCAAAAAGTCCACCGCCGCCCATCACCAACCAGGTTTCATTCCCATCCCAGAACGGTGCAATGGATCCCATCATGCGGTCCTGACATTTTTCTGACGGTGCAAAGGGAAACAGGATGCCAATCCCCAGATCAAATCCATCCAGCAGCACATATAGGAAAATGGCAGTGCCGATCAACGCATACCAGACAAGGGGCAGATCAATAAATCCTTGAAAACTAAACATGGTCTCCTCCTGATGCCTTTACAGCATCCGAAACAATGGGGGGTTGTGTAATGCCATGACCGCCGTAGGGTGTTTCCGTTTCAGCAACGGGTCCTTTTTTGACAAGGCGGATGATATAATAAATCCCGGCCCCAAACACAAATCCATAGATGATGATAAAGGCAAGCAGCGAAAGAGCGACATGGATACCTGCCACCGGGGATATGGCTTCAGACGTTAAAAGGGAATTAAACACCATATATGGCTGACGGCCTATTTCCGTTACAAACCATCCTGTAAGAACCGCAACGAACCCGGCCGGCGTCATCAACATGCACCAGCCATGAAACCACGGGGAATCAAACAGGCGCTTTTTCCAAAACAGCAGGAGGGCAAACACACCGGTCAGAATCATCATCATGCCCACCCCCACCATGATCCGGAACGACCAGAAAACAGGCGCAACCGGTGGCCGTTTGTCTTTTGGCCACTCTTTCAGGCCCTTGACCTCTCCGTCCAGACTATGGGTGAGAATAAGACTGGACACTTTAGGGATTTCAATGGCAAACCGGGTGGTTTCCATCTGTTCATCCGGCCAGCCGAACAATACCAGCGGTGCCCCCTGCTGGGTCTCCCACAGGCCTTCCATGGCAGCCACCTTGACCGGCTGCTCCTTGAACGTGTTCAGGCCGTGAAGATCTCCGAACAGGAGCTGAAGCGGTGCCACAAATACCGCCATGAGCATGGCCATGCCGAACATGATCTTTGCCTGGGGGATGAATTTTTTGCGCCACAGATAAAAGGCGCCGACCCCGCTCACGGCAAAGGCGGTTGTCAGGTAAGCCGCGGTCACCATATGAATCATGCGAAAGGGAAAAGAGGAATTAAAAATAATGGCCAACCAGTTGGTGGGATAGTAAAGGCCGTTATCTCCTATAAAAAATCCCTGGGGGGTCTGCATCCAGGAATTAGCCGACAGAATCCAGAAGGCCGAGACCAAGGTTCCTGTGGCAACCGTCACCGTGGCAAAAAAATGCATTTTGGGGCTGACGCGGTTCCACCCGAACAGCATGATTCCCAGAAAAGAGGCTTCCAGAAAAAAGGCAGTCAGGACTTCAAACCCCAGAAGGGGCCCCAGAACATTGCCGACCTTGTCTGAAAAGACGGACCAGTTTGTGCCGAACTGGTAGGAGAGAACCACCCCGGAGACAACGCCCATACCGAATGTCACGGCAAATATTTTCACCCACATCTGGTAGACGTCCCTGTATGTCTCATCTCCGGTTTTCAGCCATCGCCATTCCACCACAGCCAGCCAGCTGGCAAGCCCTATGGTAAACGCCGGAAACAGGATGTGAAACGATATGGTAAAGGCAAACTGAAGTCTTGCCAGCATGATAGGGTCCAAGTGAAGTGTCATGAGATTTTCCTTTGCTTGACCGATTAACTCTATATACTACATTATATTATCAGATATAATACAATTTGGATGTCTATCTGTCAAACCCTTGATCCTAAAAGAAAGCGCATCATTTTATTTTATTGGTTTCACCGATTGAATAGTTGATGCCGTAGACACCCCTGTATTTGTGGCCCGCATTAAGAGAGTCTGATCCAGATCCATCGACACCCATTATCATCATTACTTTTATAAGCTGTCAACACAAAAGGAAGGATTAAAGTCTAAAATTTTTATATGACATACATGGCAGTCACCACTGCCACAACAAATATTGGGTCGTAGACGCGGAGCCAAATGATATCATGCCGCCCCCGGGGAGGGGTAATGGAAGCGACCCGGAACTGTTAGACAGCCCAATTGGTCTGTTCCATTACCCCTCCCCGGGGGCTCTGATGAGGTAACCTTAGAGGCTACCTTTTCATATAAAATACCCCGTTGAAATGGTTTATTTCCTTGACATGATATGACCTTAAACGTATCTATTGAGTGCAAGTCGGCACGGTATGGTTGTTCTTGGGTTCAGCATGGAAAAAACTGTAAAAGAATAAGCCAATAAGAAGTTGGATCACGGCATTTACCCGCTCCATATTATCTTTTACCTGCCCTTTTGGCCATGGGCCTGGGATTCTACGGTGGAAAACTTACCCACCCGTTTTTGCAGGCGACCCTACACGGATAAAAATAAGGATGTTAAATTAATGGTATTTTCATACAGCACCAATGCTTTTGTTAAATATTCTCTGGCCGAGGCAGTTAAATTAATTGCCCAGACAGGATTTCAAGGGGTGGAGATTATGTGCGACAGACCCCATCTGTATCCCCCGGATGCAAACGAACAGGATCTTGAAAATTTCAAGCAATTACTTAAAGAGCTAAATTTGACGATTACCAACCTCAATTGTTTCACTCTTTTTGCCGTGGGCAATACCTGGCTCCCCTCCTGGATAGAGCCGGATGAATCAAGAAGACAGGAGAGAATTGATCATACACTGAACTGTCTGGATATCGCCCATTTCCTGGGAAGCCCATGTATCTCGGTACCCCCCGGCGGGCCACCGGTTGAAATGAGCCGGGACGCATCATTAAAACTGTTCCGCCAGGGGCTTGAACGGGTGATTCCCAAAGCAGAGGCCCTGGGCGTCTCCATACTTATTGAGCCAGAACCCGATCTGTTAATAGAAAACAGCCGTCAGATGAGTTCGTTTATCAAGGATTTTGCATCTCCAAACCTGGGGGTCAACTTTGATGTGGGTCACTTTTACTGTGTGGGAGAGGCACCTGAAGTTGCCCTTGAAACCCTGTTTGATAAAATTGGCCATATCCACATTGAAGATATTGCGCCCACAAGAAAGCACCACCATCTCATCCCCGGCCTGGGTGCCATAGATTATGACGCATTTTTTAAACGACTCGGGGAACTCAACTACACCAAAGATGTTTGTGTTGAACTTTATACCTATACCGAAGCGCCCTGCGAGGCCGGTGTGAAAAGTATTGAGACGTTAAAACCTGTAATGGAAAAATATGGGTTTTTGGTTTAATTATGAACAATAAAATATCGTTACAAGAAGACCCCACCCAAGAGACCACTATCCCGTTGAAATTTGATCAGTCGTATCATTACCCGGTCTGCTTTACCCGGGATATTTTTAACACCAGTAATCCCATTCTCATCAAGACCCTTGCCGTTGAAAACCAGACCCGGCCAAGGAAAATAGTGGTGATGATTGATGATGCGCTGACCCGCCAGAATCCCCAGCTTTTAAATGACATAGCCCAGTGGTTTGAATACCACAAGGACCTTGTGTGTCTGGCCTGGAAACCTGTGGTTTTTCCCGGCGGTGAACAGGTAAAAAATTCCTGGGACCATGTGCACCGGGCAACAAAGGCCATGGATGATTCTGACATAGACAGGCACGGTGTGCTCATCGCCATGGGCGGGGGAGCCCTTCTGGATATGGCGGGATTAAGCGCGTCCATCTTTCACAGAGGGATACAGTTGGTGCGCATCCCCACAACAACCCTGGCCCAGAACGATGCGGGAATTGGTGTTAAAAACGGCATTAACCAGTATGGTAAAAAAAATTGTATTGGCACATTTTATCTGCCGATAGCGGTGATCAATGACTATAATTTTTTGGAAACCCTGCCCTTTGAGCATTTTATCGGGGGGGTGGCGGAAGCCTTTAAAATTGCTTTGATACGAGACAATGCATTTTTTTTATTTCTTGAGGAAAATTGTGCGCTGCTGAAACAAAGAGACCCAAAGGCCATAGAAGAGACCATTGAAAGATGTGCCCGGCTTCATCTTCATCACATCGCCCACAGCGGTGACCCTTTTGAAACTGGGTCATCACGGCCGCTGGATTATGGCCACTGGTCTGCCCATAAACTTGAAATGCTGTCCGGGTTCACCATGGGGCACGGCCAGGCAGTTTCAGTGGGCATTGCGCTTGACTCCTATTATGCATGGCAACACTCCCTGATTTCCCGTGCCGAACTGGACCGAATCATCACCGCACTGATAAATTGCGGTCTTCCGGTGTGGAGCGAGTATCTGGAGGCCACGGACACTTCGGGCCGCCTTGAAATAGAAAACGGGCTTGAAGAGTTCCGGCAGCACCTGGGGGGCCGGTTGACGTTTACCATGCCCCATGGCATCGGGGAAAAATGTGAACGCCATGAAATGGACTTTGACATTGTGAGGCAGGGAATCGCATTTCTTGAGAAGGCCTGCTGTGATCCGGGCAAAAACAACCGGAGCACCGGAGGGGTCAAACAGCGGTGAAGCTTGCCAGATAGTTGACCATGGAATTTTTGCACAAATAGTAATTCCGGGTAATCGGGTTGTATGAAAAACCTGTGATATCAACCTGTTTTAATCCAGCATCAGAACAGGCACGGGCAAGTTCAGAAGGCTTGATCAATGATGCCCAGTCATGGGTACCCTTGGGCAAAAGCCCCAGAACATATTCCGCAGCCACCACAGCCAGAAGAAAGGACATCAGGTTGCGGTTGATGGTTGCAAAAATAAGGATTCCACCGGGATTCAAGGCATTTTTGCACGCCGTAATGACCGATTCATAGCTTGGCACATGCTCAAGCAGCTCCATGCAGAGAATGACGTCAAAACCCGTTTCAGTGAACCGGGTGATATGTTCGATGTCCGTGTCGATGTAGTGGATGTCAAGGTTTGATTGTTTTGCATGGGTTCGGGCAATGGCCGTCATCTCCGATGATGCATCAATGCCGATGGTGGCGGCAGCCTGCCTTGCAATTCTTTCGGTGAGTATCCCGCCACCGCAGCCCACATCCAGCACCCTTTTGCCCTTAAGATCTGTTTGTCGCATAATGTATTCAAGTCGTAACGGATTGATATCATGAAGAGATTTCATCCTTCCGTTTTCATCCCACCAATCTGTTGCAAAATCGTTGAATTTTTCAATTTCACTTGAAGAGATATTGTGTGTCATCCGATTCCTTGAGATTCCCTGTCTATAGTTATATTTCAGTAAATATTCGCCCAGCACCCCATTTTCGCTTTTTATATGAAAATGAAGTGTCCAAGTAGCCTCAGCAGAGCCCCCGGGGAGGGGTAATGGAACAGACCAATTGGGCTGTCTAACAGTTCCGGGTCGCTTCCATTACCCCTCCCCGGGGGCGGCATACAGCCATTTGGCTCCGCGTCTACGACCCAATATTCGTTGTGTCCGCAGGACATGTGGGTTATTTTGAGCTGCTCACATAGCATTAGTATGCTATCAGGCACTGGCCAAATATTTACATTACCAACCCGAATATTTACTTATATCAGGCGCTTTAGTGAATAATTTCTTGAAGTTTTCACCTGATCCGTTTATACTTTTCGCCCATGTGTGATTATCCTGATACAGACATGGTATGTCTGTGGCGTTTTACTAAAAGATCCGGTTCTCTACAACAATAATATTTAAGCGTCATTGCATGGGTGTGAAGAGGATCAACAGGATGAAGACTTGTTTTCAAGGCGGAGTTTGATGTTTTGTTCTACTTTTGGCGGGGTGGCTTTTGAAAAATGTAATGTCCTTTTATGACACAATAGTTCCGGAAAAACTTCAATTCTTTTTTGCCCTTTCACGGACCCATCACGGCGTGCTCGACATGATGGCCCCTGTTTTTGCCGCCCTGGTTTATCTTGGGTCTTTCCCTGATACGGGGATTGTCCTGGCAGGCGTTATCACTGTTTTTTCAGGGTATACAGCGGTTTATGCACTCAATGATATTGCCGGATACAAGGATGATAAAAAAGATATTCGGCCGGTGGATAAACAAGGAACTGATCTGGACTCCATCCTTACCCGACACCCCCTTGCCCAGGGTGTGATCAGCTTAAAATCCGCTGCTGTATGGGCAGGTTTCTGGTCTGTTACGGCGGTGCTGGGTGCCTATTATTTAAACCCTGTCTGTATTCTGATTTTTCTGGGCGGTGCGCTGCTGGAGATTATTTACTGCTTTTTATTGAAAATCAGTTATCTCAGGATTGTCATCAATGGGTTGGTAAAAGCAGCCGGTCCCGTTGCCGCTGTCTTTGCCGTGGACAAAAGTCCCGATGCCCTGTTTTTATGTTTAATATTTGTTTTCTTTTTCTTGTGGGAAGCCGGAGGACAAAACATCCCCAATGATTATACAGACATAGAGGAAGACCGGCAGATAAATGCAAAAACACTCCCGCTGGTGTTTGGTCGGGACATTGCAAGTTTCCTGATCATGGGGTTTCTGGTTGGCTCTTTATGTGTCATGACAGCCGTGTTCTTTCTGTCGCCAATTGATTTTAACTGGTTTTCATATCTGGTCTTCGGGACAGGCTCTTTCCTCCTATTGCTTCTGCCAGCACAAAGACTTCGGAAAACCGGTGAAGATCAAGCCGCAATGAGTCTTTTCAACAAGGCAAGTTATTATCCGTTTTTTTTGTTGTGTTTGGTGCTGATGACTTTATTTCTGTAAATTGGCAAGCTTGGATAGACTGTGATAGTGTAAAAATTCGTAAATATTCGACCAGCACCCCATCTTCACTCATTTGGGCCTGCTCACATAGCAATAGTATGCTACGCAGTCCCAACTAAGCGAATATGGGGCACTGGCCAAACATTTACATTACCAAGCCGAATACTTAAAAATTCTTTCAAGCTGAATATAGCTGATGCCCCAACCGCAGTGGGCTTTCATGAGCGGGTATCTGTCTTGTCTGGGAGTAAAAAGACAACTGAAACAACTGCCACGGGCAGATCATATTGGGATTTGACCTGCCCACAACAAAAAATGAAACTATAATCATTACAGCTCTCTGGCTGGAGTTTCATATAAACAATTTTTTCTTAACATGATACTATTAGGAGGTGCTATTGTGAAAAACGCCAACTGCCCTAAATGTGGTTCTGGTGAAGTCTATTCTGGAGTTGACCTGATTGTTAAAGATGGAGCTATCTCCAGTCTACTGAAAGGCGGACCTTTTGCCAGCAATTCAATTCCCATAAGCCTTACAAGCATGGCTCCCATCGATAACTACGTCTGTGTCAACTGCGGCTATGTTGAACATTATATCTCCGACCGCTCAAAACTCAAAGAGATCGCCAGAAAATGGGATAAAGCCACCGCAGGCAAATCTGCCAACGCTTCTGACGAGTGATTGTTTTGAGACTCTTTCTAAACGTTAAGCTGCTCTGGCGGTTTGTGTGCATCCTCACCGTCACAGTCTGGTACATCATCAGGGATGTGGCTGGCCGTGTTTCCCAATTTGCGTCAAAGGCCATTGGTGCCCCCAAAAAAAACAAGGATACTGCTGAGACCGAATTTTCTTCCCCCAGGATAATCCGCCTCTGTATGGAGCGGCTTGGTCCAAGCTTTATCAAGCTCGGCCAACTGTTGAGCACCCGGGATGATATTCTGCCTTCTGAATTTGTAAATGAATTCAGAAAACTCCAGGATCAGGTAAACCCCATTCCCCTAACGGTGATTTCCAGTGTGGTGGAAAAGGAATTAGGCAAACCCCTGACAGTTCTGTTTGATCGCTTCAATTCCGAATCCATTGCAGCGGCTTCCGTGGCCCAGGTTCACGAGGCCTGGCTTTTTTCAGGAGAGAGGGTGGCGGTCAAGGTGATTCGACCTGATATCCTTCCCATTATCCGCAAAGACATCCGGCTGATGTACTATCTTGCACAGAAGATGGAGAATCATTCTGAAAGATGCAGGATGCTGGGTGTCGTGAACCTTGTCAAAGAGTTTGAAAGAACCATCTTCAACGAACTGGACATGTTTGTGGAAGCTGGCAATATTGAGCGGTTCAGAAATAATTTCAAACATACGCGCGAACTGCATATTTGTAGAGTCTATCCTGAATTTACAAGCCGGTCAGTCCTGGTGATGGAGTACATCGACGGAATCAAGGTCGATCAGGTAGAGGCCATCAAGGCCGCAGGCATCGACCCTGGAGAAATTGGACTTATAGGCCTGCGATCCTTCTCCCGACAGCTCATGGAGTTCGGCTTCTTCCATGCCGATCCCCACCCGGGGAACACCATTGTCATGGCCGATGGCCGGGTCAGTATTATCGATTTCGGGCTGGTGAGTTACGTGGATGATGAAATGATGAAAGAACTTGCCAATATTTGCCTTGGGTTTGCAGATCACGATTATGATCTGGTTATGGATGCCCTGAAGGAGATGGGGCTCCTGGACAATCAAGAGATCCGTCTCAAGGAGTTCAAAGCGGATTTAAAGGAGGTCAGCGAACCCTTTTATGGCCGATCTCTTCCCACCATTTCTGTCAGAGAGGTCTATGACAAAGTCATGCAACTGGTGCTCAAGCACCGGGTCATTATGCCAAGGAATCTCCTGCTGATTTTCAAAACCTTTGTTCAAAATGAAGCCATTGGGAAAAAACTGGGCTGCACGTCAAGCATTCTTGAAATCGCCAGGCCATATGCCGAACGACTTCTAAAGCAGAGTTTTGAACCGGACCAGCTGTTCAAACGATTCAATGCAGGTGCACGTAAAATAGCAGGCCATCTTCAATCCATGCCGGCAAGCATCAGCGGGTTCCTTGCCAATGCAGCAGACAACACCCTTTCCATGGAGATTCGGCACACCGCATCCTCCACGCTACACCAATCCCTGGAAAAAGGGATCAACCGGCTGATTGTGGGGATTATCATTTCTGCCTCCACCATTGCCGCTGCCCTGATTCTTAATTCTTCCCAGAAGCTTTTCGACATTGACCTTGGGCTTTCGGGATTTCCCGAAATCTCACTAACCGACCTCCTCGGCGTTACAGGGTATGTCGTAGCAACTTTTCTCGGACTCTGGTTGATAATTTCAATCCTCCGCTCAGGACGTCTATAACGGGCATGTCCTGCCGGACACAACGAATATTGGGTCGTAGACGCGGAGCCAAATGATATCATGCCGCCCCCCCCCGACGGGCAATGGGCCCGGCCCGGAACCGTTAGACGGCTCAATTGGCCGGTTCCTATTACCCATCGGGGGGGGGCTCTGCTGAGGTTGCCCGGACGTTTTATTTTCTAATAAACACCTCATGGTTTGTTTTTGGATTCTCTCTTTACCAGCAACAAGGTATTGCATGTCACGGAAAGACTGCTTAAAAGCATGGCAGTTGCAGCGATGATGGGATTCAAAAAGCCGCTGGCGGCCACCGGGATGCTGATGATGTTATAAACGAACGCAAATATAAGATTTTGTTTGACTTTCCGGTTTACGCGTGTGGCAAGCGATATGAAATCGATGAGCTGGACCGGGGTCTCCTGCATCAGGGTAATGGCGGCAACCCCCTCCCCCGGATTGAGGCCTGAATGAACAGCCATGGCAATATCAGATTGGGCCATGGCCGGCGCATCGTTTACGCCGTCCCCCACCATGGCAATTTTTTTGCCCGCTTGTTTAAGTCTTTTGATAAATTCTGCTTTTTCATGGGGCAGCAATCCGCCATGGGTATGTTCAGCTGGGATCTGCACAAAGGTTCCGGCGGCCAGGGTGGTTTTTTTTGCATCTCCTGAGATCAAAAAACAGGAAAACCCCATTTTATGAATATCTGCAACAAGCGTCTTTACGCCGATTTTCAGTGAATCTCCCAGGTGAACAGCTGCGACAATGGTACCATCTAAAGACAAAAAAACCGTTGATATGATCTGATCCCCTTGCCTGGAAAGGGAAACAAAAGAGGGGTCTGCCTGATGGCTTTTATTCACAAAAGCCATGCTCCCAAAACAATAAGATTTATTCTGAAACCGGCAACTGACACCGTTGGAATGGTAAATGACATCTTCCAAATCAAGCAACGCTATTCGTCGGGTCGTTGCGTAAGCTGATAGGGTGTGGGCGATGTAGTGGTCCGACTCTTGTTCCATGGCATGAATAATTTGCCAGGCCTTTTGTGCCGGAAAACCGTTTGCCGTGTCCATACCCAGCACTTTAAGCCGGCCCGTGGTCAATGTTCCAGTTTTGTCAAAAACGATGGTATCCAGCCCTTCAACGCTTTCAAACGCTTCAAAATCCCTTACCAGGATACCCTTTTTCCCCGCAGCAGACACCCCAGCCACAAGGGCAAGGGGAATGGCAATCCCAAGGGCACAGGGGCAGGAAATGACCATGACGGATATCCCTCGGTTAAAGGCCTCATATGAGCTCAGCCCGTACAGTTCCCAGAAAAAATAGGTCACCACAGACAACCCGATAACCGATGGAACAAAAAATTTTAAGAGGTTCTCAAACCGCTGGGTCTGTGCTGTTTTTTCGGAAAGACTGTTTTCCATGATGGCAAGCATTCTGCCGAGAATTGATTCCTCCCCCACCTTCACGGCTTTTACCTGGATCTTGCCGGAGATAATCCGGGTGCCGCTTTTTACCGTGTCCTGCGGCCGGACATTGGCCGGTTTTGCCTCCCCCGTGATGGAGGACTCGTCAATGACCGCAGTGCCCTGGGTGACAATGCCGTCTGCAGCCAGGATCTCTCCTTCTTCCGCCAGAAACGCGTCCCCCTGGGACAATTGCTTTATGGAAACATACCGCCCCCTGGGAAATTGCTCTGCACAAATTCTGACTTTCTGGGGAACCAGGGAAAAAAATGCCCACAATCCTTCCGCAATTTTATTCTTGGCGGACTGTTCCAGCATTTTCCCGGTGAGGATCAGCAAAATCAGCATGGAGGCGGCATCAAAATAGAGATGGATGCTTCCCTTGTAAAAATGAAACACACTGTAAAAATAGGTAGAAAAGGATCCGGCGGTTATCAAGGTCTCCATTCCGGGCCATCCGGATGTAATCCCCACAAGGGCCCGTTTGTGTATGGGATATCCACCGTAAAACACAACAACGGTGGCCATGATAAATACCGGCCAAGCCATAAGCTGAACGGAGTGAGGTGATAACTCAATGAAGAATCCTGAATAGATGGCCCAGCTGAGCATCATGACGTTCATGGTTAAAAACAGGGTCACACAAATACGAATAAATTCTTTTCTGTTTTTCTGGGGTGTTTCATCAAGATCAGCAGAAGGGTATCCCAGTTTCTCAATGGTGGCATAAATTTTTTCCGGAGAGGTTTTTACGGGATCATACATCACGTTTCCCCGGTCGCTGGAAAAATTGCACGAAGCCGTTATCACGCCCTTTGACCGGGTAAGCGTGTTTTCAATTATCCATGCACAGGCCGGACACCACATGTTTTGAATCTGGAGATTAAGGGTCAGAAAATTATCGGAATTAATGGGAACCTCCCCATCTGTCCCGGATAAGTTTTCAGCAGGAGGTTCAGATTTTTTTTCCCATGATGCCGACGTTTCTATAGATGTGTCCGGGACAATACCTGCGGCAACACATTGTTTGTACAGGTCGGTATCCTTGAAATCCTTTGTATCTTTGTATTGATCTGATTCCATGAGCATGGCATGAACCATTTTGCAGCCCTGGCAGCAGAATATCTCTTTTGACGTAGCTTTAGAAACCTTAACAGTCAGGCCACAAAGGGTGCACGGAACTTGTATTTTCATTAGTTGATCAGCGGGCGGTTTGCTGTATGTGTCGGATATACTGGATAACCGCATTCCGGCTTTCAACAGACATGGAACTTGCCAGGGCAGGCGCTTTTTTGCCGCCATAGCTGATAAAGGCAAACAAGTCCCTATCACTCATGGCGACGGTTTTCTCGCCAGCCAGATCTGTGGGCAGGGGGGAAAAACTCTGCCCCACAGTGCCAAGCCCGTCCATGTTGGGACCGTGACAATGGGAACAGAAGGCTTGGTAATCCTTTTCACCCTTTGCCACCATGGCTTGGGCGGGTTCAATGGGTGTCAGGATAAAATCGGTTTTCAGCAGTTCCCTGATCAGGGTCTCACTTTTTTTGTCGGCAATGGTTCGTTTGTCCATTATAAGTTCCGGCTCCTCATGGGGCCGGACTACCGGGGTTTGATACATTCTCCCAGCTTTCAGGTTTGAATCATACAGGGTAATGACCGTATAAACCCCTGTCAAAACCAGCGACACAAATACACCAAGAAACAACACTTTTTTCATTTAGTTGGTCTCCTTGCCGCTGACATGCTGGCCCAGGGGATTTTTCTCATATACCGCATAGGGGGATTCTGACGGAAGGCTTTTCACGGGACGGTAATCCCAGGTAGGAACGCCCTTGTCCGCCACCACCACAA
>Ga0208900_1000912_pt1 | contig 17002 bp, 15 predicted proteins | sample AntAceMetag02UKK_FD_184763 | JGI IMG/M metagenome (GOLD analysis project Ga0208900, IMG submission 184763) | Saline lake microbial communities from Ace Lake, Antarctica - Antarctic Ace Lake Metagenome 02UKK (SPAdes) (version 2) | ecosystem: Environmental > Aquatic > Non-marine Saline and... | reverse complement strand
AATAAGTTAATAACAGCAAAAGTAAAGCTTTCCTCTACGCAACTGAAACTATTACAGAAACATTTAAGTGAACATGATGATGAGGCAGAGATTTGTAAAGATAAAAAAGGCAACTATGAGCCAAATACAGACCTTAGAGATTATGAAAATATTCCATTATTAGAAAATATTAATGAGTATTTTAAAAGAGAAGTAACTCCGCATGTTCCACTAGCATGGATTGATGAAAAGAAAGTTGATGCAAAAGATGGCAAAGTTGGTATAGTTGGATATGAGATGCCTTTTAATAGGCATTTTTATGAGTATATTCCACCAAGACCTTTAGAAGAAATAGATATAGAATTAGATGTTCTTAGTAAAGAAATAATGGATTTGTTAAATGAAATATAAGAAATATCCAAGCTATAAGGATAGTGGTGTTGAGTGGTTGGGTGATATTCCGGACTGTTGGGAAACAGTGCCTCTAAAAACTATTTCAAAAATTGACACCTGCGGTTGTTATGGCAATGATCCTGAAGAAAATGGTCTGTTATTCCCTGTTGCAACAACAGCTCAAATTGATGCCAATGGTAAATTTAATGTGCCCAAAATGCCTATTCGGAGTTTCACTAAATCAGAATCAAAACGATATATTTGCAAAACTGATGAGATATTGGTTGTAAAATCAAGTGGCTCTGCAACAAATATAATTAGCGGTAAAGCAGGATTAATAAACAAAAATACACCACCATTTATATTTAGTAATTTTTTAATGAAAGTTATTCCTTCCAAATCACAAGCAAATGCAAGTTATATTTATAACGTACTTACGTCTAGTCTTACTCGTGCACGTATTCAAAAAATGGTATCTGCTACAACTTATCCAAATTTAAAAGTAAATGAATATACTTCATCTCAAATACCATTTCCTGCCCTGCAAGAACAACAAAAGATTGCTGATTTCCTTGATAAAAACACCGGGAAAATTGACAGCCTTATTTCTAAACAAGAGAAACTTATCAAGTTACTGAAAGAGAAACGACAAGCTGTTATTTCTTATGCAGTTACCAAAGGACTTGATCCAAATGTGCCGATGAAAGATAGTGGGGTTGCCTGGATGGGAGAAATTCCTGAGCATTGGGAAATAGTGCCTCTTAGATATTTAGGCTTGCTTCAAAATGGGATCAGTAAAGGTGCTGAGTATTTTGGTTCAGGGCTCCCTTTTATAAACTATGGAGATATTTATAATAATTATAGTTTGCCAGAAAGAGTTAAAGGATTAGCCAATTCTACTAATGAAGATAGGTTAGCTTATTCAGTGAAAAGAGGAGATGTGTTTTTTACTAGAACATCTGAAACTGTTGATGATATTGGCATGGCATCTACTTGTTTGAAAAACATACCTGATGCAACATTTTCTGGTTTTACAATAAGATTTAGGCAATTAAATTCCACTTTATTTCCTAGTTTCTCAAAATATCAATTCCGAAGTGGCTATAGCCAAAGTTTTTTTGTAAAAGAAATGAACTTAGTTACAAGAGCTTCTTTGGGGCAAGACTTGCTAAAAAGATTACATGTATTAATACCATCTTTTAAAGAACAACAATTGATAGCAATTTATTTAGAAGATAAAACCACTAAAATCGACACTCTTGTTGCTAAAGCAGAAAAATCTATTGAATTATTAAAAGAAAAACGTACAGCATTAATATCTGCTGCGGTTACTGGTAAGATTGATGTTAGGGAGGCAGCATAATGGAAAACCAAATTGTATATGTATTAACTAATCCAGCAATGCCAAGCATGGTAAAGATTGGTAAAACTACTCAAAGTGATGTTGAATATCGAATGTCACAATTGTATTCTACAGGAGTACCACTTCCTTTTAAGTGTGAGTATGCTGTAGAAGTAGCAGATTGTAGTAATGTAGAGAAAGCATTGCATATAGCTTTTGAGCCCTCACGAGTTAATCCAAAAAGAGAATTCTTTGAGATATCGCCTGAGCAAGCAATAGCGATATTAAAGGTTATTGGCACAAATGATGTTACACCTCGAATTGAAGCAGAATTAAATAAAAACATTACAGAGGTTGAGAGAAACTCTGCTAACAAGAAAAAAAGACCTGTTCTTAACTTTTCGGAAATGAGTATTCCTGAAGATGCAATATTGGTATATGTTGAAGATGAGTCCATTCAGGTTAAGGTTATTAATGATCGTAAGATATCCTTTAATGATGAAATCATGAGTTTAACCAAAGCAACTAGAACGATTAAAGAGTTGGATTATAGTATTCAGCCTACACCTTATTGGGTGTATGAAGGAAAAACATTAAAAGATATATATGAGGAAACCCATAGTCGAGAAGAGGATTAAATGAGCATACATAGTAAACATAAAGAAAACGTATTTGAAGCAGAAATAGTAGAATATTTATTATCAACTGGCGATTGGGCTGAAGGACATGACGAGCATTACAATAGAGAATTAGCACTTTATCCAGATGACCTTATTGGATATATCACACTTACTCAACCAGAAGCTTATGAAAAGATGCAAAAACGTGAAGGAGTAAAGACTAATGACGTCTTGCTAAAACATGTTGCTAAAGAGTTAGATAAATATGGAACACTACATTATCTGAGGAATGAGCTTAAACACATTGGTGCTAAATTTAAGTTATGCCAATTTAAACCAGAATTACCTAACCAAGAGACACAAGAACGTTATGATGCAAATGTTTTAAGAGTTGTAAGACAAGTGCATTATTCAGAAAACAAGCAGAACTCCATAGATATAGTCTTGTTTTTAAATGGACTACCAATTGCAACTTTAGAGCTAAAGACAGATTTTACTCAGAATGTACAAGACGCTATTAAGCAATATAAGTATGATAGAGCACCTAAAGGAGAACCTCTTCTTGAGTTTAAGAAAAGAGCATTGGTTCATTTTGCTGTAAGTACAGATGAAGTATATATGACAACAAAACTAGCAGGGACAAAGACGTTTTTCTTGCCATTTAATAAAGGACAAGCAGATGGTAGTGCTGGGAACCCCCCAAATGATAAAGGATATGCAACATCATATCTTTGGGAAGATATTTTCCAGAAAGATACTTTGATGAATATCTTATCTAGATACATTCATCTTGAAGTGAAAGAGAAAGAAGATTTCAAAGGCAGAAAATATAAGAGCGAAACAATGATCTTTCCTAGGTACCAACAGTTAGATGTAGTTAGAGAACTATTAGCTGATAGTAAAAAAGGGGCAGGAAGAAATTATTTAATTCAGCATTCAGCAGGTAGCGGTAAGTCAAACTCAATAGCATGGTTGGCTCACCAACTATCATCTCTGCATAATAATCAAGGTGATGTTATTTTTAATTCAGTTATCGTTATTACTGATAGAACTGTTTTGGATAATCAGCTTCAGGAAACTATCTCAAGCTTTGAGCATAAAGAAGGTGTTGTTGTTGGTATCAGTAGAGAAGGAACTAATGAATCTAAGTCGGAACAATTAGCAGATGCTTTAGAGCGTGGAGCTAAGATAATTATAACGACAATACAGACATTTCCTTTTGTCCTTGATGCTATCCAAGAAAGAACTACTTTGAAAGAAAATACATATGCAATTATTGCTGATGAAGCACATTCATCTCAAAGTGGGTCTACAGCTAAGAAACTCAAAGAAGTATTAACAGCTGAACAGATTGAAGAAGGTGAAGAAATAACAGCAGAAGATGTTATTGTTGCCTCATTAGAAGCTAGAGCAAATAATGATAATCTAAGCTTCTATGCTTTTACGGCTACTCCAAAGCCTAAGACTATAGAAATGTTTGGGACTTTGCCAGATGCTACAAGACCACCAGCTGTAGATAATAAACCAAGGGCTTTTCACCTTTATACAATGAGACAGGCAATAGACGAAGGCTTTATACTTGATGTTCTTAAGGGCTATACCACATATAAGATGTACTATAAGCTTGAGCATAGTAATCCTAATAGTGACGAAGAAGTTGAGTCCAAGAGAGCTAAAGCTAAGATAGCTCAATGGCTGAATATTCACCCTTATAATATCTCTCAGAAAGTTCAGATAATTATTGACCACTTTAATAGATACATTAGCTCAATGCTAGATGGACAGGCAAAAGCAATGGTGGTTACTTCTAGTCGAAAATCAGCAGTTAGATACAAACTAGCATTTGATAAGTATATTAAAGAAAATAACCTTGAGAATATAGAAGCTATGGTAGCTTTCTCAGGAAAGATAATGGACGATATTGAAGGGTTAAGCAAGGAATATACCGAACATAATATGAACCCTGCGCTTAAAGGTAGAGACATGCGCAAAGCATTTGATAGTGATGACTATCAAGTAATGTTAGTTGCGAATAAATTCCAAACTGGGTTCGACCAACCTAAACTCTGTGCTATGTATGTTGATAAGAAGTTAGGTGGTGTTGATTGTGTACAGACTTTATCAAGGCTGAATAGGATTTACCCAGGGAAGAATCAGACTTTTATTTTGGATTTTGTTAATGATATAGAAGAGATAAAAGAATCTTTTGAACCTTATTACAAAACAACTGAGCTAGAAGATGTAAGTGACCCTAATATTATCTATGATTTGCAGACTAAAATAGAAGACAGTTCGATATTTACTAATACAGAAGTTGAAAATTATGCAGAAGCCTTTTTTAGTCCTAAAGGCACACAAGCATCTATGAGTAGTGCGCTTAAGCCTGCTGCTGATCGATATAAGGGGCGATACAAAGATGTTTTGACTAGAATTAAAGCAATTCAGGTTGAGTTGAAAAGAATGAAGGTTAGTGGTGATGAGAAAGCTATAACTAATTGTGAAAGAGACTTAAAAGAAGCTAATGAAGATAAAGATGAGTTGTTGTTGTTCAAAAAAGATTTAATTACATTTATTAGAATGTACGAGTTTTTATCTCAGATAGTAGATTATGGGGATGAAGACCTAGAAAAATTATGGGCATTTGTTAAAGGATTAATTCCAAACTTAAAGACAACAGAAGAAAAAGACCCTATAGATATTTCAAGTATAGAGCTTACTCGCTACAAACTAAATAAACAAAAAGCACAGGATATTAAATTAGAGGGTGATATTGCTGTAGTGCCTGGTAGTCCTGGTGGTGGAATAGCTAGAGACCCTAAGAAGGAGTTCTTAACTGAAATTCTTGAGGTGATGAATGCTATGTTTTCAGGAGAGTTAACTGATGAAGATATGTTGAACTATGCAAGAACAATTAGGGATAAAGTTATGGAAAATAATACCGTTGTTGAGCAAGTTAAAAATAATACTAAAGAACATGCAATGATGGGAAGCTTTAATGATGCTATTAATGATGCAGTTATTGATAGTCTAGATGTTCATCAAAACTTAGCTACTCAAGTACTTAGTGATGAAAGAGTTAAGAAATCTTTTGCACATATTATTTATGATTTGTTAGATAAGGGATTAAAGGCGGGGTAAGATTAGATATGACAACAACGATTACTCAAGCATTCAATACATTAAAAACCAATCTTGAAATTACCGGATTGCAGACACAGACTGTTTCAACAAGACAGAAAAATGTTAGAGAAGTGCTTGATAGTGGACTGAATGTTTTAGATTCTTTTCTAACAGGATCATATTCAAGAAAAACTATGATCGCTCCACTAGGAGATGCAGATATCGATATGTTTATAGTTTTAAGCTCTACTGACTTTTACAAATATAATGGTCAAAATAATGGCCAAGCAGGGCTGCTAGACTTAGTAAAGAGAACTTTAAAGAAGACTTATACAAAAACGCCAAGTATTAGCAGAAACGGACAAGCAGTTACTATAGTATTTACTGATTTCAAAGTAGATGTAGTGCCTTCTTTTTACCGAGAAGGTGGTGGTTTTCTGATTCCAAATTCAATCCATCAGTCATGGATAGCAACAAATCCTAAAAAACATGTTGAATTAGTTAGCTCAGCAAATTCTTTGCATGACGGGAAGTTCATTCCTTTAATAAAAATGATTAAAAGTTGGAATAAAAACAAAGGCGGGTTTTTTCAGTCCTTTCATTTAGAAGTTCTAGCACTAGATATATTGAAAGATGTAACAATTTCAGATTTCCCTTCCGGATTTAGGTTTTTTATAGATAAAGCACGAGAAAAAATTACTAATAAAAATCCTGATCCTGCTGGTTATGCAGGAGATGTTGGATCGTATATTAATACCCAAAATAAAATTAACAAAGCAGTATCGTTAATACAATCTGCCTATGAGTCTGCTATAAATGCAGAAGACTACGAGCGTAGAGGTTATACAAGAGATTCTTTTATCAAGTGGAAAGAAATTTTTGGAAACTATTTCCCATCTTATGGGTAAAAATTGTTGGAGGTGAATCATGGAAACAAATGAAGCAGCTGAATCAAAAGCATTTATTGAAATAATAAAAGAAGGTTCTCGAATAGAAGAAGCCTGTTTATATTCATCTAAAGGTCACTTTGTAGCAGCTCATATTTGGACAAATTTTCATTTAATTATTGGCATCCCCATGGTGATTTTATCAGTAGGCGCTGGTAGTACTTTTATTAAAGACTTCTCATTACTTGCAGCTATTTTTTCCTTTATAGTGGCAATTCTTTCAGCAATTATTACTTTTTTAAATCCAAATGAGAGAGCTAGTACCCATTTAAACGCTGGAAATAGCTATGATGCATTATTAAATGATGTAAGGATATTTAGGACCATAAATTGCTGGCAAGGAGACTCTGAAGCCTTACTTACAGAGAAATTAAAACATTTTTCTTTTCAAAAAAATCAATTGAATCAATACTCTCCACAAATCACATGGATTGCTTATCAAATTGCAAAGAGGGGAATAAATAAAGGAGAAGGAGCTTATGAGACTGACAAAGAGCAGTTATCTATGAAAATTTCTGATCGTATACCTAAAATTGAAGAAAAGGAATCTATTGATAAACCAATAGATGTTAAAATAAAAACATATTATAATTAAACAATAACTACCCATAAACACAAGCTCCGCCTTGACCCACATAGCGAGGGAGCCTTATTTCAAAGCCAAAAAGAGTAAATTTAAATATTTGAATATCTGACGTTATCCTATATATATAGAGGCGCCTTTCAGCTCCCCAATTAAATCACTTATCTAATCTACTAATAGCGTAATGTTTAAGCTTGTCGCAATATTCTTGTTTTGAATGATTGCTTATAAATGCTTTCCAATCAGAAGTTAGAGTTCTTAGTTGTCTTGAAAGTCTTTTGAATACACCTGGGTTAGATAATAACCTTAGGTTAGTGTATTCCTTGTTGCAGATAGTAAGTTGTCGCATATCTCCATGATGAGAATATCCATTAATAAAAAAGAAAGGCAACCTTGGTACTATATCTGAATTGTTTACTATCCTATATATAGGTGTTTTTATACTATCTCCAAATTCGCTTTTTCCAACTCTTGGGTTCCCATAGGTATAACAAGCAGCTACACTATCATTATTAAGCGATTTAGTAGCAACTAATGCCAATGCACCGCCTAATGAATGTCCTGTAATATATAATTTATATTCTGATAGTTTGCTAATTTCATCCTTAATGCTACTTGCAATTTCCATATAAGCATCATAAAACCCAGTATGTATTTTTACACCATTAACATCTCGAAATTTGAATTTCATGTCAGCTAATATGTCTTTACAGGTTAATTCAGTTCCACGAAAAGAGAGTATTGCTAACTTCTCTGATTCTCTTTTTACTATGTAGGCCTGAGTATCTCCTTTATCAAAGGTTTTAATTAATGTAAGTTCAAGTTTTTCTATTTCTGAAATAAATTCTTCGGAATCAAATTCAATATAAGCAATCCTTGCTAGTTCTGCCATTAGCCAAGCAGTACGGTCACTGTATGCTGCTCGAGCAACAGGTGGTTTTAATAACTTTTTATATAGTTCTTTATCAATCATAATAATTACTCCTTATATTTAAGAATAACATAGGGGGTAAGTTTTCTCTGAAATGTTAGAGGACCACCCATAACCACAAACTCCGCCTAGACCCAGATGTCGAGGGAGCCTTATTACAAAGCCAAAACAGAATGAATTTAAACATGAGGCTTATCCTATATAAAAAAAGGGGGATTAAAGGATAGTGGCTGTTTGTTATTTCGAGATAACTCAAAATAACGTATAATAATAGTATGAGATTCTTATCAGACAAACCCTTAGTTAAGACAAAAGATAACCATTTTGGCCATCAAACAATAGCTAACACAATTGTTGAAATTGTTGAGAAAAGTGTGGGCAAATAATGGATACAAATAATAAAATAGCAATTTTCCAACAAGAAAAAATTAGAAAAACTATACATAATAATGAGTGGTGGTTTTCGGTTATAGATGTTTGTGAGATATTAACAGATAGCCCTAATGCTGGCGCATATTGGAGAAAATTAAAACAACGATTAAATGCAAGCAGCAGTGAGGTCGTGACAAATTGTCACGGACTTAAATTGGAAGCAATCGATGGGAAAAAATATAAAACAGATTGTGCAAACACAGAGGGTATTTTTCGAATTATTCAATCAATCCCTTCACCAAAAGCAGAACCATTTAAACGTTGGCTAGCAAAAATAGGCTACGAAAGAATACAGGAAATTGAAGATCCTGAACTAGCAACTCAACGTACAAGAGCTTTATATAAGGAAAAAGGTTATAGCTCCAATTGGATTGAAAAACGAATGAGAGGTATCGCTATCCGTGAAGAACTTACAGATGAGTGGAGCAATCGTGGTGTAAAAGATCAACAAAATTATTCAATTTTAACAGCTGAAATAAGTAAAGCAACTTTTGGTATGACTCCGAGTAAATATAAAGAGTTGAAAAAATTAAAAAAAGAAAATCTAAGAGATCATATGACTGATCTTGAACTTATTTTTTCTATGCTTGGTGAAAGAGCAACAACCGAAATAACTCAAACAGATAATTCTCAAGGTTTTAATAAGCTTAAGAAAGATGCAAAGGATGGTGGCAAAATTGCAGGAGATGCAAAAAGAGCCTTAGAAAAAAAGACTGGCAACAAAATAAGTACAAACGAAAATTATCTTGATATCACTGAAAAGAAGAAAAAACTACAATAATTATGGTGAAATTACTTAAAAAAAAATCAATATACTTAGTAAGGAGCAAAACATGACACCTTATGAAACAATAAATGAAACTGAAAAATATCAAGGAAAATATGTAGCTACAAAGTCATTTAGTAGTGTAGATGTCGTTAGTTATAGCAAAAACCCTAAAAAAGTATTAAAAATTGCAAAAGCAAAGGGAATAACCAAACCTGTAGTATTCTATGTAGAAGCTAAAAATAGCGTTAATTTGTATTAATATTGATTATCAAAAAAAATTGTTTTCTTTAATAAATATACAATAAAGAATTTATTAGAAAGTGATTTAATTTACGCTGAACTACTAATATATTACCAAAATAAAACTAATTCCCCAATATCTATTAATCTATTTCCTGACCGAACAACTATTTGCATAGCTCCATTTAACGAAGTATGAGTTTAGTGACTATCCCTAGACATTAAATGTCGAAGGTACAAGTAAAAAGAACATAAATACATTATAATTAAACCATGACACCAACCCACAAACACAAACTCCGCCTCGATCCAAATAACAACCTAGTAATAAACGACAAAATATCCCAATCAGGATATTGGACATTAACCGACAACCACGATTTATGCCTCAACCTCAAAGCCACCAACGATACCAAATCAGGCAAAAAGATAATGCTTACTGGTGTAATATCTGATCCCCAGAAAAACTCCTTAAACTTCAAAATCTCCAAATACAACGATGAAGAACTAGAAGAAAAACAAATACTAGCCTTAACTGGCACCTGGTCTGTAGATAAATATAACAAGATCATTTTCAGTATAAAAAAAGAAAACTCCAAGCATGATATCTTAACGCTAAACAACAAATGGATACTCAACAAACACCACCGAATTGTTTATGTATATGAGAAAGCTAATCTAGTTTTCAAAAAGAGAGAAACCCATGAAGTAACATTCAAAGGCTATTGGAAGATACTAAAAAACAGCAGACTCTACTACCAGTTTGAAACAGACAACAACACTGGCATTAGCTTTAAGGTAGGTGCCGCTACTCTAGAGAAAAATAGAATCAAATACAAAATAACAATCGGTGTTGAAGAGAGCAACCTTATTATAAGCGGCCAATGGCGTGCCGCTGGCGATATGACCATCTTCTTCGATATAGATTACTCGGAAACCGAAACAAGCCCACTTTCGATTGGTGCTGAATATAAACTATCAAACGATAGCGAGATTAGCCTAAAGCTTTCAAACGGGTTTGAAATAAAGATAGAAAAGAACTGGCTTTATGACGATCTAGATACTTACATCCAATACAAACAAACTATCGAAGAATCCAAACTAGAAGTAGGATTAAAGTGGCAGTTTTAAAAGTATTACCCCCTAATATTACTAATTTAATTGGCTTTGCAACTGTTTGATAGCTGTATTAAGTGTTTAAATAATGTCGCACGGGCACTCTCCGTCCACTTCAGTGGCGAGGAGCTTCATTCGTCCTATCAATTTAACAAGTAAGACTTATTTATTACACTTAATAAGCTAGAGTTTTGCAAAGTCTTGTTTTTTTCGTTCTTTTTGAACAAGCAAAAAGAACATAAATACATTATAATTAATATATGACATTAACCAACAACCACATATCTAAAACAATAGAGAAAAACTATCCAACTATGTTAAACTAACATTATGGTAAACGAACAACGTCTATACGAAATAATAAGCTTAATAAAAAAAATCTCTCAACCAGATGAACTTTATATTTTCGGGTCTTATGCTAACGGAACTCAAAAAGAAAATAGCGACCTTGATATCGCTGTAATAAAAGAAAACTTAGATAATAAAATGGAAGAATCTTTTCAAATAAGAAAACAACTTTTTTCAAACTATTTTCCAATTGACCTAACCTATATAAAAAAGACTGATATGGAAAATAAAAAAAATGAATTTGGCACAATCTATTACGAGATTGCTACTAAAGGAAAAAAAGTCTAAAAATGGATAAATTTGCACCATCTGAATGGCTTTTCTATGCTGAATCAGACCTCGAAGCAGCAAAGCTATTATTACAAAACTTTGATAAATGGCATATTTCTATTTACCATTCACATCAATCAATTGAAAAGATCATAAAAAGGTGGCTAATTATCAAGGAGATAGAGTTCCCATTCACACATGATTTAATGATCCTTGCATCAAAAACAAACAATAGTTCATTCATAACCGAAGACCTTTTAAGAAAAATTAGTGACCTAATGGAATTCTATAACAATACTAGATATCCAAAAGCTGATAGGCTCACAAAAAATGATGCAGAACAAAGCCTAGAAATAGCAGAAGAACTTTTTAAATTATTTAAATAATTTTCGTTATTCCCAAACAACATTTCCCCTAAGACCGTGAGAAGCTTCGTGTCGAAAGTTTTGCGCTACTTTTTGAAAAGTAGCATAAATACATTATAATTAAACCATGACACCAACCCACAAACACAAACTCCGCCTCGATCCAAACAACAACCTAGTAATAAACGACAAAATATCCCAATCAGGCCATTGGACATTAACCGACAACCACGATCTACGCCTAACCATCAAAGCCACCAACGACACCAAATCCGGCAAAAAGATACTACTTGCTGGTCGAATCTCTAGTACAGAGAAAAACTCCTTAAACTTCATAATCTCCAAATACAATAATGTCGAACTAGAAGAAAAACAAATACTAGCCTTAACAGGCACCTGGTCTGTAGATAAATATAACAAGCTTATTTTCAGTATAAAAAAAGAAAACTCCGAACATGATATCTTAACGCTAAACAACAAATGGATACTCAACAAACACCACCGAATTGTTTATGTATATGAGAAGGCTAACCTAATTTACAAAAAGCGAGAAACCCATGAAGTAACATTCAAAGGCTATTGGAAGATACTAAAAAACAGCAGACTCTACTACGAGTTTGAAACAGGTAGCGACTCTGGTTTTAGCTTTAAGGTAGGTGCCTCTACTCTAGAAAAAAATAGAATAAAATACAAAATAACAATCGGAATAGGGGAAGAAGAAAGCATCCTTATTATAAACGGCCAATGGCATACAACAAACGATCGAAGAATCCAAACTAGAAGCTGGATTAAAGTGGCAGTTTTAAAAGTATTACCCCCTAATATTACTAATTTAATTGGCTTTGCAACTGTTTGATAGCTGTATTAAGTGTTTAAGTAATGTCGCACGGGCACTCTCCGTCCACTTTAGTGGCGAGGAGCTTCATTCGTCCTATCAATTTAACAAGTAAGACTTATTTATTACACTTAGTAAGCTAGAGTTTTGCAAAGCCTTGGCGGGATCTTAAGGGCGGCTAAGAGCCCTTAATTTAAAGTAATTTTAAAGTAAAACCCAATAAATAATGAAAATTTAGCATAAATAATTATAATATAAGATATGACACAAAAACTCTCCAACCTCCCAGCATTTAAGCAACTAGTAACTCTCATCAAACAAGAGATAGCAGCAAGCAAAGCACTTACTCCACAAGCTAAGAAGCAAGAAAAGAAGATTACCTATTGGAACATCGGGAAACATATAAAACAGTATCTACTAGAAGACCAAAAACTTAGAGAATATGGCAAGAAGCTGATTCAAGAACTAGCTAAACAGATAGATATCTCTGTGGGTAATTTATATAGAAGTGTTCGGTTTTATGAAGGATACCCAAAGATTGTATGGGCATCCTCACAATTGACATGGTCACATTATAAAGCTCTAATTACTGTCCCAGATAAGGCTCTCAGAAAGGAATATGAATCCAATGTTATTAAAAAAAAGCTAAAGACTAGAGACCTTAAAGAGCTAATAAAAATAAACAAGAAACTATCTCAAACTAACGGTAAACCACAGCTAAGATTGGAACGTGGTGAACCCTGGGTATATAGACTAAACAAAGTTGAGCACGCACTTATGATAGATTTAGGGTTCATGTTCTATATAGAAAGCCCTGACCAAAACCTAAAGCCTGACTCCGTGATAAAGGTAGCAAAAACCAGGGAACAATATCGGTTTTCTAACCAAGATACAGGCGCTATGCCTTATTATACCTATAAAGCCTATGTGCAAGAGATTATAGACGGTGACACACTCTGGGTAAACGTAGATCTTGGGTTCAATACTTGGACTAGCCAAAGAATACGGCTAAAAGGCATCAACACCCCAGAAATCAAAACTCCTGAAGGACAAATCGCTAAAAACTATATTGTAGCTAAGCTGAAAGATTGTAAGTTCATCGCTATCAAAACCTATTGGCGTGAAAAATTCAATAGATACCTTGCCGATATATTTTATGACACAAAAGAACCCAACATCACTAACTTAGCCCTTAACGGTAAATTCCTTAACCAAGAACTGCTTGATAAAGGTTACGCAGTTAAATATTGATCCTGTCACTACACTTCGACTCCGCTCAGTGACCGTGACAGCCCCCGAACTTGTGCTGAGCTTGTCGAAATATCAAAGGGAAACTATATGCCCAAATATTACATCCTTCCCTTACAAAGGGAAGGTGCCCGAAGGGCGGAAGGGTTAATGACTTTTCCCCTAAAAAGTACTACAATTATTTCAGAATGAGCAACAAACGAACCATAGATCAAATAATCACAGAATATGGAACAAACGAGGGAGCTACAATCCCTGTACTACAAGCAGTACAAACCGACTACGGCTACATCTCCAAAGAACATATGCATGAAATCTGCGAAAAAAGCGAAATAAAAGCCAACAGGCTCTATGGCGTAGCTACTTTCTATAGCCAATTCAAACTTTCACCTTCCGGTGACCATACTATCAAATTATGTAAAGGAACTGCCTGCCATGTAAGAGGCGCTGACCCACTATTAGACTTTCTAAAAGAAGAAATAGGAATAGGAATTGGTGAAACTACAAAAGACAACAAATTCACCTTAGAAACTGTAGCCTGTTTAGGCTGTTGTTCACTTGCCCCAGCAATGATGATTGGCGACAAAGTCTACGGTAAGCTTACTAACGAAAAAATAAGGGAGATCCTTAATGACTTCTAACAATAGACATTCCACAAGAGCCCCCTTCATAAGGGGGAGAGATGCTTCAGCATCAGGGGGATTAGGCTCCTTCGATGAGGGAGCTGTCGAACAAAGTGAGACTGAGGGAGCTATTCTCCTCCAACTAGGCATGGGGACTTGCGGAATAGCCGCTGGTGCTAGCGAAGTATATGAAAAGCTAATAGAGCTAAGCCCAAAATATAAAAAGATAAAGATAGACTACACTTCTTGTAACGGTCTATGCCACCTTGAGCCACTTATCGAAACTGTTATAAACAATAAACGAATGGTATTTGCAAACCTCACTCCTGAGGATATAGAACCATTACTAGAACATCTATCTAAGGATACAATGCTATCTAGCGACATAACTATTATAGAAAAAGATTCTAAGACTAAGGGACAAACCCGTATAGTTCTTGAGAACTGTGGAATCATTAACCCTGATAGATTAGAAGACTATCTAGCAAACGAAGGCTATAACGCTTTAAAAGATATCCTAACTAATAATATCTCAGCACACGATATCATTGATACTATCAAAACTTCTGGCCTAAGAGGCAGAGGCGGTGCTGGGTTCAGTACTGGATTGAAATGGGAATTCGCAATGAATTCAGAAAGCGAACAAAAATACGTTATCTGTAACGCAGACGAAGGCGACCCAGGTGCCTTTATGGATAGAGCAGTATTAGAAGGTGACCCGCATAGAATATTAGAAGGATTGGTCATCAACGGCTACGCTATCGGAGCAAGCATAGGATACATCTATGTGAGGGCAGAATACCCACTTGCTATAAAAAGGCTAAAAAAAGCCATTTCAGACGCTAAAGAAGCGAATCTATTAGGAGACAACATCCTTGATTCTGGCTTTAACTTTGAAATATTAATAAAAGAAGGCGCTGGTGCCTTTGTATGTGGAGAAGAGACAGCTCTTATAGCATCTATCGAGGGACAACGTGGGATGCCTCGCATCAAACCTCCATTCCCAGCAGTAAAAGGACTTTGGGAAAAGCCTACTAATATCAATAATGTAGAAACACTCGCTAACATACCTTGGATTATGCGCAAAGGTGCTGAAGTGTTTAATAAACTTGGTACAGAGAAAAGCTCTGGCACAAAAGTATTCTCCTTAGCTGGAAAGATTAAGCATGCTGGACTAGTAGAAATAGAGATGGGAACACCTCTTAGTGAAATCATCGATGTAATCGGTGGAGGATCTCTTACGAGCAAACCTATCAAGGCTGTACAGCTTGGCGGACCATCTGGTGGCTGTATCCCTGCTAGCTTATTCGATACCTTAGTGGATTATGAAAGCCTAATGAGTACTGGTGCTATTGTTGGCTCTGGTGGCATGGTTGCTGTAGATGAAGACACTTGTATGATAGATCTAGCTAAGTATTTCCTACAATTCATCCAAAGCGAATCATGTGGCAAATGTACTTTCTGCCGTATCGGAACTAAACGTATGTTAGAGATAATCACTGGTATCACTGAAGGAAAAGGGACTTTAGAAGATTTAGATAAGCTAAAAGACCTAGCAAGAAACATCTCAGTTGCTTCACTTTGTGCACTTGGTAAAACTGCCCCAAACCCTGTTATGACTACTCTTAGATATTTCAAAGAGGAATACTTAGAACATATTAATGAAAAGAAATGTAGAACTGGTGCATGTAAAACGCTAGTTACTTATACTATAGATCCAGATAAATGCATCGGCTGTACACTATGTGCAAAGCAATGCCCCGTATCTACTATCACTGGTAAAGTTAAAAAACCTCATTTCATTATTCAAGATAAATGTATCAAATGCGGACAATGCGAAACAGTCTGCCCTGTGGGGGCAATACACCATGAATAACCACCCCTCTGTCTCATTATATTCGACATCTCCCCTTGGTAAGGGGAGAATTATCCTTCCCTTGCCAAGGGAAGGTGGCTACGCCTTTGGCGTAGACGGAAGGGTGCATTAATGAATATCACCATCAACAACACTAACTATAATTTCGAACCTAACCAAACCATCCTTGATGTCTGTAATGCAAACAATATAAAGATCCCAACTCTTTGTCATGTAAAAGACCTATCACCTTACGGTAGCTGCTTCGTATGTGTAGTAGAGGTAATGAACGGTAGAGCAGGGATATATCCTTCTTGCGCTACTAGCTGTATGGAAGACATGGTTGTTGAAACAGATAACGCTAGAGTAAAAGATGTTAGAAAAATGGCACTAGAACTATTACTATCAGACCATTATGGTGACTGTGTTGCACCTTGTACCTTAGAAGGTTGCCCAGCAAACATCAATATCCAAGGCTTTCTAGCTTTAGAGAGCGAAGACAAATACATAGAAGCAGCACAGCTTATAAGACAACAAGCTCCTATGCCAAACATCCTCGGCAGAGTCTGTCCTGCACCTTGTGAAGATGTTTGCAGAAGAAGCCGTGTAGATGAAGCTATCAGTATAAGAATACAAAAAAGATTTATCTCTGATAAAGAGATAGGACAGGGAGGACCTTTCCTTCCTAATAAACAGAACCCTACAAATAAAAAGGTGACGATTATCGGAGCAGGCCCAGCAGGGATTACTGCTGCTTACTTCCTAGCATTGGAAGGCCATGATGTTCAGATATATGAAGCTCATCCTAAACATGGTGGAATGGCTAGATATGGAATCCCTTATTATCGGCTACCAGCTGCTATCATTGATATAGAACTAAATGCTATCATCGACCAACTTGGTATAAAGATTAGCTATAATACCAAGGTTGGCACTGATATTTCCTTTGATGAAATAGATATAAACACTGACGCTATATTACTCGC
>Ga0208900_1000911_pt1 | contig 17006 bp, 26 predicted proteins | sample AntAceMetag02UKK_FD_184763 | JGI IMG/M metagenome (GOLD analysis project Ga0208900, IMG submission 184763) | Saline lake microbial communities from Ace Lake, Antarctica - Antarctic Ace Lake Metagenome 02UKK (SPAdes) (version 2) | ecosystem: Environmental > Aquatic > Non-marine Saline and... | reverse complement strand
CAAGGCCAACCCCATCATCTACATGGTGAGTGGATTTCGGTATGGCTTCCTTGGCATTTCAGATATCAATCCTTGGATAGGATTGGGAATGCTTGTCCTGTTTTCCATCCTGCTTTTTTCCACGAACCTTTATCTGCTCAAAAAAGGTGTCGGCGTTCGGACGTGATTATATCTCATCATTATGGCATTTCAGGCAGCCTGTAAACTTGGGGTGGGGAGTCGGCGGTCCTTGTGGATCGTCAGGATGATGGCACCCAAGGCATTCACTGTCTTGGATGGCGGCATCATGTATTTCAGGGTATTGCTGGATGGATTTGCCGTGTAAGCCCATGTAAGCCCCATGGCCGTAACATCCGCAGATGGATAAGATCAACAATAAGAAAAGAGCGCTTTTAACCTTTTTTGTTATTTTTCGCATGGATGATTTTCCCATCTAAAAGGGTTAGTGTTTTGTCTGAAAGATCCATCAGACTATGGTCATGGGTGGAGAGTATGATGGCGCATCCCTCTTCCCTGCACATTTCAAACATAAATTTTACCAGCATTTCTCCTGTTTCGGTGTCAAGATTTGCCGTGGGTTCATCTGCAAGGAGCATTCTGGGGCGGTGGGCAATGGCCCTTGCAAAGGCAACTCTTTGGGTTTCACCGCCGGAAAGTTCATGGGGCATGGCAGAGATAACTTCAGGCAGACCGATTTTTTCAAGTAACTCTCTCACCCGGTTTTCTTTTTCCAAGTGATTTAGCTCCAGGGGAAAGGCGATGTTCTCAAAAACAGTAAGGTATGAGAGAAGATTGGCAGATTGAAATATAAACCCCATCTTCCTTCGCTGAAAATAAGACAATTCGCGTCTGGACAAGGTCTGAAGATCAACCCCCAGACAGTTGACACTTCCGGTGTCTGGCTGTTCAAGACCGCCAATGCAGTTGAGTAATGTGGTTTTACCTGACCCGGATTTTCCCACAACGGCAATGGTGCCCCCCCGGGGGATGGACATGGAAACATCGCACAGAACCTGCTTTATCCCTCTCCCCGATTTATAGCTTTTTGATATATTCTTTGTTTGTATCACCCCTTTTATATGCTCCTTAAAATATCAGCTGGATTTTTTTTGATGACAAAAACAGTGGGCCATAGCGCCGCCGGTATGCTGAATAACAGTGCAGAAACTGGCGGCATCCATATTGAAAATGCCGTTAACCGGGGAAATATAATCCCTGACACAACAAAATATTGATTGTGTGAGGTATAGGCGCTCAAGTTAATGCCGATGTTTTGAAAGAGTGATACCGTTGCCACACCAACCATAACGCCCATGGACGATGCCACAAGATTGATGAGGATGATCTCTGAAAAGATAAGAAAAGCCGTTTCCACAGGGGTGATGCCCATGACCTTCATGATGCCGTATTCCCTTATATCCCGTAAAATGAAAATTGAAAAGGCACAGGCAATGCCCGAAGAGACCACCATGAATACAATGATGATGACAATGCCCATGGACAGATAATTCAGGGAAATAAGTTGTTCAAGATCCGGCATGAGTTCCGTCCATGTTTTAACGGCCATGGTTTTTGTGCTTTTTTTGCGGTACTCGTTGGCAATGATCTCTTTATCCACCCCGTTCTCCAGAAATATGGCCGCCTGCCACGGCATGGATTGAGCTGGAATTGCCCCCAGGGTGCAAAAAGAAATCCCACGATCAAATTGATCAATGCCGGTTCTATATATGCCTGCCACGGTGAGTTCCACAGTCTCTGAATTTTTGGCGGGGGAAAATTGGAGATGATCACCCGGTTCGCTGTTTAATTGCCTTGCCATGGGCTGGCTCAGGAAAATTTCATTTTTACCTGCTTTAAGGTATCGTCCCTTAATGGCTTTTTTCCACATTGCGGTGAATTTTATCTCTTTGTCCGGATCAACAGAGATTAATGTCACCATTTCCATGAGATCCCCGTGATAAAGAAAACCCGGGGTGGAAACACGTTTCAACACTCCTGCAACCCCATGGATCAAAAGGTCTTTTGCAGGGAAACTATCTGGAATATTAATGCCTGAAATATGCCCAGAAAAAAGGCTTACCGCATTTTTAATCATGGCATCATTCACACCCATGGCAAGAGATGACAGAAAAATAAGCGATGACACAGCACTCACCACCATCCCTGTGAGCAATGCGGTGGAGCGCCATGAGCGAATTAGAAAATGACTTGCCGTTTTAATCCAGAAAAACATGGAGGTAGAATCCCTTTTATATGAAAATTACTCCGACGTTCCCGTTCCGGTCAGGACAGTCGTTGGGGGCGGCATAATGTCATTCATAACTTCTCCGGCGAATGGTCAGATATTTTCAAACTCCAAACAACAGGTTATCAGCACCGATTCTCTGGGTGATCATGGCGATGGATATATCGACCATAAAATCATGTTCTTGTGCAAAAAGCGCCTGGGTTCCATTTCTAAGAAAGGTCAGTGCGGTACCTGCTGCGATTTTTCTGGCATGGGGAAATGCAAGAAGGATATCTTTCTCTTCTTCGACGGTGTCACCGGCTCTATGTATTGCCCCAAGAGCGGTACGTTCTTTCTGGTCTTTTCCATGGTGGATCAATGAAACCACATAATTATGGCGGTTCATGCGAAGATCCATTACCACATCCACCATATCATCCAATATCTGGCAGCCCATGCCGATATTAAACAGGGCGTCTTTTACACTGGCGGTATCTTTTAAGTGGGGGGAGTCAATGACATCGGGCAGTGCCCATGGGGATTGGAACAGAATGCCTGTTTTGTAAGGATGAACCTTATTGAGAATTTCTTCAGGGGGCAATATCATGCCTGCTCCACACTCTTCCGAGGCTTCCTGAGCACCGCTTTTTACCAGGGCACGCAGGGATGCAAAACTTGCGGCTTGGATCTGATCAAAGGTCAAATCACCGTTAAGATATCCCTTATGAAGAATGGCAAAGAGAACGCGGTCGGAAATCATTATATCCAATATGGAGCGAAAACGCGTTGCCTGTTCTGGAAGGTCGGTGTCCAGGGTTTTCTTGTATTCATTATCAAGGATATTGTCACATCCGGTGACCATGCCCCGCAAACATTGATTTGCCGCTGCATATAGAATTCTTCTGGATGCGGGGATTCCCATCCTGAAATAGGAGTAAAGGAAAATCGCTGAAAAGAAATTTTTCTCCAGGGAAAAACAATCAGTCTCAGGTGGAAGCACAGTGATACCGCTTTGATCTAACATCTGGGTTGCAACTTCCCAATAGAGGGACAATGCCTGGCGTAACTCATTATGTAATAGATCAAAAGGATTCTCTTGCGGCTCTTTGCCATCATGGTTTTTGATCTGTTGTATGATATTTTCGTGAGTCATAAATTATCCGGTTTACATAATGTGTTCAGTGAAAAAATTAGGACTGTTTATGAGGGGATCATTCAGGTTTTTGGGTTGAGAAAACAGCAATGTATCCAAAATAGGTGGTGATGATCCGGGGCATTTCAAAACCGCTTGCTTGCATGAGGTCCGGCAATACCCCACGGATATTTTCCCCGATCTGGGGCTGGAACAAAAGCCACCGGGAGGCATGGGAGATAAGCGCACCCATGAAGGTTGTAGGAATATGCATGTCCGAAATGATGAGCTTCCCCCCTGGCTTGAGCACCCGAAAGGCCTCTGAAAGCGCTTTTTTTTTCAAATCAAGCTGAATATGATGAAAAAAGAGGGTTGATATCACCGAATCAAAGAGGTTGTTTTCAAAAGGTAAGTCTTCCGCAGCGGCTACTTCAAACCGACAGGTTTGGCTCCCCCGTTTTTCCCTGGCACCCTCAATCATCATGCCAGCGGCATCAATTCCCATGGCAAAGCCCTGGGCATCGGCACTCAATTTGTCGGCAATCTCTCTGGTGACAAAGCCGGTTCCACATCCAATATCCAGGATTTTATGCCCAGATTCTATTTCAAGAAGTTTAATCAACTGATTGTTGATTCGGTTTTGCCTGCCCAGTAAACACATGGGCTCAAAAATATCATATACACCTGCGGCATAATCAAGGGTTCTGCCACGGGTGGGAACGGATTGTAGGCTCATTATTTTTACCCCAGAGATGATGATGGGACCGGGTCACAAAGGCCATGGCCTTTTTTTCCCATAAAAGTGGATCTGTTAAATTATTATCATTCATGCCAATATTAATATTACAAAGACAGCAAAAAGGCAATGGTGCCCTCAATAATCAAGTTTTGTCGCCGCTTTTCCCGGCATAGGGTGGGTAAAAAAATATCCCTGTGCTTTTGTGGCATCCCATCTGTTTTGATATAATTTTTTACTTTTAAAGGCAGCTTTTGCCATCCTTCATTTGAGTCCAAAAGTACTTTACAGTCTTTTCGGAAAAGTCCCCCTATAAATGGGGAATGATTAAAAATAAGTGTAAAGTACTCCTGAAGGATGGCCTGGTTTTTTAGGTCTTCCTGGAATTGAGAAATTTGATTGTTATTTATCCCTCCATATTGTATATCTTTTAGATATGAAAACTATTGAACATATTAAATATTGGATTGATAGTTCTGAGGATGATTTTCAGGCAATGAACCATTTGTTTGAAAAAGGCGATTACACTTGGTCTTTATTTATTGGGCACCTGGTGTTGGAAAAATTGCTGAAAGCCTGGTATGTCAAGGCAAATGAAAAAAATCCTGTTTTTATTCATGATCTTGTTCGTCTTGCTGAAAAAGGGAATTTAAAACTTACCGACGACCAGAAAGATATTCTGGATACCATATCTACTTTTAATATACGTGGAAGATATGATGACTACAAAAGAGAATTCCATAGAAAATGTACAATTGGTTTTACAAAAGAATGGATTCTTAATATTAAGGAATTTAGAGAATGGATAAAGAAAAAGCTTCTCAAATAGCGCGGAAATATATTGATTTTATAAGAAAAAGAGACCCGAATATCCAGAAGGCTTATATTTTTGGTTCCTATGTTAAAGGTACCATAAGAGAAGAGAGTGATATTGATTTAGCAATTATTTTTAAAAATTTTGATAATTCTTTTGACATGCAGGTTCAATTAATGAAGCTTAGAAGGCAATTTGATACCAGAATTGAACCGCATCCATTCAGAGAGGCGGATTTCCAAGCTTCAAACCCTTTTGCTAATGAAATATTAAATACAGGTTTAGAAATCATTTAACTTCCTTGAATTGCTTCTCATCACTCTAAATTTTTGGCCGGGAAAAACTCAGATGATCACCCGGTTCGCTGTTTAATTGTCTTGCCCATGGGCTGGTTCCCCCGTTTTTCCCTGGCACCTTCAATCATCATGCCAGCGGCATCAATTCCCATGGCAAATCCCTGGGCATCAGCACTCAATTTGTCGGCAATCTCTCTGGTGACAAAGCCGGTTCCACATCCAATATCCAGGATTTTATGCCCTGATTCTATTTCAAGAAGTTTAATCAACTGATTGTTGATTCGGTTTTGTCTGCCCAGTAAACACATGGGCTCAAAAATGTCATACACACCTGCGGCATAATCAAGGGTTCTGCCACGGGTGGGAACGGATTGTAGGCTCATTATTTTTACCCCAGAGATGATGATGGGACCGGGTCACAAAGGCCATGGCCTTTTTTTCCCATAAAAGTGGATCTGTTAAATTATTATCATTCATGCCAATATTAATATTACAAAGACAGCAAAAAGGCAATGGTGCCCTCAATAATCAAGTTTTGTCGCCGCTTTTCCCGGCATAGGGTGGGTAAAAAAATATCCCTGTGCTTTTGTGGCATCCCATCTGTTTTGATATAATTCTTTACTTTTAAAGGCAGCTTTTGGGCATCCTTCAAAAGTACTTTACACTTTTTTTGATCATTCCCCATTTGTAGGGACTTTTCTCAAAAGAATGTAAAGTACTTTTGAGGTCATATGAAGGATGCCAAAAACTTCTCCAGTTTCTCAAAAAGACATTATGATTTCACAAACTGTAAAGCGGGAAATGAAGGATGCCAAAAATTTCTGATTTTTCTTGAAGTACTATCGTTTATATATGGTATCTATATAAGCCTAATGGTCAATGCCGGTATATTAAAAAAAGAAATACCTCTTCTTATTGTAACTATAATGATATACATATCTCCTATGACTATAATCGCCAATCCAATGGCTTGAGGGAACTTTTACACACTTTTGTAATCAATAATAAACGAGGGAAGGCGGGCTTGGTTCTAAGCTCGGCCACTTTTGACAGCGCACATCAGATAGCAACAATTAAACAATTGAAATTTAACATTATATTTAATTGTTGACTGTTTGGTGCATATCTACTGGCCGACGTTAGAACCAACCCCGGGAAGGCCAATATGAGAATACGAACAACAACCATTGGTGTCTGGCCAAAGCCGACTGATATCCCAATCCCAGACTGGTTTCAACAGGAGAGTACCACAGATGCCAATCCCACAGAAGCTTTGGATTCATGTGAGCGATGCTTTGATGATGACATCTCAGAACTGTTGGACAAGGCTACCCAAGAGGTTGTGGCGGCGCAAGTAAATGTTGGAATTGATATCCCAACGGACGGAGAAATACGACGGGAAAACTATATTCACAGCCATTGCCGCCATATAGAGGGAATCAATTTTGATCGTTTGACGAAAAAAGCCATGAGATCGGGCGCCTGGGAAGTCTTTGTTCCGACAATAACCCATTCCATCAGGCCTGGAAAACCTTTTTTGGTTCGGGAATGGCAAGTGGCTCAGGCTGTTACCCACTGTCCCGTGAAAATTACATTACCCGGTCCCATGACGATCATGGATTCTGTTGCAGACGAGTTCTATGGGAGTGAGCGTAAATTGGCGCGTGCTTTGGCGGAAACGTTGAATTTCGAGATCATAAGACTGGCTAAAGCGGGTTGTCGATGGATACAAGTGGATGAGCCTGTGTTTGCAAGATATCCGGAATCAGCACTCTCTTTTGGTATTGAAAATCTGGAGCGTTGTTTTAATGGTGTAAACCGGGAAGTCACCAGATGCACCCATATTTGTTGCGGCTATCCAGATAAGGTGGATAGCACGGATTATGTCAAAGCGCCACCCAGCGCCTATTTCCTTCTGGCGCCTGCCTTAGATGAGGCCGCTATTGACGCCGTTTCCATTGAGGATGCCCATAGGCCCAATGATCTGTCCCTTCTTGAGTTATTTGAGAATACCATTGTGATCCTGGGTGTTCTTGGAATTGCCCGGACACGGATTGAATCCATTGAAGAGATTGAATTTCGTTTGCGAGAGGCCATGGGGCATATTGAAAAAGATCGTCTCATTGCAGCCCCTGATTGTGGTCTGGGAATGTTAAGTCGGGAAACGGTGCTGGCCAAACTTAAGAATTTAAGACAGGCAGTGGAAAGGATTGGTTGATTCCAGCCGGGATAAGCTTGTGGTGCCGGTGCTCAGTCTTTGTTTTGATTTAAAACACCCATTTGGTCTTGAATTTTACATATCATATCGTCAGTACGTTCACGACATTTTTCAGGGCGACAACCGTGACGTCGAAATTCCTGAAAAAAATTGAGCCATTCATCTCCGGATCGAGGGCATTTCTGGATAAACTCCATAAAATCGGCAAAGGATTGCAAGGTATCGGGACCGAGAGTATGCTCCATTTTGCAGGCTTCTTCATCGGCAACTTTGTAATCAACATTCAAAATTTCAGTCAAAAATTTGAGAAGCACTTCATGCCTGTGGCGCATCTCTTTACCGATCTTTCTCCCTTTCGTAGACAATTCCACGTATTCATATTTTTCATAATTGACCAATTCTTTGTTGCTGAGATTTTTTAACATGCTGGTTACGGTGGGCATTTTAACATTCATCTCTTTTGCGATATCTTTGACCCGCACCACTTTTTTTTTCATCTCCAGATCATAAATTGATTCCAGATAATCCTCCATCACCGAGGTTAATGGTTTTTTTGATTTACTGGGTGTTTCTGAAGTTTTCATGACCGCCGCCTATTAAAGTTAGAATATTAAAATAATGTTTTTTATTATCTAATAAAATTTTGTTTGTCAAGTGATTAAAACTATCAGCCCGGGAAAAATACATTGAAATTGTATTGTCCAGCATCCAATTTTCATGTTTTGATGCGTAGACCTTGTATATTGTGTCTTGACATCCATAACTGTGTTCAAGTAAATATTATTTACTCAGACGTGCAAACATGCGGAGCATGTCCCTGATAAAAACTTGACGGGGCTAAAATTAAAATTTGATTATCGACAAAAAGCAACCTCTCAAAGAGCACCAAGCTGTTTATGGAAAAAAAAATGACACCCCCACCCGGTAAAATAAAAATTATCAATGCTATGAGAATCCTTCTTGAGGATCGTAACTTCTCCACCATTACCATCTCCGACATTGCCGTGACAGCAGGTGTCACAGAGGGATTAATCTACAAGTATTTCAAAGACAAACGTCAATTGCTCCACCATGTTCTTAAGGAACATTATGAATATTTTTTGTGCCAGATTGATCGGGATCTTGACGGCGTGTCCGGCGCATTGAATAAACTTGCCAAGGTGATCTGGTCCTGCATTGATCGATATGCAAACCACCGGGTGTTTGCCAGGATTATATTGCTTGAGGTGAGAAACTCCGATGAATATTTTCAAAGTGAAGCCTATGCCCTGGTACGACAATTCAACAAAATTCTCCTGGATATCATTAAGGAGGGAGTGGAGTCCGGTGAAATAAGACGGGACGTCTCCCCCTCTTTGATTCGCCATACCATCTTTGGAACCATTGAACATGCCTGCCTCAATCGGGTTATTTTTAATGAAAAAGTCTCCACAGATCAAACAGCAGAGCAGATCACTCGCTTGATTTTGAATGGAATAACACAAGTCTGACCCCGTTGACCCACCAAAAATTATAAGAAGTGGCCGTATGATCAAGCTCCAAAATTAGAGGCCATCAACCTCGATTTTATGAAGAAATATAAAAAAATGTTAGACATGCCTAATGCTTTTCATTGACATTGATTTTTTTTCCTGTATGATTTGCTTATTTGATAGGGTGATCTTACATTGTGGTAGATAGTGCACTGTGAGAATCTATGGTGCTTTGGGCTATCGGGGTGAAAAATAAAAAAAATGATTTTACGGAAATCAATAGCCAAAAAGAACCCCCTATGTCGGATATTAAATGTGCGTTTTACTGGAGGACCGTATGAAATTTATTGACATGGGCGTGACTGTAGCCATAGTCGTTGCTGCTTTTGTTTATATGATTCGGCACTTTATGACTGGAAACAGCGGATGCTCATCCTGTAAAAATTGTAGCAAGGCGGGCAATTGTGACACCGTTTCTCTTGGGAAGCAAGACGTTCCCTCATCCAAGATTATTTAAATTAAAAAATACATTTCATAGATAAAAATGGGGAGATATAATGTCAGCCATAGTCAATTTAAGGGAAATGCGCCGGAACCAGACCGGGATGATCCGCTCGGTGCGGGCAACTGGGGAACTGGGACGCAGGATCAGGGACATGGGCCTGGTCCCTAACACAGAAGTACGCATTGTGGGCCGGGCACCTTTAAAAGATCCTGTGGCTCTTCGCATTATGGATTTTACCATCACCCTTAGAAATAACGAGGCCGACCACATTTCAGTGGAGATCCAGGAGGATTGAGAATGGCAAAGCACATTATTGCGGCACTGGCAGGAAACCCCAATTGTGGAAAAACCACCCTGTTCAATGCCCTTACCGGAGCCAGACAGCATGTGGGAAATTATCCCGGGGTCACCGTGGAGAAACGATCCGGCACCGTGAAATCCGGAGAGACGCTTATGGATGTGGTGGATCTTCCCGGTACTTATTCCCTGACCGCTTACTCCCCTGAGGAGCTGGTGGCCCGGGATTTTATTGTAGACGAACGCCCCCAGGTGGTCATCAATATCCTTGATGCTACAAGCCTTGAAAGAAATCTCTATCTTTCCATCCAGTTCATGGAGCTGGGAGCCCCCATGGTGCTTGCCCTGAACATGATGGATGCCGTGAAAAAGCAGGGGAAAACCATTGATGTGGAAATGCTCTCCTCCCTGTTGGGGCTTCCGGTGGTGGAAACCGTGGCCCGCACCGGTGCAGGCAAGCATGAGCTTATTCAGCGCACCATTGCCTTTATCCGGGAAAAAGAAGAGCCGTGGAAGCCCTTACATATTTCCTATGGATCAGTGTTGGACCTTGTACTCCGGGAAATGGAAGATCTGATTACGGAAAACAAGTTTCTGACGGATCGCTTTCCGGCACGCTGGATCGGATTAAAGTATCTTGAAGAGGATGAGCAGATCATGGCCCTGGGTAAAACATCTGTTGGAGATTGCCATGGCCAACTGCTGAACCTGGTGGAAAAAACCAGCACCCGGTGCATCAAAAATATAGATATGACTCCGGATGCCATTATTGCGGATTATCGCTATGGCCACATTGCCGCCATGATGAAGCAGGGGGTCGTAAAGCGGGATACCACAAGACAGCGCATTAATCTGTCCGATAACATTGACCGGGTGGTGACCAGCCGGTTCCTGGGGCCCATCATCATGCTGGCCACCCTTTATGGTATTTTCCAGGTGACCTTTCCCATTGGTGAGATTCCCATGGGCTGGGTGGAGGCCTTTTTTGATTGGCTGGCCATGGTGGCTGTGGCAATTATACCTGCGGGTTTGGTGCAGTCCCTGGTGGTGGATGGCATCATCGGCGGCGTAGGCGGTGTCATGGGATTTGTGCCCTTGATCATGGTGATGTTCATGGCCATCACCATCCTTGAAGATGTGGGATATATGGCCCGGATGGCTTATATGATGGACCGGGTGTTCCGGATATTCGGGCTCCATGGGGCCTCTCTCATGCCCTTTATTGTATCAGGTGGTATTCCCGGTGGATGTGCCGTACCCGGTGTGCTGGCGGCCAGGACCCTGCGAAGTCCCAAGGAAAAGTTAGCCACTATTTTAACGGCCCCCTTTATGAATTGCGGGGCCAAGGTGCCTGTGTTTTTATTGCTTTCAGCAGCATTTTTTCCCCAAAATGAAGCCGGGGTGATGTTTGGCATGACCCTTGTAAGCTGGGTTGTAGCCCTGCTGGTGGCAAAGTTGTTACGTTCCACCGTGATTCGGGGAGAGGCCACCCCCTTTGTCATGGAACTGCCTCCCTACCGCATGCCCACATTGCGGGGGGTTTTAATACACACCTGGGAACGGGCATGGCAATACATGAAAAAAGCAGGTACCGTGATATTGGGTATCTCCATACTTATCTGGGCTGCCATGACATTTCCTGGGGTTCCCAGTGATATGTCATCACAATTCCAGGCCCAGCAAAAGGCCATTGAGGTTGAAATGGCTGCATCTCCAACAACAAGCCCCCAGTTACAGCAGGAATTGACACACATTGAGAATAAGGCAGCCCAGGCAGCCTTGAGATATTCCTTTGCGGGCAGAGTGGGATCTTTTTTTGAGCCCCTGACCCAATTGGCGGGTTTTGATTGGCGTACCAACATTGCCCTGTTGGGGGGCTTTGCTGCCAAGGAAGTCATTGTATCCTCTTTGGGAACCGCTTATTCCCTGGGGGCCGTGGACACAGAAGCTTCTGATTCCCTGGGAGCCCGTCTTCTTGCAGATCCCATGTGGTCTCCGGTAAGCGCCCTGGCCCTCATGATTTTTGTCCTGTTGTATGCCCCCTGTTTTGTAACTGTCGCGGTTATCAGCAGGGAGACCTCCTGGAAATGGGCAGCCTTTAGTGTGGTATTCAATACAACACTTGCCTTTGGCCTTGCCGTGGGGGTATATCAGGTGGGAAATGCCATCTTGTAGGATGATTATCATGACTGGTCGATGTTAAGCGGAGGCGGGGACATCTCCCCTACGGAGGCGGGGACAGATTTGAAAATCTGTCCCCTCAGAATATATGGTGTTTTGATTGCCAAATTACAAACGGATCTTAGAGTTATAATATATGTCGGATTTTAAAACCCATGTCAGGGGAGGACTTGTAACTGGAATAACCCTTTCCGGGGCTCAGTTCTTCTTTTTCCCAGGGCATTTGGATAAAATTCAGCTTGCCGCCGTGTGTTTAATGGCCGTCATCGGGGGAGTGCTACCAGATATTGACAGCAATACGGGAAAGCCCCTGGCCATTTTATCTGCGTTGCTGTCTTTAATTGCCCCTGCCTTTATGTTGAAATTCATGGTTGAATATTATGCATTGACCCTTGAATTTCTCGTCTGCTATTTTGCTGTGGCCTATTTTGTTATCAATTATGTGGTCAACAAACTTATTAAAAAATTTACCGTTCACAGGGGGATTCTGCACAGCATCCCCTTTGTGCTGCTTTGTGGAATATGTACTTTTTTTCTCTTTGTCCCCTCTGGGAAATATATGGCCATTTCTGCTGGCATTGCCATATTTGCTGGCGGGATCACCCATCTGATTCTGGATGAATTTCATTCCCTGTCCTGGCCTTCCGGCCTGTTACCCCAGTCTAACAAATACACTGGAACGGCCCTGAAATTCAAGGCGTCTTCTCTGGCTTCCACCTTGTTTGTCTATGGAATTTTAATTGCCATTGTTTCTTATGTCATGAAGTTCAAGGATGTTATTGCATTTAACTAATTTTTTTTTCCCCGCCCCTGTCCCAGAACAACCCCTGTAATGACGATGGACTTTTTGAATTTGCCGATCCTCTTGGGAAAGCTTATGGGGCCAGTAGATCACCACAATGTGATAAAACTCTTCAATGCCGTCCAAAAGTTTCTCAAACCGGGGCAGGAGCCTGAGATCCTGATAACTTTTAAACAGGCTCTAAGCCTGTGGAGAACGTAGCACTGGTTGAAAATTCTTTTTCAGTGAAACTACCTCGACGAAGCAGGAAGAAAAAGGAAAGATATTTGGCATCCTTCAAGAGTACTTTACACTTTTTTTGCGCATTCCCCATTTGCAGGGGCTTTTTTTAAAAGACTGTAAAGTACTTTTGGGATCATATGAAGGATGCCGACCTTTTTTGCTTTTCTAAGATCCGTTCCATCATTTTTTCACGCTTAACATCATCGGTTATGGCGCTGGATTCTATTCCACAGCTATACCAGTGGGCCATTCCCACAGGCAACAGGTTTCAAATAACCTTCCATAAAAAGATTATCCATGTAAATACGGATATCATCATGTCCAAAGGGCAAAATGTTTGATCGGGGATAGTTTAGCTGGGAGTCCATTATCTTCTCTTGACCTGGGCGGTTAAGCTCCTGGTTAAGGAACAAGGGCCATTTGCTGCTTTTGGGTTTGTCTGGAATGGTCATCTCCACCAGCCCCTCTTCAAGCAGGGGATTTAATAAATCCGTGCGAAATTTGGTGCGATCCGTCCGGCCAACCAGATTTAACAGGTCTGGAACAGCCTGTTCTATCTTGCATGTGGCCAATATTTGAACTTGGTGCCGACTTAGTGCCGACTTAGTGCCGACTTGGTGCCAACTTGGTCCCGACTTGGTCCCAACATGGTCCCTTTGCTCCATGGCATGCTCATATCGTCTTCGAATCGTATCGGCCAGGACGAACCCACCATCACCTGTTTCCTGAAGGAGCATTTGATGGACCAGATACGCTGCAATCTCTTTTATCCGTGGATAGGGCAAACTGGTCAAACTGCGAATATCTGTGAAATGAATCACAGGGGTTATGATGGCAAAAGCCAGGGTATCGGCCTGCTCCTTGCTCAATCGGACCCCAATTTCCTGTTGAAAGCGCCGCATTTCATCACTGACAAGGGGCTTGGTTTCCAGAGTGAGTGAGAAGAAAGGCTTTTCCTGCTTTGTCGTTTTTGATCCGGGGCGGTACCCACCCCAGGTCATTCCAGTTTTTGAAGATGGCAGGGATTCCGGTTCCGCCATGATCACTCAAACCAATGCGCCTGAAAGCGGAGATATTACAATGACTTTAAGGCCAAGTATGCTGACACTGCCTTACCAAGTCAAATCAACGCACTCAATTGCATTCGTCGTTGCAGAGAACCTGATTCCGGTGAGCTTTTTATAACCTGCACAAAGTGCAATCATACGGAGTGGCGACCTTTATCATGTGGGAATCGAAATTGCCCAAAGTGCCAGAATCATAATACCAGTCAATGGATTGACCGCCAACAAAACAAGCTGCTGCCTGTTCTATATTTTATGGTAACATTTACATTGCCGTTTGAGTTAAGGATATTAACCTGGCAAAATCAAAAAGAAATTTATTCCCTCTTTTTCAGTTGTGTTGCCAGCACCCTGAAGGACTTTGGTTTGAATCCAAAACACCTGGGAGCAGAAATTGGAATGACAATGGTCCTGCATACCAACAACAGGCAACTGGACTACCACCCTCATATCCACGTCGTTGTTCCCGGCGGTGGTATCGATAAATCCAGACAGCAATGGAAAAAGAAAAAGGGTAAATACCTGTTCAACCAAAAAGCACTGGCCACTGTTTTTAGAGCACGCTTTCTGGCTGCCTTGAATAAAGCAGGACTGTCCATCCCTGTACAAGTCCCCCATAAATGGGTGGTGGATTGCACCCGTGTTGGCAAAGGAATCACTGCATTGAAATACCTTTCCAAATATCTATATCGCGGTGTTATAAGTGAAAACAATATTGTCTCCAACCAAAATGGTCAGGTCACTTTTCGGTATATCGAAAGTCGTACTGGAGATACAAAATACCGAACACTCAGAGGAGAAGATTTTTTGCAGCTCCTCGTGCAACATGCACTTCCTAAAGGGTTTCGACGAGTCAGAGACTATGGTTTTTTACACAGCAACGCAAAAAAAATACTGTTGTTGGTACAACTGGTTCTACACGTTAAGATTATGGATCTTCCCACACGCCCAAGACCTTGTTTTAAATGTCCCTGCTGTAAGTCTCCCATGATCGTTTTGGGATTTCGATTGAGATCTTTAGAGCCCGGATAGTTTCTTGCCCGGCAAGAGTGGCAGTTCATATTAAATAAAGGGAGGTATGAAATTTTTATGAAATAGTATTTTTTTTTGGCCTTTTGACAGGCAACGGGATTCGTACGCCTTTTAAAAAATACCTTTATTGAATAGCCATCCTCTACCCCTCATTCAAAAAAAGAAATTTCCTTATATAAGAGACATCGAGACATCGAGACATCGAGACAGCTAAAGTCAAACCGGGCTCGTCCAACAACCGGATAAGGTCGTGGATCGCTGCGCTCTCACGACCTATCCTTATTCGTTATGTTTTTGATTTTTTAAGTAGCTGATCTATCTTTGACTCTATATCTTCTTGCTTTTCAATGAGATCATATAAAGTATACTCCTCAACGCTTTCATGTATTTCTTGAAAAAACTCGTCAACTTCGCTCCACCTAGCTCCTTGTTTATTAAGCCTTGGCTCCAAAATAGTAATGAGCAATCCTTCGATTTCATTTAGTAAATTTGCGCCATCAATTTTTGACGTTTTATCTACATGATCTTTTTGAGAAAGCGTACCATCATTATTAACTCCTCTAAAGCCATACCAACTTACATAAGTCCATCGATTCCATAAGTGGTCAGTTTCATGTTGCTTTAACATAGAGAATATTGAAGCTTTACCATTTCCTGCTTGCCCTACATATACAGATTGCATATTTTTATCGTAAAGAACATAAATTCCAATTTGTTCTACAAAATCCGCTTCGTCAATTTTATTATTTGATCCAATCATACAGCCTCGAACACCTTGAGATCCAAAGTGAATATATTTTCTTTCCCATAAGGTGCCAAAGTTCTTAATTAACATTTACTTCTCCATAACCTCTTTAAACATAACGCTTGAGTGTAGCAGCCGGGGGATTAACTTACGGAATAACAGCATTGTGGTTCCCGGTCTGCTACCACGTTTTGTTGTGGATAGGTTGGATATATTTATGTTGCAAATTCAGTAATTTAAATAGTTATTCTACGATCAATTCTTTTTTTCCCATAGTTTTAAAGTTCATCTTCTGAAATGGCAGATTGTTTCATAATGACCTTTTGTAGCCCCACTTTGAGATCACGGTTACCATGAACTGGGACAGTAATTCGTAGGTTGCTCCCAGGCTGAATAAAGATATGGTGACTACCCGTAATACGGGATAGAGTCCATCCTTTCTTTTCCAACAATGCACTCATTTTTTTGCCACTGATTGTTTTCATGTTAGACGGCAAGCTCCATGACTTGGTCAGTCGGCTCTAATTGGAATGTATTCATATCAATGCTTAGGCATCCTTCCACTGCGTCATAAACGTTTTCGATGAGTTCCCGCATGTCTTCCCCCTGTGTAACACAGCCTGGAATTGCTGGAACTTCAGCCCAGTAGCCACCTTCCTCAGCCTGATGAATGATTATTTTAAGTTTCATTTTTGCTTATCTCCATTTATTGACCAGCAGTAAGATTCTTAGCAGATATTTTCAGAATTATTGGGTCTGTAGATAATCCAAGGATAACGTAACTTTCCTTTCAGAGGAGAGCATGTCAGTCACTAATCATAAGGCTTTACAGCCTTGAATTTTGTGAAAAACATCCTCATCCCTGAAATATTTACAGACCCAATATTTTTAGATGGATAATCTTTGTGTGATCCAGAAAGCAAATCAAGTAAGCCTTGTTTTCCCATTTTTTCGATTTCTTTTGATGTTAAAAAGAGGGGATCTAAAATATCTCTCAAATCTTTAAATTTGGGTTGGTCATAATTTTTAAATATATTTGTATCAATGTTTACATCCAAGAAATCATTAGTCGGATACGGATATAAGATTCCCTTTGTTTTATCAATTTTTTCTTGGTCATCTGGCATATTTAGTTTTTTATAAAAATGGCGTAAAACCCCTATCCCTTTAGGGTAGGGGATGTAAGCCATATCGGGGTTTGGTTCTAAGATCAGCCATTATCGATAGTGCATCAGCATATTCTATCATCCGTTGGAGTTAATT
>Ga0208900_1000909_pt1 | contig 17044 bp, 13 predicted proteins | sample AntAceMetag02UKK_FD_184763 | JGI IMG/M metagenome (GOLD analysis project Ga0208900, IMG submission 184763) | Saline lake microbial communities from Ace Lake, Antarctica - Antarctic Ace Lake Metagenome 02UKK (SPAdes) (version 2) | ecosystem: Environmental > Aquatic > Non-marine Saline and... | reverse complement strand
GCACCGATTGCCAGGGGGGCAGGTATTATTTATGTGGTGAACGGATCAAGGCCGGTCAGGGGGGATGATATTGCGGAAATGGAAATTTTGAGGCTCACGGGAAGGCCCCGTATGGCCATCATTAATTCCAAACAAATGGACAGGGATTATACCCGGGAGTGGAAACTCGAATTTCGCAAATATTTCAATTCTATCCGGGTGTTCAATTCCAATACGGCTGATTTTAAAGAGCGCATCCGCATGCTGGAAAGCCTGAAATCCATTGACCAGGAATGGGAAGACTCCCTTTCAAAGGTGATTTTGGCCTTTAAGGGGGAATGGAAAAAACGCAATCGCCTTGCCTGTGCCTATATCACCCTTGGCCTGGAAAAAAGCCTTGGTTTCTCTGTGTCTGAACGTCTTTACACTACGGCGGATCCGATCCGGATCCGGGAACGACTCAATCTCTCTTTTCAGCGAGGGATCCGGGGGATTGAACGAGAGATGTTTGCACAGATTAAGTCCCTGTTTAAGCACACCCTATATGATTATCCCCTGCCCGACTATTCCCTGCTCCAACATGATTTGTTCGCAAAACAGACCTGGGAGCTGCTGGGATTGACCCAAAAACAACTGGCCGGGGCCGGGGCCGTTCTGGGCGGTACCATGGGGATTGTCATGGATACGGCTGCAGGCGGCCTGACATTCGGGGTGTTCACCGCCCTGGGGGGCATTCTGGGGGCCGGGTCTGCCCTTTGGAGCGGTAAAAAAATAGCCCAGAAAACCAATCAGACCCTTCAGCTCGGAGGGGACCGCCTGCAGGTGGGGCCCAATGAAAACCTCCAATTTCTCTATATTCTCATGGACCGGGCCCTGATCTATTATGCCCATATGATGCATCGGGCCCATGGCCGCAGGGACCTGGTATCCGCCGGGTCGGACCCAAAGGCTGGCAATTCCAAAAAGGGCATCTCGGCAGGGCTTTCCCCGGGCCAGCGCAACATCTGCAATAGGTTTTTCAAGTCTGTCAGCGGTAAAACCCTTATCAAGGGGAAAAAGGCCATACCCGAGTTTGCTGTTCTGGTGGAATCCTTGCTGGAGAAGATTGCCAACAAAGAAATCTGAATCTAAAATGTTCGTTAAAATAGGAGTCTAAGATGCTGTCACACCTTTTTGACCCGATCCAAATAGGAAATATGACCGTAAAGAACCGGCTGATGATGTCTGCCATGAGCATTAACTTCGGGGTGGATGAGAAGTGTCATGTCACGGATCAACTCATCGAGTATTTTGTGGAGCGGGCCCGGGGGGAAGTGGGCATGATGCTGGTGGGGGGGGGCAGTGTTCACCCGGGCGGCCAGGAACTGCCGGATCTTCCCCAGATGTACGATGATTCGTGTATTCCTTCGTTAAAGATAATGGTGGACAGGGTCAAACGCTATGATACCAAATTTGGGGTCCAGCTCATGCACGGGGGGCGCCAGTCTTATCTCCCCCAAAAGGTTGCCCCCTCAGCCATTCCGGCCCCGGCAGTTGTTAAAGGTGAGGTCCGGGCCCTGACGGTGGAAGAGATAAAGGAATTGGTCGCGTGTTTTGGCGATTCCGCCCGGCGGTGCAGGGAAGCCGGGTTTGACTTTACTGAAATTCATGGGGCCCACGGGTATTTGATCAACCAGTTCATGGCACCCAATTCCAATATCAGAACAGACGAATACGGCGGGTCCTTTGAAAATAGGACCCGGTTTTTATTTGAAATCATTGAGGCCATCCAAGAACAAGCCGGACGAGAGTTTCCCCTGGGCATTCGGATCAACGGGAACGACTATATTGAAAACGGCTGGGAGCTTAAGGACACGGTGCGCCTTGCGCCCCTGCTGGAAAAGGCCGGAGCGGCCTACCTTCATATCTCCGGCGGGGTCTATGGATCCACGGAGCTGACCATCCCCTCCATGTACACTCCCCAGGGGTGTTTTGTCCATCTGGCCGAAGCCGTGGAAAAGGTGGTGGATATCCCGGTGATCACTGTGGGCAGGATCAAGGATCCAAAACATGCCAACCAGATACTAAAAGAGGGAAAAGCCGACATGGTCTCCATGGGCCGGTCTTTTCTGGCGGATCCCCAGTATCCCCGGAAGGCCCGGGAAGGTCAATTTTCCCAGATTCGGCCATGCGTGGGGTGCTGCCTTGGCTGCATCCATGCCGTCCTGGCAAAGGAACCCGGGTCCTGTGTGGTGAATCCCGATGTGGGCCGGGAATATAAAATCAAGGAAGAGGCCGCTTCTCAAACCCATTTAAAGGTGGTGGTGGTGGGAGCAGGTCCTGCCGGTATGGCAGCTGCCAGAATGTTTGCGCTCAAGGGGCATGAACCCATGATCTGTGAACAAGAATCTGATTGTGGCGGTCTTTTGGCACTGGCCGCCACAGCTCCCGGCCGGGGGGAACTTGGGGATATCCTCCATTTTTTTAAAGAAGAGGTGGCCCGTCTGGGGGTTGAAACCCGATACGATACTCCCCTGTCCATGGACCTTTTGAATGAGATCAAGCCGGACAAGGTGATCCTTGCCACAGGCTCCCTGCCGGACATGCCCGTGATCAAAGGGTTGTTCCAGACGAACATGGGGTTGATCACCAATGTGGATCTGCTCAAGGGCAAGGAAAAGCCTGGGGACAACGTAATCGTTTTGGGGGGAGGGATGACCGGGTTGATTACGGCTGATTTTTTGGCAGACCAAGGAAAAAAGGTGGTGGTATTGAACCGGAAAAAGAGTTTTGCAGAAGAGATGTCCAGCAATGATCGCTACTATTTAAGGGAGCGCCTGAAAAAAGGGAAGGTTGCTTTGTATAAAAATGTGGCAATCCAGGCCTTTACCGATGATGGGGCCGTGTTTAAATCCAATGGGGAGACCCTCACCCTTACAGGATTTGATACGGTGGTGATTTCTGAAAAGCAGCAGTCCATCCGGGATGCCAAGCGACTGGAAAAAAACAATCATGCCCAATTTCATTTCATTGGGGATGCCAAATCCCCACGGCATTTGATGTATTGTATTTCTGAGGCTGAAGAGATCGCCCGATCCGTATAATACCGGGTCTGTATAATACCGGGGAGGAAGAACCCGGGATGTATCAGACGGCATAAAATTATTTATACCGATTCCTAGAAGAAAAGGAGACATACCATGAAAGAAACATATGATACTGCCAGAAAGTTAATGAAAGGGTATTGCCGGGTCTGTCCCGAGTGCAATGGAATTGCCTGTGCCGGACAAGTCCCGGGCATGGGGGGACTGGGAACGGCTGCTTCTTTTAAGGAGAATGTAACCGCCCTGGGCAAGATTCGTTTTAACATGCGGCTGATCCATAATGTGACAGAACCGGATCTGTCAATTTCCCTGTTGGGCAGGCAGATGGCCTTGCCCCTAATGGCAGCCCCCATTGGCGGGGTCTCTTTTAATATGGGGGGGCAGGTGTCTGAGGAGGCGTATATCCGGGCCATTGTGAGGGGATGCAAGGAAAAAGGGATCATCGGATGCACCGGGGATGGGGTCCCAGATTTTATCCATGAAACAGGGTTAAAGGAAATCAAAGATGCCAAGGGCCATGGGATTCCCTTTATCAAGCCCTGGGAAGACCGGGAATTGTTTGAAAAAATTCAAAAGGTCAGGGATGCAGGGGCGGACACCATGGGCATTGATATTGATGCAGCCGGGTTGATTACCCTTAAAAAAATGGGGCGACCTGTCTTTCCCCGGGGGATTGAAAAACTTGGCAAAATTATTCAACAAGCGTCTATGAAATTCATACTCAAAGGGGTGATGACGGTTCAGGATGCCAGAGCTGCAGTGGAAGCAGGGGCAGATGCCATTGTGGTTTCCAATCACGGCGGTCGGGTTTTGGACTATCTTCCCGGGTCAGCCAGTGTGCTTCCGGCTATCTGTGATGCTGTCAAGGACCAGGTGACCCTCCTGGCAGACGGCGGGGTGAGGTCCGGGGGGGATGTCTTGAAATTGCTTGCCCTGGGCGCCGACGCCGTCATGATTGGCAGGCCCTTTTCCGTGGCGGCTGTGGGGGGGGGACAAGCCGGGGTGGAATCCTATATTGATAAGATTAAAACAGAGCTGGAACAGGCAATGGTATTGACCGGTGTTAAACGAGCGTCCCAGGTGCCGGGCAATATAATTTTCCGACCCGTATAGTGGAAATCGGTATAAGGGGAAATCATAAAGGGAAATCAGATGAACCCATTTTTATTTTAAAAGACGCAGGTCTCGTGTGAGAATGATATCCCTTGCCAACTTGCCATATAGCTTGACCCTGGCCAGCCGGTCTTTTTTGCTGGCCAGGAGAATCTCATAAAGTTCTTGTCGCGTGTCGGGTGGCTGGGTCTTATCCGGCCTGGGCGTCAGGGTGATCGCATTGGAAGGGCAGGTGGGAACACAAACCCCGCATCCAATGCATCTATTCTTGTCCACGGCAGCTATCTGGTTTTTATTTTGGTTTTCTTTTTTCCCGGATAAGGGGGGGATAAGAATCGCATCTGCCTGGCACCGTTTGTTGCAAATACCGCATCCTATGCAGGCGGTTGGATCGATGACAGCCTGGAAATTGGATGCCCAGAAATTCACCGGCACCGGCAGACTTTTCTGGATGTCCAGCATCCCACAGCAACAACCGCAGCAAGAACAGATGAAATTCGGTGTTTTTGCATTGGCTGGCTGAAGTACCAGGCCCTCTTTTTGATTCTCATCCATGATGGTCATGGCCTCTTTCCTGGAAATTTTTCGGCCCACCCCCATTTCAAGGACCGATTCAGCAATACTGCCAAGGGCCAGGCAAGTTTCCTTGCGTTGGGTCACCTTGCAGGGCATTCCCTGGAGCGCCTTTTTTTTCCGACAGATACAGGCCAGGATCACAAAGGGCCCCTGGGCTTTTTGAAGAAGGGTATTGATTTCATCAAAGGTACTGACCTGGGTGTGGGACTGGATGCTTCTTTTGATGGGGATGGTGCGCATCTGGGGAAGGCGTGTGCCTAAAAAAGAGAGACCAAACTTTTTATCGGCACTATAGGTTTTAAAATTCGCTATAAATTCAGGGGTAAGCCGGTCAATCTGGAGTTCATACATGCCCACGATCAGGGGGGCGTTTGCGTAAAGGATCTGATCCTTTTTCCTTTGAATTTCAATGCCGCCTTTTTTAAGCATGCTAGCCAATTGAGCCTCAAGATGTTGAAGAGAGGGGACTTGGTTTTTTGCCCTGGCATAGACAATGGCAAGGGGTTCCGGCCGGTGGGTGAGGCAGGTGGCAATATCGGCCTGTTCCGGGGTGAATATATGTTGCAGAATTCTGATTTCCGCACCAGAACTTGTGGCGGGAAATCCCACAGGCTGTTTGTCCAGGTGGCGTTGCAGTTTGCGATAGGGACTATCCGGATGATTTTTTTGGAGTTGCAATTTTTTAATGACATCCATGGGGGTTTTATTCATCATCCTTGGTTGATAGGAGATTTTGCCATGGGCGTCAACTGGAAAAAGCGTTTTTACACTTGATTTGGAAACTTTTTCTTTGCTTTTAGTTTCACATTATTTATGTAATGCCAGGGCAGAAATGATTTATTTTGTTTGTGGAGATATTATGAAAAAAATATTAATTTGGATATCGGCAAGTTTGACAATCATGTTCCTGATGGGCGGGCTTCTTGTTAACCATTGGGTTGATACCGGTCATGGCCGGTTAAACGCCAAAGTTGCCATTGCCTTAAACCTCATGCGGTTCTCTGAAAACAAGGTCAGGCTTTCTGTTGCGGAGAGCCGGCGTGCGTTGACCCAAAAAGCAAAAAGATTTTCCAGTGACCCGGTCCCGTTAAAAAATGTTTTAGATCAGACCATCCCAGGACCCCTTTCTGCCATTCCGGTTCGAATTTATATTCCCTCGGAGGACAAAGATCTTCCTGTTGTCATCTTTTACCATGGGGGTGGATGGGTACGGGGGAGTTTGGAGTCCCATGATACGCTGTGTCGCTATCTGGCAAAGGCTTCCCATGCTGCTGTTGTTTCTGTAGATTACAGACTTGCCCCGGAAAATCCCTTTCCGGCAGGGCTGGAGGATGCCTATGTCACCCTGGTATGGGTCGCTAAAAATGCAACCGCCTTTGGGGGAGATCCAAAGAAAATAGCAGTGATGGGGGACAGTGCCGGGGGAAACCTTGCTGCTGCTGTCGCTTTAATGGCCAGGGACAGAAAGGGACCGGCGATAACACGACAGGTATTGGTTTATCCGGCAACAGATCTACTCAACCTGAATACGGATTCATACACCCATTTTGGAAAGGGGTTTATGTTGACCAAAAAGGATATTGAATGGTTTAGGAGCCTCTATCTTCCCGATAAGGCGAGTTGGACAAATCCCCATGCCTCCCCCCTGCTGGCAAAAGATCACAGCAACCTTCCGCCTGCAACCATTATAACCGCTGAAATGGATCCCCTAAGAGACGATGGGAAGTTATACGCAGACAAGCTCAAAAAGGCAGGTGTTTTGACAAACTACCACTGCTATAGGGGCATGATCCACGCTTTTGTCAGTGCAGATAAGGTGTTAAGCCAAGCCCGCAAAGCATTGGATGAAATTGCAACTGATTTGAAAACATCCTTTGGAACCGGCACATGAGTTTGGTAAGAAGGTGCCCGGGATCAATCAGTCACCTTCACATCTATTTTTCACATGTGTTTTTTTATCGGATCTGCTGGGTGGTTTCAACGGTCATGGTGATGGCTCCCCAGTCAGATTCAAGTTTGCCAAAAAGAAAATAGGGTTTTCCATAGTCCAGGGTGTGGCAGAATTTTTCATAGGCTCTGGGGAAAAATACGGTTTCCAAAATACCGGTTTCATCCTCAAAGGTGAGAAATTTCATGGGGTCTCCCTTTTTGGTTTTGACCACTTTCCCCGTAATCAGCCATCCTGCAAATCCTACCTTTTGGTTGATATGCCGGGGAAGATCCCTTGCTTTTAAGGTTCTTGCTCTTTTGATGGGGTGGGAGAACAATTGAATGGGGTGGCAGGCACACAGGAACCCCAGCACAGAGAATTCCTGTCTTAAAAGATCCTTCGGGTGATCTGGGGGAAGTTGCGGGATGGAAACGGGTTCCCCGTGATTCATTGGGAGTGCGTCAAAGAGGCTGGGCTCTTTTTTGGGTCTGTTCTTTTTTTTTTGCCATGCGGCAAATGCCCACAAGAGGCCGCTTCTGGTGGTGTTTTTTTTGAACCTGTCCAGGCAGCCGCTGTGGACAAGCGCTCGGATCTCATCCTCCCGGGGGGTAACCCGGTGGAAGAAATCTTCAAGCGCAAGGAAAGGGGATATTTTTCGTTCCCTTACCATGCACGCCATGGTGGCTGTTGACAGATGTTTAAGGGACATGAACCCGACCCTGAGTTGGGAGCCCTTGCCCTCCCATTTGATCTGGCTTTCAAGGATGTCCGGCGGCAGGATGCTGACCCCCATGCGCCGGGCTTCGGATACATAGGCAAAGGGGGTGTAAAATCCTCCCTGGTTGCTGATGACGGCTGCCATGAATTCGGCCGGATAATGGGTCTTTAAATAGGCGGCCTGGAAGGAAACCCGGGCATAGGAGGCGGAGTGGGGCTTGCAAAAAGAGTATCCGGAAAAGCTGATGATCATCTCCCAGATTTTCTGGATATCGGTTCGTCTGACGCCTTTTTGACCAGCCCCTTCCTCAAAGCGGGTATGATAATCCCCAAGGGCCAGGGTCTTGTCTTTTTTTGATATGATTTTTCTTAAACCGTCTGCCTGGGCATGGGTGAATCCTGCTAGATGAACGGCCACTTTTGACACATCTTCCTGGAAGACCATGATGCCAAAGGTTTCTTTCAAGAGATCTTCCATGAGCGGGTGGATGGGGTCCCATTCTCCCGTGTGGAGTCGTTTGAGATAGGCACTGATAAATTCGTTGGCTGCCGGCCGGATAATGCTGGTGTGAATAACCACATGGGAAAAGTCACCCACCTTTGATTTTTTCTGGAGCAGGCGCATGGCAGGGCTTTCAATATAAAAACAGCCCATGGTGTTTCCTCGGGCCACCTGTTGTTGGGTCTTTGGGTCATCTTCCGGGTCGTCTCGAGAAAAATCAGTGAACGCTTCCTGGACGGATTCAATGGTTTTAATGCAGTCCCGGATGACCCCCAGGCTTCTGTTGCCCAGAAGGTCGATTTTGACGAGACCGGCTGCTTCTGTGCCCTCCTTGTCCCATTGGATCAGGGGGATGCCCTTGGGGGCGGTTTCTATTGGCACATAGGTGTCAATGGGATCCGGGGTGATGACAACCCCACCGGGGTGTACCGACAGGTAACGGGGGGTGCCGATGATGGCCTGGGCCTGGGCCATGATTGCAGGCCAGGGGTGGGGAAAATCAAGGAATCGAAATTTCGGGTTTTTTTGAATTCGGGCCAGGAGATCCTCTTCTGCTTCATTGAACTGCCAGAACCAGGGCAGCCGGCTTGCGACTTTTTGTATCTCCTGATCCGTCAGCCCATGGACCTTTGCCACCTCCCGGACTGCCATGCGGGGTTGAAAGAGGATGTGGCTCGACACCATGGCCGCATGACCCTTGAATTCCGCCAGGACCCAGTTTAAAATACCCTCCCGCTCATCCCAGGCAAAATCAACGTCAATATCCGGCGGGTCCTGGCGGCCCGGGTTTAAAAACCGTTCAAAATAGAGATTGAATTTTACGGGACAGACGTTGGTGATCCCCAGGCAATAGGCCACAATGGAAGCGGCTCCGGATCCCCGGCCGCAGATCCTGGAGGCCCGTTGTACAATCTGCTGAACCACCAGAAAGTATCCGCAAAAGTTTTTCTGTGAAATAATCGATAGTTCATGCTCGATGCGGGTGATCACCTCGCCCGGAAGGGGTTGGCCATAACGGGTTAAAGCGCCAGCAAAGGTTTTTTCCCGCAGCAGGATACAGGCGTCCTGGGCCGTTTTTCCCCTGAACAACGGCATGACCGTTCCAAAATCAGGGCCCCTGAAGGTGAGTTTTTCCGCCAGCATCCAGGTGTTCTCTATTGCCTGGGGAAGGAGTTGAAACCGTTTACGATAATGGTCAGCAGATGCCAAAAAAGCTGAGGCAGGTGCCATGTCAGACACACCAAGGCGGCTGAGGCAGGTGTTTTTGTCAATGGCCCTGAGCATGGCATGGGTGTGTATCTCTCGGGGATTCAGGAAAAAATTGCCCGGGGTGGCCACAAGGGGGATGTTCAGTCGCCTGGCCGTCCGGCACAGGGGATGACTTAAGGAGAGAGGGTGCCTGGGAAGCGCTGCGGCCAGGTCCAGGCCTTGGTTCTGCCAGGCGGTTAGAAGGGCCGGGGATTGGGTGAGAACCACCAAACCGCTGCCAAGGGGGGGCAGGCAATGGGCCAGGGAAAAGTTTTTAGTGTGGCGCTGGGTCAGCAATCGGGTGAGGTTCTGGTACCCTTCCTTGTCTTTAACCAGGCAGATGGCCCTTTCGGCAAGATTCGGGTCGGTGACCTCGGCTCCGATGATTGGCGTAATATCAAACTCTTTGCAAGAGGCAATAAAAGACCACATGCCGTAGAGATTGTCTGTGTCTGTCAGGGCCAGTTTTGCGTAGCCCAGCAGCTTTGCCTGTCGGCAAAGTTGTTTCACCGGAGCCGTTCCCCACATCAGGGAGTAATGGGACCGGAGGGTTAAGGGGATCATACTGCTAATCGGTCTGGGCGGATGAATTTGCCAGGGTTCGCCCGGTGCAGACGGCATGGGTGCCGAATTTGCTTCGAATTTTGTCCACTACCCTGAAAATTTTTTCCTGTTGGTCCGCCTTGGGGGTTTCTGGAAACAAGGTGGTCTGGGTTTGGCGTCTGATTGATTTGTTGCTGGTCAGGCGGATATGGCGGATGCGGATTCTCCGGCGCCATGTCCTGAATAATAGGGGAGTGGCCTTGCTGAACATGACCATTTCATTGGCTGTCGGGGGGGTGAGTTTTCCCGTGATTCCCTGCTGACGCCCGTCGGAATAGGAGAGGGTCAAGGAGAGCTGGCTTGAGACCCTGTTCTGCCTGCGCAGGGTGCAGCACAGGGTCTCCACCAGAAGGTAGAGCGCTTTTTTTAATGGGTCGGCATCATTGGTGTCATCGGCAAATTCATGGTCTCCATGGAGGGGTACATCCTTTCCTGAGGTTTGGGTGACCGGGGTGGTGTCTATGCCCCGGACAAGGCTATGGATGAGTTTGGCCCTGTGGTTAAAGGGGACAACAAGCTGTGCAAGGCTCAATCTTCGTATCTGGGAGATATACGAGAGGTTGAAGGTTCTTAGCTGGAGGATTTCTGTTTTGGACAGGCCCGGGAGCAGGGTGATGGGAAGCGGTTCAAGAAAGGCTCGTTCTTGCCCCGGTCCCACAATATATTCGCCCCTGGGTTTGACCATCCGGGTGGCCACCTTTGCCACCAGTTTATTGGTGGCCACTGACCAGATGGGGTCCAGACTTAACTTTTTTTTCATCTCTCGTTTAAGCTTTAAGGCCACATCCCTTGGCGGTCCAAAAAGCCTGTGGGTTCCGGTGACATCCAGAAAGAGATGGCCGTCCCAATGGCCCGATTCAATGGCCGGGGTATAGGCAAGGCTTGTTTTGAAAATCTCTTGCATAACCTGTTCATATCGGTTGAACCGCGGGGGGATAATTTTAATTTTCCGGTTGATTTGTCTAACCCGGGCGAGGGGCATGCCTTTCCGGATGCCTTCCGAGTAGGCTTGGTCGTTCATGTCGTAGACCACGGCCCGGGCAGCTCCCGTGGGAGCTATGATAATGGGATACCCTTTAAGTGAAGGCATGAGATTGATTTCTACGGCCGCTGCAAAATCAGCAATGTTCAGGTGGATGATGGAACGTTCCATGGGGGATTATTCCTGACCGGAATCCATGGATTGGGGGGTGCGAATGATGCCGATAACCTTCCCCTGGATCAGTACTTCATCAAATTGGTAAGTCTGGGGCGAAAAGTTCGGATTCTCCGGGCGAAGCTCGATATACCCAGGATGGAGAAAAAAACGCTTGACCGTGGCTTCTTCGTTGTGGATCAAGGCCACGACGATTTCCCTGTCATGGGCATATTGCCGGGGGCGGCAGATGGCGATATCCTGGTCCAGGATGCCGGCAGCTTTCATGGAATGGCCCTGGATTTTGAGGGCAAACAGATCTTGGCCCGGGTATAGGGCGGCATCCACCAGGATGCTGCCCTCCCATTCCTGGTGGGCATAGATGGGCAGGCCGGCGGTGATGTTTCCGATGATGGGAATCTGTTTTTGACGAAAACTTATATCCATATCCTCTGCGGGATCAAAAATATGAAGGGTCCGGCTGTACCGTCCTTGACGACGAATATAGCGTTTGTCTTCAAGCGTTTTCAATGTCTGGGCCACGGCAGCATGGCTGATATCAAGGTCTGCGGCCGCTGTCCTGAGGCTGGGGGCCATACCGTTTGCTGCGAGTGCCTGTTTCAGGTAATCAAAAAGCTTTTGTTGTTTTTCTGTAAGCGGTGGTCTCATTATTGCGAACCTGTTCCTAATTATTGGGTCTCCTGTTTGTTTTTGTCAGTGTGACAAATTCTGATACCAATGTCAATACCAATGTAAATGTTATGTAAAGGTAGATCTTGAACAAATGAAAAAAATAGATTTAAAATGGTTAAACCATTACAACTTTGTATCCTCTTGCCTGGTCGGGCTCTTTGCGATTCTATTGGGTAAGATTGACTTTTTTGTTGTTGACAATAAAAATTTTATGGGCTACGTAAAAATACGAATAGGCTATGGAAGCGCTTCTTAAGCGGTACGGCAGGGTTTAAAATTTTAATGGATTGATCTTTCCTATGGCACAACTAGAACTAAAAAATATCAGCGTAAGGTTTGGTGGACTCCTGGCATTGTCCGATTTGAGCTTTACCATCGGCAAAGGTCGGATCGTAGGGTTGATCGGGCCCAACGGGGCGGGGAAAACCACCGTTTTTAACGTTCTTACCGGTGTTTACCAAGCCTCTGAGGGGGATGTCGTCTTTAACGGAAAAAGCATCCTTGGCAACAGGCCCTACACAATTTTTGAAAAAGGGATCGCCAGAACCTTCCAGAATATTCGTCTTTTTTCCGCCATGACCGCCATTGAAAATGCCATGGTTGCAAGGCATTGCAGAACCCGCAAAGGAATCGTCGGTTCCATTTTAAGAACCCCTTCCCAGAAGCGGGAAGAAGCCTGGATAAGGGAAAAAGCCCTGGAAGCCCTGACATTTATGGGAGTGGGAAAATATGCCGACGACGTGGCTTCCAACCTGCCCTATGGGCTGCAGCGGCGTCTTGAAATCGCCAGGGCCATTGCTTCGGAACCCAAAGTATTACTGCTGGACGAGCCAGCCGCCGGCATGAACCCCAGCGAATCCTCAGCGTTGATGAAAGACATTACCCGCATCAAAGACCTGGGTATTGACGTGCTCCTGGTGGAGCATGATATGAAAGTGGTCATGGGTGTGTGTGATCATATTGTTTGTGTTGACCATGGTGTGAAAATTGCCGAAGGGAATTCCCAGGAAATTCAGAATAATCCACAGGTGATTGAGGCCTATCTTGGTCAGCCCGCTAACCAATAATTTTTTAGGAGAAAAAGATGAAAAAACGCATTATTTCAATTTTGGCCATGGGACTGATCCTGGTTCCATTTCTATTCTGCACAGTTTCTGCAAAAACCTTGAAAATCGGGTCCATGAGTCCCTTAACCGGCCCCTATGCCTCGGATGGAACCGATATTAAAAATGGTGTACTCACGGCCATTAAAGTATTTGAAGAAGCTGGCGGAATGCCAGGTTACGACAAAATCGAACTTTTTGCCCAGGACACTACCTGTGATCCGAGACAGGCCGTTGCAGCAGCCAACAAATTGATTAACCTTGAGGTTGCCGGTGTCGTGGGTGCCTATTGCTCCTCTTCCACCATCCCCGCATCTGATACACTGGATGAGGAAGATATCATCATGATCACGCCGGCGTCCACCAACGAGAAAGTGACCGACCGGGGTCTTGCCTACATGTTCAGAATGTGCGGAAGAGATGATGCCCAAGCTCCTGCGGCAGCCAAATTCATGAAAGAATCCTTGGGCGCGAAAACTATTTTTATTGTGGATGATAAAACCACCTATTCCCAGGGACTGGCCGACGGTGTTTCCAAAGCAGCGAAAATATTAGGCATGGAAGTGGTTAACCATGAGCATGTCAACCAGGGCGACAAGGATTTTTCAGCCATTTTGACCATGGCCAAAAGGGCAAATGCCGATATTTACTATATGTCTCTCCAGGGATTCTCTCCTGCTGCCATGATGACACTCCAGGCAAAACGTCTGGGCCTGAAATCCCAGATTATTACCCAGGATGCCGTGTTCCAGCCCAAATACATGGATGTTGCCAAAACAGCCGCCGAAGGGGTTTATTTGACCTATGGGTTTACTGATACCAAAACACCTGAATACAAAGCCTTTGAAGAAATATATGTGCCCAAATATGGTGCTATCGCTGCCTATGCAACGTATGCCTATGATTCAGCCACTGCGCTCTTAAAAGCCATCAAGGCTGCTGGCACAACAGATTCCAAGGCCGTTAAAGCCGAGTTGATGAAACTGGATTTCCAGGGTGTTGCAAAGCATGTTAAATTTGCAGCCAATGGTGATTCCGGATCTTCTTATATTGCTTACAAAGTGGTTGACGGCAAGTTTGTTCCTTATTGGGAACCGGTCAATGGTTTGATCAAATAACTGCGGATTGACGCATTTGATTAAAAAGTGATGCGGCCAGGGCCGTGGCTCTGGCCGCATCTTTTTGTTCATCCACGAAGCAACGCTAAGAAAATTAAATACAATGGAATATTTTATTCAGCAGTTGATTAACGGTATCACCCTGGGCGGGATGTATGCATTGATCGCTTTGGGGTATACCATGGTTTACGGTGTTATCCAGCTCATCAACTTTGCCCACGGGGAGTTTTTTGCCGCTGGCGGATATGTGGGTGCCATTGCCCTGGCTTATTTTGCCGGAATAGGTTACATGGATTCCCATCCGATAATTTGCCTGACAGGCTCTTTTATGATTGCCATGGCCTATTGTGCCTATCTTGCCGTGGGGGTTGAAAAAATCGCCTATAAACCATTGCGGAAAAACTCCAGGCTGGCGGCGCTTTTGTCAGCTCTTGGCATGTCCATTTTTCTTTCCAACGGGATGATGCTCACCCAGGGGGTTTACGACAAGGTGTATCCCAGTGAGCTGTTCCAGGGAAGATTCGATTTTGGCGGCATGATCACCATCTCCTATCTCCAGATTTTGATTGTCTCACTGACCGCTATCCTGCTGGTGGGCCTCAATTTGCTGGTGTTCAAGACCAAAATCGGAATGGCCATGCGGGCCACGGCCCAGGACAAGACCATGTCCTCCCTGGTGGCCATCAGCAGCAACAGGATCATTTCCCTGACCTTTGCCATTGGTGCGGGACTTGCCGCTGCCGCCGGTATCATGTATGGCCTTTATTACGGATCGGTCAAATATGACATGGGATTTGTGCCGGGTATCAAGGCCTTTGCCGCAGCCGTACTGGGTGGGATCGGAAATATTACCGGTGCCATGATCGGGGGGCTTATCATCGGCATGGTCGAAATATTCGGAGCCGGTTATATCTCCGGCGAGTACAAGGATGTGTTTGCATTCATCATACTGATTGCGGTCCTTTATTTTAAACCAACTGGAATTATGGGCGAGAATATCGATGATACACGAGTTTAAGAAAGTTTGGAAACCATATACCATCGGCATGTTGTGGCTCCTCGGGCTGCTCTGGCCGCTGATGGGGATCCATGCAGACGGTACCCTGACCTTCCAGAAAACCATAACGGTATGGACCTATATACTGGCAGGATCACTGGTCTGTCTCATGATCTATGTGATGAAGGCCAGCGGTTTCCTAAAATTTATTTCAGGCCCCGTTACCCGGGCAACAGGCGGCGCAAGATCTGCAGCAACTGCTCTGCCCTCCTGGGTCTGGATCGCTTTGATCCTGGGAGTTGCATTGGTGTATCCCCAGTTTGCAGGCCGTTACGGCACCGATGTGGCCATTAATGTCATGCTTTATATCTGTCTGGGCCTGGGCATCAACGTGGTGGTGGGCCTGGCCGGTATGCTGGATCTTGGGTATATCGCATTCTACGGAGTAGGTGCCTACACCTATGCCCTGTTAAATGTCACCTATGGATTGGCCTTCTGGGTCTGCCTGCCTTTTGCGGCCCTATTTGCCTGTCTTGCCGGCTGTATCGTCGGGTATCCCACCCTGCGCATGCGCGGCGATTATCTGGCCATTGTGACCCTGGGGTTTGGGGAGATCATCCGGATTATTCTCAACAACTGGATGTCCCTTACCAATGGTCCCAACGGAATACTTGGGATCAAGCCCATTGGGATCTATATTCCCATATTTGAAAACGGATTGACCTTTGAGCATATCTGGGTAAAAAAATTACAGCTGTTTTATTATTTTGCACTTGGGTTGGCCATATTTGCGGCCATTGCCGTGCGCCGGCTGAATTATTCACGGGTGGGACGGGCCTGGGAATCCATCCGGGAGGATGAAACTGCAGCGGAACTCATGGGGGTGAATACCTTTATTTACAAACTATTGGCCTATGCCATGGGGGCTGCTTTTGCAGGGCTTGCCGGTGCATTCTTTGCCGCCCGGATGAAATTTGTATCCCCGGAAAGCTTCACCTTTCTTGAATCTGCCATGGTGTTGTGCATGGTGGTTCTGGGCGGGATGGGATCCATCCCCGGGATAATCCTGGGGGTTATCGCTCTGATTGCCCTGCCCGAGGTCTTTCGCGAGCTTCAGTCCTATCGTATGCTGGTCTTTGGTGCCACCATGGTTATCATGATGCTGTTCAGGCCGTCCGGCCTCATCCCGGCCAAGCGGGTCGGAACCAGATCTGAAGAAAAGGAGGGATAGGGAGAATGAGCGATCAACCCATTCTTGAATTAAAAAATGTTCATTCCGGATACGGTTCCATCAAGGCCCTGAAAGGAATCTCCCTGCGTGTCATGCCCGGAGAAATCGTGGCCATTATCGGTGCCAACGGTGCCGGCAAATCCACCACCCTGATGACCATCTGCGGGATTGTTCCCGTGGAGCGAGGAGAGATTTACTATGAGGGGAAACTGATCAACAAGGTGTCTCCTGAAAAACTTCCCACCATGGGGCTGTGCCAGGTTCCCGAGGGCCGGCGGATTTTCCCCAGGCTTTCAGTGGAAGAAAATTTGATTCTGGGGGCGTTTCACCGGGATGACAAAGATCAGATTGCCAAGGATATCCAGCACTCCTATGATCTGTTTCCCATTTTGGGAGAGCGGAGTAAGCAACACGGAGGAACCCTTTCCGGCGGAGAACAGCAGATGCTGGCCATTGCAAGGGCTTTGATGACCAAACCCAAGGTGCTGCTTTTAGACGAGCCGTCCCTGGGCCTTGCCCCCCTTATTATCCAGCAGATCTTTGAGATTATTGCCGATATCAATAAAGAGGACGGAACCACCATCCTTTTAGTGGAGCAAAATGCCAACCTGGCCCTCCAGGCTGCCAGCCGGGGATATGTGGTTGAAACCGGGGAGATTACCCTGGAAGACAAGGCCAGTTCCCTTCTAAAAAATCCTAAAATTCGGGAAGCCTATTTGGGGGAATAAAAACTCAGCCCTTAAAAATTGATTTTATTTAAACAAAGAGCCGGTTCCGGGATGCCTGGTGCCAGCTCTTTTGAATGGGCGACCCTGTCCACTCTCCTTAAATTTAGCCCCTGGCATTCTCGGGTAGGGTTATCCCATAAATCATACGGAAAATTGAATGCTTCTTTACAGCATTTTGAATTTTTCAGGATATTCCCTTGCAAGATCAATATAGAGCTGTTTCCCATATGTCCAGAAATCCTTGTGCTTTTGTTTGACATCTCCAATGATTTTGAAGGGAACACCGCC
>Ga0208900_1000907_pt1 | contig 17054 bp, 16 predicted proteins | sample AntAceMetag02UKK_FD_184763 | JGI IMG/M metagenome (GOLD analysis project Ga0208900, IMG submission 184763) | Saline lake microbial communities from Ace Lake, Antarctica - Antarctic Ace Lake Metagenome 02UKK (SPAdes) (version 2) | ecosystem: Environmental > Aquatic > Non-marine Saline and... | reverse complement strand
TTTTTAAAGGTCCATGATCCAATGTAAAGCACCGAAGCAAAGGCATACACGAAGGTAACAACAGACAAAAGCATGGAACTGTTCATTATTTAAAATCCTTAATTTTTTCTGCCAGTTTTTCTATTTTAAGTTTCATTCCCTGGGGGTTGCGGTGGGCAAAACCGGATACCATGACCCGGCTTTTTTCACCGTCTCTCCTGGTGATGTGAATGCAACTGCTCTGGTGGGACATGAAAAAGGTGGTCCAGCACCCCACAATCATGAGGACGAACCCCAGGTAAACATACCACACCCCGGGATCTTTATTCACCTGGAGTCCGGTGTAATATTTTTTATCAAACCCATCCACCTCAAAGGCGAATTTTCCCTGGCGCATTTTATCAAATGTGGGAAATCTCACCGAAATAAAAATTTCCGTTTCAGGGCCACTTTCAGGCACAATGTGCCCCACAAACCCCTCACCAAGGTTATGCCCCCGGAACTGGTATCCATTGGCAAAACGGTCCAGCACCAGTTGCCCGCCGGATTCAGGAAGCGTGAGAGCCTCTTTGAAAGAAAGCGTTTTTTCATAGACCATACCACTGTCTTTGCTGGTATATTTCAAATGAACATTCTTTGCCGAAGCCGTGCCATAGCTGGACTGATAAAAACTGATTCCCCGGTATCGCAGGGGATCATTGACGATGATATCCCTTGTGAGGATCTCCTTACCATCATCAATGATGGTGAGGCTGGACCTAAACTCTTTGGGTTGGCCAGTGTCATAGAAACTGACGGAAAAATCATTACATCGCACAGAAAATCCCAGAGAAATGTGTTGGTGCTGTCCCTTCCTGGCTTCAATGATATCGGTGCTTTCACCTTCATTAATGTTCACAAACCCCTTAAAGCCCAGCAAAGAACCAATGACTGCGCCTGCAAGCATGAAGAGAATGCTCAGATGAACCACATACACCCCAAGACGGGTCCAACGCCCCCTTTCTGCAAAAAGAGCCGTGCCGTCATCACTCTTTTTAACGGACACCGTACCCACGGTGTTTTCCAGGAGTTTATGACAGGCTTTTTCCAGGATGTCTGCCTCTTTTTCACAATCAAACCGGTGGGCAGATTCCATGCGATTGAACCGTTCCAGGCTAAATGACACCTTGGCAGGAAAAATAATTTTCCAGGTGGTTTGAAGCTTATCAATGGAACAGACAATAATATTAACGGCCAAAAGGCCCATGAGCATCAGAAACCACCAGGAGTGGTACATATCGATTATGTTGAGCCCTTTAAAAAGAGAGAAAAACACTTCACCATATTTTTGAAGATAAAAGGCTTGTGACGCATTCTGCGGAATCAAGGTTCCAATGATAGAGGTTGCCGCAAGGATCAGCAACACAAATACGGTTAATTTCACCGATGTAAAAAACTTCCAGACCCCATTGTTGGAGCCAAATTTCTTTTTTCTATTGGCCATACCTGATTTTCCCTTAAATTCGACTTGGATTCTTATATCTATAGTTTTCTTGTTATTTTGAAGAAAAAAGCCAAAAGATGGCTTGCCCAGACCCATTGAATTGTGTGGGCTTGATCAGCATGCGTTCCCCGGAAACAACAACCTTTCATCAACAAACCGTTAAAGAAGCGCTCTGTGCCATGACAGTTTGCACCCGCTTCCCGTTATTTTCTCCATACGATGTATTTTAAAATTCACCGGATACTATATAGCAAATTCACCCCACAATCGCAAAACTTTTTCCAAATCCCGGGAATACCCTGCCTTTATCTCCATCAATGAGTCTGTTGATTTAAAGGCTATTTCAGTCTGGTTCGAATTTATAATCGCAATATATAGTGATTAACTGAGTCAAAACACATCATATAGACAGTGCTGGTGACTGAAATATGAAAATCGCGACTTAATCACTTAATCAACAGGATCATCAATGCAAGAGAGCCATATCCTTACCGGATCAACTGATTGATGTCAAAAAACATTCCCATCCAGACATTCATTTATTTATTTACCCGGTCCGCATTAAATTCTTGACACATCGGGTGCAGAAGGCTAAATATATACACATATTACAAGCCTTATTAATATAAACTAAATTAAGTCCTGTGTATGAATGAATTTTAGGGGTTGACCATAACGTCGGCCACCTTGTGATGGATCGAATTCTATCCCCCGTATAGTGGCCCATTTATAATCAACCTCGATTTTTAAAGGCTGTAGTCATCTACTAAGAATCATAAAAAACACACTGAAAATTTTTAAAAGGAGGATTTTTATGGGAAAAAGTATTTTGAAGGGAGTTATCATTTGTGCCTCAATGATGTTCATGGTCGCCTGTGCGGCCCAGGGACCGGTCCAATCACTGCCAGCATTTTCACCCGCTAAAATAAATGCAGCCAATTACACCTCAAAGGTTGATAATTTTATTGTTGTGATGGATGCGTCCAGTTCCATGACTGATCTGTGCAAGGGAACCTCCAAATATACCCTGGCCACAGGACTTGTTTCCAGAATGAATCAGACCATTCCAGAACTGGGACAAAATTCAGGTCTGCGAACCTTTGGACTCAATAAGTCCATGTCCACCAAGCTTGAGTATGGAATGACAACCTATTCCACCGCCGATTTTGGTGCAGCGATGGAAAATATAACGGGTACGGGCGGATTTACCCCCATGGCTAAAGGCATTGACGCCGCTGCCATGGATCTGGATCAGGCAAAGGGAAAAACTGCCCTGATCATCGTCAGTGATGGTCTGCAAACTTTTGGTAGCGCCACTAATGCGGCCCAGGCATTGAAAGACAAATTTGGAACGTCTCTGTGCATCTATCCTGTCCTTGTGGGCAATGCCGATCCTGGAATGACCCTGATGAAAAAACTTGCTGACATCGGTGAATGCGGCTTTTTTTCCAAGGGAGAAGCACTCCTATCCAGCGCTGGCATGGCCGCCTTTGTAAAAAAAGTTTTCCTCACAAAAAATACAGCCCCCAAAGACAGCGATAACGATGGGGTTATTGATGACAACGATCTATGCCCCGATACCCCTGCGGGTGTTGTGGTAGATCAGAACGGTTGTCCCCTGGACACCGATCAAGACGGCGTCTATGATTACATGGACAAATGCCCGGGAACACCCCTGGGTGCCCAAGTCAACGCCCAGGGCTGCTGGATTCTTGGATCTTTGCTTTTTGATTTTGACAAAACGAATATCAAACCCGAAGGGTTTGGAGAACTCAATGGCGTTGTGGAAATTCTGAAAAAGAATCCTGCCATGACAATTGTCCTACAGGGACATACGGATAATGTGGGAAGCGCCGCTTACAATCAAAAGCTATCCGTCAAAAGAGCCAATTCAGCTAAAGATTATCTTGTAAACAAAGGTGTCAGCTCTGGCAAAATTTCCTGTGAAGGGTATGGATTCACCCAGCCCGTGGCCACCAATACAACCGACTTTGGTCGATCTTTAAACAGGCGGGTGGCAATTAAACCGGAAATGTAGCCCCAGAGATACCCATGAACCTGGCAAATTAAAAAATGCCAACAACCCCTGAGCTAAAGACTCAGGGGTTTTCTTGCCTATTTTTTTATAAAAATAAATACTGGTGATATATATTATCATATCGAAAATGAGCCGTAAGTAAAAATTTTAGTCCAGTAATTAGTTGAGAATGCCATCGTCCATACAATACAAAAAAGAAGCCCTCTGGAATATCTGTTTCAGGGGGTTTTTGATTTTATCTTAATAATTTTTAAGGATACGCAGCATGTTTTCCATTGAGCAGTTCAAGCAACAATATGAAGTAGAGCAGACCACCTTTTCCGTTGGAGGTCACCGGTTGAAACTGTTTGTCCCCCAAAAAATTGATACTTTTATCAACCCGGATGACCTTTTCAATAATTTTCCCCTGTGGTCAAAAATATGGGAAGCCACGGCGGTGCTGGCCAGCCACATGTCCACCATAGAGGTAAATCCAGCCCATCGCTTTCTTGAAATCGGTGCGGGCATGGGGGTAGCGGGACTGTGTTGTGCCAGGATGGGACATGGGATCACCATCACCGAATACAACGAAGATGCCCTCAACTTTGCCCGGGCCAATGCCCTGTTAAACAATATGGAATCAGATATTGTTGTAAAACTGGACTGGAATCAGCCCCTTGTCCAGGGTAAATTTGATTATATCATCGGATCGGAGGTGGTGTTCAAGGAGACTGATTTCCCCGGCCTTTATTTTTTATTTCAAAAATATTTAAAGCCAGGGGGGAAGATTATTCTTGCCGAAGGCATGAGAAAAACCTCTCTGAAGTTCATCCAGGAAATGGAAAAACATTTTCAGATCCGCATGAAAAAACACACCATTGGACCTGCGGAAAAATCAGTATCTGTGGTGCTCATGGAAATGAAGGAAAGTTAGTCTCCTGAGCTTGTGGATTACTCAGGCTAACCTGTATATGTTCTTAACGTAGCTCTCGAAGAACTTGGTCCTAATCAGTCATCAACATGAAAAGCAAGCTGATAAGCCCGTTAGGCTTTGAACTTTTACAAGCCCAAGTCCTTTAGGCTTGGGTTACTGACCCTCTTCAAGCAATCTAAGCACTATGGATTTTTTATTTTTTAAAATTTTGGATCCCCGGGTTATTTTGCACAGGCTTATGCCATATTTTTCAGCAATTTTACGCTGGGTCATTCCTTGATTAAGGTCTTTGAGCAATTTCCAACGAAGGGAAAGATCGGCCAGCTCTCCCGGTGTAAAGATATCCTGAAACAGTGAATCAAGATCTTCCAGGTGATGGATGGATAAAATGGCGCTCAACAACTCTTTATCAACGGACATCTTTTTCTCCTTGTACACTCAATTATTTCGAATAACTTTGATGTATGAATAACGGATTTGGTTTTAATAAAAGCCCCCACAAAAGGGCTGGAATATCACTGCCCAAGGACTTAAATGATATGAATGGTAAAATGCTCGAAAATATTTTAAACCAGGTGGCACAAGGCGGGCTCTCCGTGGACAATGCCCGGGGAAAATTGGAGCACCTGGCCTTTGAAGATATTGAAATTGCGCACATTGATCACCACAGATCCATGCGAAAGGGATTTCCAGAGGTCATTTTCGGCCAGGGAAAAACAGCTGTCCAGATTACCCGTATATTACAGGCCATGGCAATTTCCGAAGAGGTGATACTGGTCACCCGCATCAGCAAAGACAAGGCAGATCAGGTAATGCAAACCGTTCCTGAAGCCTTCTATGATGAAGAGGCCCGGATTCTACAGCTACAAAAAAAACCACCGGAAATAATCAATAAAGGTGAAATTCTTGTGATCACCGCAGGCACATCTGATATCCCCGTTGCCAGGGAGGCCGCCATCACGGCCCGAGCCATGGGAAACCGAGTCACCACCATCTTTGATGTGGGGGTGGCGGGGATACATCGACTCTTTGCCCATAAAAAAATCATTGAACAGGCATCGGTGATCGTGGTCGTTGCTGGCATGGAAGGTGCCCTTCCCAGTGTAGTGGCGGGCATGGTGAAATCCCCTGTGATTGCGGTGCCCACCAGTATCGGCTATGGTACCAGTTTCGGGGGCATGACAGCCCTTTTGTCCATGCTCAACGCCTGTAGTTCAAACATTGCCGTGGTGAACATAGACAATGGGTTTGGCGGAGGCCACATGGCCGCCACCATCAATTGCCTCACGGCCCTTTCCAATGACAACACCCGCCGGAAAGATCCGCAATAAATAATTTTCAGAGCATACCATTCAACACAGAGGGAGTTTCAACACTGCTTGGAAAGGATGTCAAACAAAATTTGTTCCGTCAATGAGACAGGATTGCCTTTCATACTGCTGGATTTCAACGCCTGTGTGCTTAATTGGCCACAGTGGATTTCATTGAGGCCATAATGGGACAAGGCAGGCAATGGCAGGTACTGGGTCATTTTGTTGATCCATTCAACCGCATCTTCGGGGGTGGCTGCCGCATTTCCCGTCAAGAGAAATGCCACTTCTCCGAACTTTTTTATCACATGATGGAAACCTTGCCTTTCACTTTCGGCCAGATTCGTGGCCATGCACGGCCCCAACAACCTTGCGCAAATGACCCCATGGGGGGCTGGTATCATCCCCCCCATGGGGCCAGCAATGCCGTGCACCACCCCAAGCTTTGCGTTGGCAAGGGCAATGCCACTGAAAAGAGCGGCAAGGCTCATGTTTTCCCTGGCAGCGATATCCTCTCCCCTGTCATGGGCCGCCTTAAGGGAAACGGCCACCTTTTTTATCCCCTCCCGGCACAGGGCATCTGTCAGGGGATTTGCAAACCGGGAGATAAAGGCTTCCATGAGCTGTGTCAGGGCATCCATACCCGAAGAGGCCGTGACAAAAGGGGAAGCGCTCACCGATAGATCAGGGTCCACAATGGCCACATCTGGTGCCATGAAAGGGCTTCTAAGGCTTACTTTCACCCCATGATCCGGGGCGGAAAGAACGCTATTAAATGTAACTTCTGCACCAGTCCCGGCGGTGGAGGGCAACACCACAAGGGGAAGTGGGGGGCAGGTTAAGGGATTTCCCCCGCCGATCACTTCAAGATAGTCCATGGCAGGTAAGGGGTTGGTGGCAAGGGCTGCAATGGCCTTGCCAGCATCCACAACACTGCCCCCACCCACGGCAATGACAAGGTCCACGCCCAGATTATGGGCTACCTTTGCACCCTGCTCCACCTGATCAATGGTGGGCTCCCCTTTCTGGGAAAAACAGGTGTATCTGATCTTGTTCTGTTCAAGGATGACCCGGATGTCATTGACACGGGATGTGTCAGCCCCTGAAATCAGCAAGGCATTCCGACCCATGCCGGAGGCAATATCCCCGAGTCTGCGGGCCTCTCCCCGGCCAAAATAGATTGTCGTCGGGGTAGTGAAAGAAAATGTCATACATCTCTCCCCATATATGAGTCTGTTGAGTTAATAACGATTTCAATCTGTTTCAATTTTATCGCCACAAGATATGACTGATTAACTGAGTGAGCACGCATCATAATTGATAAGTATGGTGCCATAAATATAAAAATCTCGACTCAATTAACAGACTCATATATCAGCTCAACAGCCTTCCTGATTTTTTTCGACTCCCGGTCATACTTTTACCCATGAACCATCCGGCCAGCAACACCCCAGCCCCGGAAACGAACCATTTGATCATTCCTGTTTTAAGTGGCTCATCCCCGGAAGCGGTTATGGCGTCTATCTTTTGGGTCAGGGTTTCCACCTTTTTTTTCAAGGCATCATTTTCAGCAATAAGCCCCCCGGATTCAGCACTTGATTTCAGGGCATCCATGGCAGTTTTCAATTCCCCGACTGCGGATTCCAGACGGGTATTTGTCTCCTGCAATGCCTTATTCTCGGCCTGGCTTTCCTTGAGTGATGTTTCAAGAAACACGATTTGTTCCTGATATTCCTGAGCAAGATTGTCAGCGCCGGAAGAAAATGATGCATTGGAGTCCTGACTTGCTTCCAGTGATTTTTCAAGCTCTGCAATTTTTATATTCAATTTATCAATGATCATGGGCTTGGGAATTTCAAGGGTGATATACTGTTTTTCAACCCAGCCTTCATCTCCCTCCACGGTTCTGACCCTGAAATGTGTCTTGTCTTTTTCCAAAATTTCCAGGGCTGCATTGCTCCTCAGGGTCTGGACCACATTATAATTACTCCCAGGTCCATTTCTCATGGTCAAAATCAGCATATCAGACACATAACCGGTTTCGGCATGGGGGGCATCGCAAAATATCAATGGCACCAATATCAAAAAAATTAAACTCAAAATTTTACCAGGCACCGTTATTTTCATTTATTTTTCTCCTTTCCATGGGGGGTTTCTTTTCCAATACCAACACTGGAACAATTTTACAATACCATTCCCAAAAATCCTTGCAATGCATTAGAATGCAGTGTATCTGTTCATAACTATGAGACTTTTAAAAGAACGGCAACAGATCATCGCCTTTGGGAACAAAATGCTCCAGGCCGGTTTAACCACCGGTTCCGGGGGAAATATCAGCTATTTTAATCGACAGGAACAATGCATTGTCATCACCCCCAGCGGCATTGAATACCCCCTGTTGCAGCCAGAAGACATTGTTATACTGCATGCCGATGGAAGCCCATGCCAGGGAGACAACCGGCCTTCCAGTGAAGTGGGGTTTCACCTGTCCCTGTACAACCAGCGCCAGGACGTCAATGCAGTGGTTCATACCCACTCCACCTACGCCACCACTTTTGCCTGCCTGAACAGAGAGATTCCCGCCGTCCACTACCTGGTTGGATTTGCCGGGAAAAAGGTTCCTTTGGCACCCTATGCCACCTATGGTACCCCTGAACTTGCCTTAAACATTTCAAATACCATCGCAGATTACAATGCAGTGCTTCTGGCCAACCACGGCCTGGTGGCTGTGGGAAAAGACCTCACAGCAGCTTTTAATACGGCAGAAGAAATCGAACTGGTGGCAAGAATCTGTTACCAGGCAGAATGCATTGGAAAACCCGTCATTCTTTCCGATGGGGAAATGGAACGGGTGATTGAAAAATTTGCAGATTACGGCCCCCGGGAATCTAAAAATGCAACATGATTTTTACCAAAATCTTTGTATTTTTAATATTTTTAATGGATTAGTCGAAGGCCTTTCCCATTTTTCCCAAACAAGCCGCGCGGCCATCATTTATGCAAGAGAGCCTGCATCCCCCCTCCAGATCTATGATCCCCAGCACCTTTTAAGGGGCCATGAGGTAAAACTCAAAGAACTTTATATGGATGCCGGAGGATGGCGTGAGGATCTGATACGAACAATTTCTCAGCAACCCAGCGGCCATTTTTTACCGGCTGACAATCTTCACCTTGCTGGCCTGATATCCTTTGGCGGCAGTTCCCACGGCTTTTTTTATCAAATGTGGTTCACCGACCACCATCCAGACCTGTGCTCCATCTATCCCACGGAAAGATGGCTGGAACATGCGGGGTGGCTCATGGCCCAGGATTTTTCATCGGCGAGTATCTCCATGGGAACCTCGGGTCATGTACTGCAAAACCATGCCATCCACGCCATCACTGATCACATTGTGGATGTACGCAATCAACTTCTTGGGTTGGACACCCGCATGCTGGTGCACCCCATATTGAATACCATTCTCCAGCTGTCCAAAACCAGAGAAGAGGGGTCCTGGCCCCGGGGAAAACTGATATTTGTTGACCCTGAAATGCTGGACAGCCTTCATTTCATTGCAAAAATCCAACGTCACGAACGACCGGTCATGGCCAACGTAAAGCACATCCGAAAACTGTTGCTTTCCGTTGAATTCTCCAATAGAAAACTGGTTTCAGATGGCCATACCATCATTGGCATATCAGATTCCGACACCCCCCCGTCGGCCATTGCGGTAAAATTTTCCGGGGAACACGGATTTATGGAGCTTGAGGGCAAGCAAATCTGTAGCTTCTATGATGGTTCCTTTCATTCATCCACCCGCAAGGCCAAGCTGGTGGAGCTTGAAGAGTTACTCCTTGATTCCATCTTGGAGACAGAGGTGACCACCGCTCTTTTCAAAGTAATCACCCGGCTGGTACACAGCGCGGAAAACAACAGCCATGGCTGCACCCTGGTGCTGGACCTGAATAAAATACCGGTGAAAGTTTCAGGCCATATCCTTGAACCCTGCCTGGATCTTCTGGAACTCAAAAACCTGGACCTTGCCACATCACTGTTGAAAATTGACGGGGCACTCCACATCATGTCTTCCATCTCCCTCAGGGGATTTGGCTGTCTTCTGGATGGAAAGGCCATTGAGGGCGAAAACATGGCCCGGGGAGCACGCTATAATTCAGCCCTGAGATTCACCGCAGAACATGACAACGTCATTGTGGTGGTGGTCTCTTCCGACCGGCCGGTATCCATTATCCACCATGGCATAGAACTCAACGCATTTTGTGAATGGAATCCCCTTCCTGGATTTCCCTCCGAACCCCAACCGTTAACATCCTATATTAATGGAGTATTACCATGAGCGACCACACCCACGACCACGACCATGGACACCCCCATACACATGAACACGAGCACACACATGAGCCTGTCCATGAGATGAGTATGGAAGAAAAAATTTCAACCCTGCTGAACCACTGGATTGATCACAATAACAGCCACATGGAAACCTACCGGAGCTGGGCACAAAAGGCAGAAGATGCCTCCCTTGCAGAGGTGGCTGTTTTGTTAAAAGAGACTGCCGAAGTTTCGGGCACGATAACCGAAAAACTTAATGCAGCACTGAAAACCATCACCAAATAGAGATGCCATAGGGTCAAGCCATGCAGCATCAGACCTTGACCTCTTTTTTATTTCCGGACCCACTCCCACGCTTTCCCACAAGATAGGGATATAGTTGGGAAATGAGCATCCCCAACATCATCAGGACACATCCAAACAATGCCCGTCCGGAAAGCACCTCGTTTAATATAAGCCAGCCCCCCAGGGCTGCAATGACAGATTCCAGGCTCAATAATATGGCAGCAGGGGCAGGATGGCTGCCCTTTTGTCCATAAATCTGAAGGGAATAGGCAACCCCCACGGAAAAAAACCCGCCATAAAAAATGGGAAGGGCCGCTGCCTGAATTCCCTGCCATGTGATCTCTTCAAATACAATTGCCACACCAAGGCTCAATATTGAACAGATGGCACATTGAATAATGGAGAGAAGAACGGTGTCTATTTGATTGGCCAGCCTGCCAATTATCACCACATGGCATGCAAAAAAAAATGCGCCCAGGAACTCAAGAAAATCTCCATAGCCAATGGTCATATTCTGGGTGATACTTAAAAAATAAAGCCCCACAGCGGCAAACAAGGCCCCCATCCATGTGCCAGCACTGGATTTTTGTTTCCATAACAGCCCAATAAAGGGAACGATCACCACATAGAGTCCCGTAATAAACCCCGCTTTACCCGCCGTTGTATGAACCAAACCCACCTGCTGGAGGGAGGCACCGAAAAAGAGAACCATCCCGGCGATTACACCACTTTTTATGGCCAAAGACACAGGCAAAGCAGTGGATGCAGTAACTATCTTATTTTTTTGCCGCCTCATCCCCACCATTAAAAAGGGCAGCAGAGAGACCCCACCCAGGGCAAAGCGAAGCCCATTGTAGGTGAATGGCCCCACATGGTCCATCCCCATACGCTGGGCCACAAAGGCAAACCCCCAGATGGTGGCAGCCAAAAGCAATATCAATTCTGATTTAAATGTTTTAAATTCCATGGTATAAAAAGCCTTCTGTTCAGGAAATGGATACACACCCAGATGAGTGTTCAGGAGAATATTGTTGCACGACATTGCTCACCATCAAGTAATTGCCTGAAATCAAGTGATGACAAAGCACTACAATGGCATTTTTAAATACCAGAACAAAAAAACAAGTCAAGACAATTTTCGTACATCTATCCCGGGTTTGAATTTAGAGGAGATCATGGCAGAAAACAATATGGATATAGACACCCTGGCAGGACAGCGGCTCATGGCCGGTTTTGACGGTACCACGTTAAATGATGAGATAAAATTTTTGATCCACGATCTCAAGATCGGGGGCCTGATCCTGTTTGCCGGGAATGTGAAAGATCCCGACCAGGTGGCCATGTTGTGCCGGGATAGTCAAGAATTTGCCCGTCAATGTAACTGCCCTCCCCTGTTTCTGGCCATTGACCAGGAAGGGGGTCAGGTGGCCCGACTTAAAACACCCCTTTTTAAAGAATTTCAAGGGACACCGGCAATAAACACCCTGGAAAAAGCCAGGGCACTGGGTCAGGAAATGGCGGATTTACTGAAAGGGCTTCACCTTAATATGAACCTTGCACCGGTGATGGACACGGTTCCCCATGGATTTAAAGGGATCATGAATCAACGGGTATTTCAGGGAAGCCCGGAAACCGTTGCGAACTTGGGTATGGCCGTTATCCAGGGGCTCCAGAACAATGGGATCATGGCCGTGGCCAAACATTTCCCCGGCATTGGCAGAACCACATTGGACTCCCATCTTTACCTTCCCCTTCTTGAAACCCCCGAAGAAGAGCTGATGAAAACCGATTTGATCCCCTTTAAAGGGGCCATTGAGGGTAAAGTTTCAGGCATTATGCTCTCCCATATCCTTTATTCCCGGCTGGACTCAAAATGGCCTGCAAGTCTGTCCGTTAAAATTGCCAAAGCCCTTTTAAGACAACGCATGAAATATGATGGCATTATAATGACCGATGATCTTGATATGAAAGCCATTGAGTATGACATAAAAACGTGCGTGCAGCAGATATTAAGGGCCCACATTGATATGTTCCTCATCTGCCACAGCGGTCCGGACATTGAAACGGCCATAAAGGAAACCCGGGCACTTCTTTCCCGGGATCAGACAATGTATGACATCGGCATGGCATCGGTGGGAAGAATTCTGACGACAAAAAGACAATACCTGGCCCCGACGCTTCCTACATCCGGGTGCGGGAGAAAACATCGTGGTCAAGCTGACAAAGGGTACCATCTTTAATAAGACGATGCCCCCTGGCTGCAATCATGGCGGCATTGTCTCCGCAAAGAGACCGGGGTGGCAGGGCCAGGGTCATTCCCTGGGCTGCCGCATCCCTTGCCACGCGTCTGCCAAGGGCGGTGTTGGCAGATACACCACCGGCCAGTGCCACAGTAGCACACCCCTTAACTTTGGCTGCATTGAGCAGTTTAAAGGAGAGCACATCCAGCACTGCAGCCTGGAAAGATGCGGCAATATCAGCCACATCCCCTGGGGACAATTCCTCTTCCCGCTGTTGCAAATGCCGGGCAACAGCAGATTTTAAGCCGCTGAAGCTGAAATCAAATTCCGCTTTATCCAAATAACTTCTGGGAAACCGAATTTTACCGGAATTTCCCTTTTCTGCCAGTTTTTCAATGATGGCACCTCCGGGATAGCCCAATCCCAACATTTTTGCCACCTTGTCAAAGGCTTCGCCAGCTGCATCATCCCGGGTCTGTCCCATGAGTTCAAAGTCATTGGCAGAGGTGACATGGTAGAGGTTGGTGTGCCCTCCAGAGGCCAGCAGTATGACAAAGGGAAGTGATGGGGGCGTCTTTCCCAGAAAAACAGAATAGATATGACCTTCCAGGTGATTCACACCAGTCCAGGGAAGTCCCCGGGCCCAGGCAAAGGCCTTAGCAAAGGAGAACCCCACCAGAAGTGCCCCCACCAGACCCGGTCCCCGGGTGGCCGCCACCCCGTCAATGTCATCCATGGTGATGCCAGCGGTTTCAATGGCTTCAATGACAACGGGTAAAATGGCTTCCATGTGCATGCGCGATGCCAGTTCCGGCACCACGCCACCATATCTATGATGTACTTCAATCTGGGTTGACACAATGGAAGATCGGATAATACACCCATCTTCCACCACGGCTGCCGCTGTCTCGTCGCAGGAGGATTCTATCCCAAGAATAATCATCCAGGCTTAGACCCATTCAACCTGGGGTTCTGAGCCATCCCGGGAGGTGATTTCACCAATGAGAAAGGCTTTTTCATCCATGGCACCCAGGCGATCCATAACCTCCTGGGCATTTTCTTCAGGCACCACAACAATCATGCCCAGTCCATTGTTAAAGGTTCGATGCATTTCCCGCTCATCCACGTTTCCAGACTTCTGCAAAAAAGAAAATACAGGAGGGATTTCCCAGCTGCCAGTCTCAATTTTCACCTTACAGACATTGGGAATCACCCGGATGATATTCTCATCAATCCCCCCACCGGTGATATGGGCAATGCCATGGATGGGAAGATCCCGGGAAAGGCCCAGGAGTGTACTGCAGTAAATGCGTGTGGGGGTTATCAGCTCTTCTCCAAGGGTTTTTCCCAGATCCGGGATATGGCTATCCACCTTGTACTGGCAGGCATCAAAGCAAATTTTACGCACCAGGGAAAATCCGTTGCTGTGGACCCCACTGGAGGCAATGCCGATTAACTTATGGCCATTGCGTATTTCTGAGCCATCAATGATCTTGGCATTATCCACAATCCCCACGGAAAACCCAGAAAGATCATACTCACCCGGGTGATACATTCCCGGCATTTCTGCGGTTTCACCACCAATGAGGGAACATTGGGCTTCGCAACATCCCTTGGCAATGCCTTCAATAATACTGGCAGCCTTTGTATTATCCAACTTACTCATGGCAAGGTAATCAAGGAAGAAAAGGGGTTTTGCCCCCTGTACCACAATATCATTGACGCACATGGCCACCAGATCAATGCCGATGGTATCGTGACGGTCCATCATAAAGGCAATTTTAAGTTTTGTTCCCACCCCATCCGTTGAACTGACCAGAACAGGGTTTGAGCAGTTGGATAGATTCAGGGAATAGAGGCCGCCAAAGCCACCGATTTCTCCCATGACACCGGATCTGGGTGTGGATTTTGCAAGCTTTTTAATGACCCCGACAAGGTCATTGGCTTTATCAATATCAACGCCTGCATCGGCATAGGTTATGGACTCGCCCATTTGATTATTGCTCCTAAAGTTTTTTTATGTGAAAAAGCAGGTACTGGGTACGGGGTGTTCATGCACCTTACTTTTTCAATTTTTATTGTGACAAGGAATCTTGCCAGGATCGTTTTTATATGTGGTGGTCATTAGATATAAAGGGTTAAAATTAAGTCAAAAATTCTAAACTTATTCTCTTCAATTGTCAAAACTTTTTTGACATCAAGTCCATGATCATGTATTTCACCATTATATTTAACTTAACCTTACAATCAAACTTCGGGAGATTTTGTAATGAAGGATATAAATATTGGTATACTGGGGTGTGGTATTGTGGGAACCGGCGTGGCAAAGCTCCTCATGGAGAACCATGCACTGCTCAAATCACGCATTGGCGCGGGGCTGAACCTGAAATATGTTGCAGACCTGGACACCCACACCCCCCGTGGCATTACCTTTAAAGAGGGGGTCTTTATTTCCGATGCATCCCGGGTCCTCAATGATCCGGACATTGACATTGTGGTGGAACTCATCGGTGGCAAAACCATTGCCCAGACCTTTACCCTCCAGGCCCTTGAAAACAAAAAACATGTGGTAACCGCCAACAAGGCGCTCATTGCCTCCCATGGCAACGAGCTTGTGAAAACCGCCACCGCCAACCAGGTGGAGTATGCCTTTGAAGCCAGCTGTGGCGGATGCATGCCCGTGGTGAAAAGTATTCGAGAATCCCTGGTGGGGAACTGCATCCAGTCCTTCACAGGCATTTTAAATGGTACCTGTAACTACATTCTCACCAAAATATCCAAGGAAGGATGTCTCTTTGAGGATGCCCTGAAAGAGGCCCAGGCAAAGGGCTATGCCGAAGCGGATCCCTTTTTGGATGTGGAGGGCCATGATTCGGCCCACAAGCTTGCCATCCTGGCGGCCCTGGCCTATGGCATGGAGATCAATCTTGCGGATATCCATGTGGAGGGCATCAGTCAGATAACCCCCATGGACATTGAATTTGCCAAGGAGTTTGGGTACTGTATCAAACTTCTGGCCATCAGTAAAAATGAAGGTGACACCGTGGAGGCAAGAGTACACCCGGCCATGATTCCCCTGGACAGCCCCCTTGCCCATGTGGACAAAGCCATGAACGCCATCACCATTGATGGAGATGCCTCAGGGCAAACCATGCTCTATGGTGCCGGGGCTGGCATGATGCCCACGGCCAGTGCCGTGATCAGTGACATTGTGGACATTACAAGGAATATCATTTCAGGATGCGGACAACGGGTTCCTATTTTGTCATACCCTGCTGACAACATCAAAAGAATCGCCATCAAACCGGTGTCTGAAATTAAGACCGGGTACTATATTCGACTGGCAGCCCTGGATCAACCAGGCGTTCTGTCCCGGGTGTCGGGCATTCTGGCAGATCATGGCATCAGTATTAAATCTGTCCATCAAAAGGGCCGCCGCTCCAATGGCACCGTTCCCATTGTCATGACCACCCACATTGCCAGGGAAAAAGATGTACAAGATGCCCTGGCCAAAATTTCCAATCTGGACTCCATACCAGAAAAATCTATTATCATTCGAATTGAAGACAAACACAACGATCAGTAGGACAAAAAAATGAATATCATATGCTCAGACCTTGAAGGAGTTTTCATCCCTGAAATCTGGATCAACGTTGCCGAAAAAACCGGCATTGAAGACCTGCAACTCACCACAAGAGATATTTCAGACTATGATGTATTAATGCAGAAAAGACTCTCTGTCATGGCTGCCCATGGGTTGAAATTAAAGGACATCACCGATGTCATTGCCACCATGGACCCCATGGAAGGTGCCTTTGAAACCTTGAACTGGATTCGGGAAAGATATCAGATCATCATCCTGTCGGACACCTTTGATGAGTTTGCCAGACCCTTGATGAAAAAGCTCAACTACCCTGCCCTGCTCTGCCACAGCCTCACCATTGCCCCGGACGGAAGCATCAGTGATTACAACCTGCGCCAGGCCAACCAGAAGAAAAAAGCCATCCAGGCATTTAAGTCTTTGAATTACAGGACCATTGCATTTGGAGACTCTTATAATGATACAGCCATGCTCAAGGCTGCGGACCATGGGTTTTTGTTCTGCCCCCCGGCCAATGTAATTAAAGAATTTCCGGAACTGGCGGTCACCCTTAATTATGACGAACTGAGGGAAAAACTTACCAGCCTCCTACATTAGGAAGACAGGGCTTATTGATTTACCATTTTAATAAACCCCGGGCGGCTATTCTTTCCCAAATTTTGCTTTGGTTAATCGGTGGGTTACAAACGAAATAAGGCCAAGCGTAAAAAGGGCTTGACTTGCCCGCCCACCTACCCTATATTACCCGGGTTGTTGCGGGGTGGAGCAGTCTGGTAGCTCGTCGGGCTCATAACCCGAAGGTCAGAGGTTCGAATCCTCTCCCCGCTACCATAATGATATTTAAGAATTTTATCACCATATGTTTTTGTGTTGCG
>Ga0208900_1000906_pt1 | contig 17082 bp, 11 predicted proteins | sample AntAceMetag02UKK_FD_184763 | JGI IMG/M metagenome (GOLD analysis project Ga0208900, IMG submission 184763) | Saline lake microbial communities from Ace Lake, Antarctica - Antarctic Ace Lake Metagenome 02UKK (SPAdes) (version 2) | ecosystem: Environmental > Aquatic > Non-marine Saline and... | reverse complement strand
TTTTAGTTGGATGGTTTCAGTAAAACACGAATAATCTGTACTTTCGCAGCCAATGAGTAATTACAGCGCAAAAAATAAGATGTTTAGAAGCAGGGTAATAATCCGGGTGATTTTTACTGCCCTGCTGATATTATTAGGTTTTGGCCTTGTGAACACTAAAGCACAAACGATACTTCTACCTGACACAACATGGGTTTGCAATTCCGACAGTGTGCTATTGGATGCCGGCCCCGGTTTTATCTCTTATTATTGGTTAGAAACTGCCGATACCACCCAGGCTATTTGGGTTTTGGAAACAGGATGGTATCATGTTTCTTGTAATATTGATGAAGTTCAAGACCCCGTCACCGATTCCACTTGGGTGTTTTTTCTAAATGCAGAAATTGTTCAAGGGGATACGGTAATAACCAATATTTACCCGACCGCATTATGTGTAAGCCCCGACACCTTAAAATACATATGGACTTCCAGCGATCCTGATTATGTAATCGAGAATAATACTGCTGCGTGTATCGAGGTATCTCCGAATATTGACCCAACTACTTTCTATGTTTCGACTACTGACAGCCTTGACATTTTAACCTGCATGAAGAGCGTTACAGTTATGCCGCTTGTTACACGCTTGCCTGACAGCTCAATAGTTTGTCATGCCAATAGTGTATATCTGGATGCCGGGCCGGGGTTTAGTAGTTATTTTTGGTTAGAAACTGCCGAAACAACCCAAGCAATCTGGGCTCAGAATACAGGCTGGTACCATGTTTCATGCGATGCGCCGGAGCTTCAAAATGCTATTGTCGATTCCACATGGGTGTTCTTTCAAAACGCGGAAATCGTTCAGGGAGATTCAGTGATAACCAATATTTATCCAACTACATTATGTGTAAGCCCGGACACCTTACAATATATTTGGACAGCAAGCGACCCTGATTATTCCATTGAGTTTAATACTGCAGCATGTATCGAAGTATCACCAGATTTGGATCCAACTATTTTCTATGTTTCGACAACAGATAGCCTTGGTATTTTAACATGTATTGATAGTGTGACTGTTATGCGGCTAATTCCACGATTGCCAGACACTACATTGGCTTGTCATGCCGACAGTGCCTGGCTTGATGCCGGTCCGGGCTTTCTCAATTATTTTTGGTGGGAAACCGGAGAACACTCCCAGACAATTTGGGCACAGGACACCGGTTGGTACCATGTTACATGCGATACCCTTGAATTTCAAGGCGTGGTTGATTCTACCTGGGTTTATTACCAAAATGCAGGAATTGTCCAGGATGATACTTTAACATGCTATTCATATTCTCTGGAACTTTGCGTTGAACCTGATACCTTGAAATACGTTTGGACTTCGAGTGATCCCAATTATGTTATTGAAAATAATACTGCCGCATGTATCGATGTAGTGCCTGAAATGGACACTACTACTTTTTATGTTTCCATCACCGATAGCCTTAACGTGATGACCTGTATCGACAGCATTACAGTATGGTTATATCCCAGGATCAGGTTCGAAGAAGTAACCCAGATAAATACAGGATGCCCGGGCACATGTAAAGGTCAGTTGGAAGTAATTGTTTCCGGCGGAAAGCCCCCGTATAGTTATCTTTGGTACACATCGCCCTATCAATACGATTCCATTGCTTTTGGACTTTGCGAAACGGATTACACCTTTGAAGTGAAAGATCAATACATATGCATCCGCGACACATTACTGCCGGTTGAAGTATTTGATACACCTTCGGTGGAAATTTCCACCGAGCCGGATACAGCTGATGTTTATATTGAAAATCCTGTGGTTACATTTACATTCGAGAACCTGTCAATCGACTCCATACAAATTATAGACTGGAACTGGAATTTTGGTGACAGCACTTATTCTGTTGAAGAAGCACCTACCAAAGTGTTCGAAGATATCAGGAGTTATGAGGTATGGCTTAAATATACTACCAATGATGAGTGCATCGACTCTGCAATGATTAATATTGATGTTAAACCGGTGGAGTTGATTATTCCAAACATTATAACCCCAAATGGTGATGGGATAAATGATATTTTCGTTGTTAAAGAACTTGAATATTACATGAGCAACAAAATGGCCATTTTCAACCGGTATGGTAAAAGGGTTTTTTCGCAAACCGATTACCAAAGCGACTGGGACGGGGGTAACTTGAGGGATGGTGCATATTTTTATGTCCTTAAAGCTGAAGGGTATTTTGGTACAGATGAGTATAGGGGATCGCTCACCATCATGCGGTGACAATGATTGAATGCTAGAATGTGGGAATGTGGGAATGATTGAATGCGAGAATGTGGGAATGCAAGAATGTGGGAATGATAGAATGCCACAATGAGGCAATGAGGCAGGATTGCAATGATAAAAGGATGAAACGACAAATTGTTTTGTAATTTTCAGGTCAGGCATCTATGGTGAACCATTAGCCCTACTTTGTTAACCCGTGGATTACATTTCAAATCCGACCACTCACCACCACAAACCGGCATTATTTTGTAACATAGTTATGCTTTCTTCCGTATTTCATACTCAACCATATTTCAACCGGCACCATTCACACTGTTAATTTACATTAAAACGCCCAGTCGTTGGCATCTACACAAATCTACTCATAACCCAAATACCAAACATAAAGGTAAATTGATTTAATCATTCTATCATTTTATTATTCTATCATTTATGCATTCAATCATTCAATCATTCAATCATTCTATCATTCTCGCATTCAATCATTCTCGCATTCATTATACTGTCACTTCACAATTTTCATTTCCATCTTGCGATTTAAATACCTCATTCATTTTCAATAACGTTTCGTTAGATGCAAGAAAGAATAGAATATCATTTTCCTTCAAACGATAGGTTTGTGGGGGATTGGAAACACTCTTGTTTCCCCTGCTCACAGCAAGTAAACCTGCACCAAACTTTTCCTGGAAATCAGCCTCGGCTATTGACTTACCATTTACTGGTGAATTTTTGCAAACATGAATGCTTCCAATGTTGACCTGGGGAACTTTAACCGATAAATTAACATAATTATCCGCCGCAACAGATAAACCCCTGAACATATTATATCCGTCAGATCTAACACTTGCAACCAACTTTTCGATTTCCTCCCTGGGCACAAGGTATTTGGCAAGCACGCGGGTAAAAATCTCTACTGAAGTTTCAAATTCCTCCGGTATTACTTCATCTGCCCCTAATTTGTAATAATCTTCCATTTCGCCAATATAGCGGCTGCGGATAATAATGTGTATGTGTGGGTTAAGTTTTCGTGCAACTTGTGTTATCTGGCGGATATCAGCAGGGTTTGGCAATGTAATAACGATGATCATCGCATCCTTAATGCATGCATGTTCAAGTACAACTTCCTGCGACGCATCACCAAAAAAGATGGGTTCACCCAGAGCCTTTTCTTCCTTTACCGTGGTAGGGTTTAATTCGATGACTTCGTAGGGGATATTGGCATACTTGGCTGCCCTGGCAACATTCCTTCCGTTAATCCCATATCCAATAATAATGGTGTGGTTTTTAATGTCTTTAATGTTTTCTTCAGTTTCATCAATTGTTATCAAACCACTTTTGAGCCTTTGCGGAAGTGGCAAACGAAGCAGTAAATCGGCTAAGCGGGGGGCAGCTGCAATAATAAAAGGTGTTGCGGCCATGGTTAAAACCGAAACTGCCAGAAATAACTGGTAGTTAGCCTCCGAAATCAATCCCAATACCTGCCCTTTGCGTGAGAGAATAAAAGAAAATTCACCCACCTGGCTTAAGGTCAATCCAACCAAAACGGATGTCCGTAAAGGGTAACCCAGCGCCAATCCTGCTAAGGTGGCAACAATAGACTTTACAAAAATTACCCCTAAAGTGACGATAAGTATAATGACCGGCCTGTCAATCAGAATTTGGACATTGAGCAACATGCCAATGGAAACAAAAAAGAAACTGGTGAAAATATCCAGGAATGGAAGGACATTACCAAATGCCTGCTGGCTGTAATCAGATTCCGAAATAATCAATCCTGCAAGAAAAGCACCCAAGGCCAGCGAAAGTCCGGCTGAGTAGGTTAAAAAAGCAACAGAAAGGGCAATAACAATAATTGTTAACAAGAAGAGCTCGCGGCTCTTGGTTTTTGCAATCTGATACAACACCTTTGGAACAATGTATTTTGCACCGATAAAAACCAGGAAAATCACCCCAAGTACTTTAACCAGTATATGCCACCATGGTGATATGTTGTCGCCGCTTGTACCAGCTAAAAATGGTAATACCAAAATCATTGGCACAATCACAATGTCCTGAAATATTAATATCCCCAGGGTGACCCTGCCATGTGGGCTAACAAACTCGCCTCGTTCCTGTAGTAATTTTAATACAATTGCAGTACTGCTCAAGGCGATGAGGAATCCCATGAAAATGGATTCCGGTATGGAATTCCCTTCCTGGGCACCAATGAAGTTTGACCTGGTTATTAGAAAGAATATAGCTATCGTGAGAAAAACCTGGATACCACCACCAATAGCAAGTGTATTGCGGATACGTATTAAATTCTTCAACGAAAACTCAATGCCTATGGTAAACAGCAATAAGATTACCCCGATTTCAGCCAGTATTTCAACTTCATGAATACCACTGATCAGCGAAAACCCATTTGGCCCGGCAAGCACACCTGTTATCAAGTATCCGATAATCGAGGGTATCTTTAAGCGGTGACAAATAAATATTACCACAATCGATAATCCGAAAATGATGAGAATGTCTTTTATAATGGCGTATTCCATATGATGTAGTATTTAACTATTCTTACTAAAAAAATCAATTCTTTTTAGGATTCCTTAATTCAAGACCATAATAAACCACAAAAAAATGTAAAGTTTGCATTAATTAATATTTTTAACAAAAAAATAAGCTAATTTTAACCAGAATTTGAAATGAGGCAGGTCGTTTTTGTTGGCAAAACAAGTAAATCGTTAATAAAATTATCGCATCAGAAAAATCCAAATATGTAAATCTGTCGAATTGTAAACGGATAAACAATTACAAATCTGAATTTTAAACTTAATTAAAGCCAGGTTCGCTATTTATTCTATACATGTTTTTTTTCATTAAATCAATAGAAGAAAAAGTTTTTTTATCACTTTTTTTTAACGAATTTTGTTGTCAGAAAACTAGGAAAAGAAAGTGCATTTATAAGCCCCTGTCCTTCAAATCCGGTTATTTTTAAGGAACGAATTGTATAACAGTTAAATAAGAAATTTAACGCATGAGTAATGATGCCAAATCTGTATGGGAGAATTGTCTAAAGATAATAAAGGACAATATTAATTTTCAAAGTTTCAGGACATGGTTCGATCCTATAACCCCAATTAAACTTGAGGCCAATGTTTTAACCATCCAAGTGCCCAGCCAATTTTTCTATGAATGGTTAGAAGAGCATTATATCAGCCTTCTGAAGAAAACCATTAAAAAAGAGTTGGGTATCAATGGCAGGCTCGAGTACAGCATTGTAATGGAGGATAGTATGAACAAGCAGAACCCAATTTCGATGGTGCTCCCAACCTCGAACCGTTCTGCAACGATCAACCCTGACATCAATATGCCTTTTAATATTAAAAGCCAATCGAAGACTATTCCTGACCCGTTTATCATTCCGGGCATCCAAAAGGTAAAAGTCAATTCACAATTGGTTGAGCGATATTCGTTTGATAATTTTATTGAAGGCGATTGTAACCGCCTGGCCCGTTCGGCAGGCCTTGCCATTGGAAATAATCCCGGGAAAACAGCTTTTAATCCCCTATTTATCTATAGTAAGGTAGGATTAGGAAAATCACATCTTGTACATGCCATTGGGTTGGAAGTGAAAAATAAATTCCCCGATAAGACCGTGCTTTATGTTACCACTGATCAGTTTATTGCACAGTACATAGAATCGGTAAGGAACAACAATCAAAATGATTTTACCAATTTTTACCAACTGATCGATGTACTTATTATTGACGATATCCACTTCCTGGCAGGTAAAGAAAAGACCCAGGATGTGTTTTTCCACATATTTAACCAACTGCACCAAAAATCTAAACAACTGGTGATCACTTCAGATAAACCGCCTGTTGATATTGAAGGTATGGAGCCACGTCTTCTTTCGAGATTTAAATGGGGTTTAACTGCCGATTTGCAATCCCCGGAACTGGAAACTAGGATTGCTATCCTGCAAAAAAGGCTTTATAACGATGGTATCGAAATGCCGGATAATGTGGTTGAATATCTTGCTTATAGCATTACATCCAACATTCGTGAACTCGAAGGTGCAATGATTTCAGTACTTGCCCAGGCTTCCCTCAATAAAAAGGAGATTACGCTTGAGTTAACCAAGCAAATTGTTGACAACTTCATTAAGAATACCAACAAGGAAATTTCTATTGATTATATCCAAAAGGTGGTGTCAGAATACTTTGGGCTTACTATCGACCAAATGAATTCGAAGACAAGGAAACGCAATATTGTCCAGGCCCGGCAGTTGTCGATGTATTTTGCTAAACACCACACCAAAGCTTCGCTTACATCAATCGGCTTACAATGCGGAAATAAAGACCACGCCACGGTTCTACATGCGTGTAAGACAGTGCAAAACCTGATTGACACCGATAAGGAGTTCAGGGTTTATGTGGATGATCTGGATAAGAAAATCAAGCTATAGTAACTGATGTTTAAGGATGAACCCTCTTCTGCTCAATTGAAGTGGGTGATTTATATTTTTTTGATTAAAAATTGATTCCAGGCTTTAATTGAATACTTCCATTTTTTGAAACTAACCAACCCTTTCCAACATGAAAATTTTAATGGTTTGTCTTGGAAATATCTGTCGCTCTCCGCTGGCAGAAGGAATTATGCGAAGTAAAATCCAGAACAGAAACCTTTCTGCCTATGTAGAATCAGTGGGCACTGCCAACTATCATGTTGGTGACGATGCCGACGCCAGATCGGTTGAAGTTGGACGCAAGTATGGTGTTGACATCAGCCAGCACAGGGGCAGACAATTTGTAACTGCTGATTTCGATAGGTTCGACAGAATTTTTGCCATGGATAGCGCCAACTACCGTAACATCATTAACAAAGCACGCAACGAAACGGATAGGTCGAAGGTTGAAATGATTTTAAATGTTGTGGATCACGGTAGCAATAATGAGGTTCCCGATCCATATTACGGTGGAAGCAACGGTTTTGAAAATGTTTACCATATGCTGGATGAAGCCTGTGAAGTAATAGCTGATGAAATAAAAAAATTAGGTGCTACCACGAATTTAATGGAAGATGAAAAAATATGATGCCATAACTAATTTGATAAATGCTTAATTGCTTAAATGCTTAAATGCGAGAATATGTAAATTAGAATTATAAATAGTGTAATGTCAAAATTTTACGCATTTCAATTATTCAAGCATTCTTGCATTGACGCATTACATACAGTCATTAATAAAACAACTGATATTTTTTCACCCATTAAAGTAGCAGTAGAACCAAAAATTACAACAATAGGATAAATTGAAATACGATCCATTAAATATACCCAAAAGGGCAGATGTCCTGAAAGCGGCCACTAGAATTGGGAAATACATACACAATACCCCTATCCTAAGCTCCGAAAACCTCAACGAACTTTTTGGATGCCAGTTGTTCTTCAAATGTGAAAACTTGCAGAAAGCCGGTGCCTTTAAATCGAGGGGCGCAGTAAATGCAGTATTTTCATTACGGGATGACGAAGTAATAAATGGCGTTGGTACACATTCATCAGGAAACCATGCGGCTGCATTGTCGCGAGCAGCTTTACTAAGAGGAATTGAAGCGCATATTGTGATGCCCGAGAATTCCTCGAAAGTAAAAATTGCTGCCGTAAAGCATTATGGAGGTAAAATCACCTTTTGCAAGCCAACATTAAGTTCAAGGGAAACTACGCTCAAAAAAGTAATCGACAAAACCGGAGCCCTCGAAATCCATCCTTACGACGATCCACGAATTATTGCCGGGCAAGCCACTGCCGCTATGGAGGTATTCAAGAAAATTGGTAATCTTGATATTATTATGGCTCCTGTTGGTGGTGGTGGTTTATTAAGTGGTACTGCACTTGCCACCAAATATTTTTCACCGAAAACTAAAGTTATTGCAGCAGAACCGGATCAAGCTGATGATGCATTTAGGTCGTTCAACGCGAAAAAGTTTATCCCATCAGTAAATCCCGATACGATAGCTGATGGATTGCGTACTTCCCTTGGAGAATGGACCTTCCCAATCATTTTGCAAAATGTTGATGACATTGTCACTGTAAGCGAAAACGCCATCGTCCAGGCCATGAAACTTATTTGGCAGCGGATGAAGATCATTGTAGAGCCTTCATCAGCCGTACCTCTTGCAGCAATTTTGGAAAATAAAGTTGAGCATAAGGACAAGAAAATCGGGATAATCTTTTCGGGAGGGAATGTTGATTTGGATGATTTACCCTGGTAGGGAGGGGGATACGAGAATGATTGAATGAGAAAATGCGAGAATGATTGAATGAAAAAATGCGAGAATGATTGAATGATAGAATGATGGAATGATGGAATGTTGGAGAGATGGAATGTTGGAGTGCCATGAAATGCCCTATACCCTATTTCCCCTATACACCCTATTTCCCTTATGTACCCTATACCCCAACAAGAGCACCGGAGCAAGTTAGGGACATCAGGAGAGAGGCTGCAATTTAAACTAAATGATAAAATAACCTTACCCTCATGATAAAACCTGCTTTATATTTAATCCCAGTTGGACTTGGTGGCGAAAATCCTGGCCAGGTGCTCCCACAATACAACTCAAATATCATTGCTGAAATTGACGAATTTATTGTCGAAAATGTACGTTCAGCACGCAGGTTCCTCCGAAGCACAGGATACAACAAGAACTTTGATGAAGTCACCTTTCATATTCTAGACAAACATACACCCGAGGAAAATATCCCTGAATTCATAAAGTCTATAAAGGAAGGAAAAGCTATTGGTTTGCTGTCGGAGGCTGGGGTCCCTTGTGTGGCCGATCCCGGAAATATCCCCGTAAAACTTTGCCAGGAAATTGGGTTAAATGTAGTTCCCCTGGTGGGTCCATCATCCATTATTATGGCGCTGATGGCATCCGGTTTTAATGGACAAAACTTTTGTTTCAATGGATACCTGCCTGTTGATAAAGGAGAATTGAAAAGAAAAATCAAGGCCCTGGAAACTTCGGTATATAAAAACAAACAAACCCAGATTTTTATTGAAACGCCATACCGCAATCATAAAATGCTGGATGCGCTGCTTAATACTTGTTCAGGTCAAACCAAGTTGTGCATTGCCACTAATATATCCTTAAGCGATGAATCCATCCGCACCTTAACTATCCGGCAATGGAAAGCTACAAAGGTTGATTTTAATAAAAAACCCAGTGTTTTCCTGATTTTTAGCTAGCCTGAATAATTCATGAATCCGGGCTAAAGCCCTGTTTGAGGGTTTTTCCATAACCCAGCCATTAATGGCTGGGTTATGGAAAAACCAAATGACATTAAGGGCTTTAGCCCTTTACTTCATTGTTTTTGAATCATTCAGGCTAGGTCTTTAATAAAAAAAAAGAACCCCGAAAATTTCTTTCCGGGGCCTACTTAGGAGGATTACATGCATTGTCCGAAGACAATGTATATTCTAGTTTTGTTCTTCTATCCAAAATTCATTCCAACAATTGCGACCAATTATCTATGGAATTCAAAATAGTCTGTTTCTCGTTGTAGTTCCAAGGTTATAGATCAAATAGGCATCTATTTAGCTGCTATAGATGAAGCAAATCATTTGTGTAAATAGGTTCAATTGTGTCATTTAGCTTCGCTGTCATTAATTGTCATTTGCGCTTCGCGCGTCATTTATTAAAAAAAATGACTATAAATGACAATGAATGACTTCCAATTAGAAAAAGATTTTAGTTTTAACAAATCTCTTAACCAACTAAACAGTTACTCAAATAGTTTAAAAAGGAAACCTGCCCAATTTGGACAGGTTTCCAGGTACCTGACGTTTATGAAAAATGATACCTGTTAAAAAAACTGCGGTTTGTTAGCGCAGTTTGTTTCCCTTTCCCCTTATTATCGTGACCACTTTCCAGGACCAGCTTATTCCTGAACTTTGCCTGCAAAGGATCTTCATCACTATGTTAAGGAATCCTTTTATTCATAAATCCATTTATTAACTAATAACTGCGGCAAAATTACTTCTATACTGAATAGCAATGACATAAGCAAGCTTACCCGACCTTACATTATCCTTACAAATGTTAACATCTACATATTTAGATTATGTGATGGTGATGGATGTGTTTGTAAATAATGGGATTCGATGGTTTATGAAATCACCGAAAGATCAAAAACTGAACTCAGCATGGAGGCAGTAGATTAGAAATTGCGAATAATATTTGATGCAAATATCATTTAGCCTGAATAATTCATGAAAATTGACAATAATAAGATCAATAACCCCGTCCTTCAGGGTGGGGTTTATGTTTGACATTAGACACCCTCCCCTGAAAATTTGAAAAAGTTTATTTTTTTATTTTAAAACTTTTTCAAATTTTCAGGGGGCGTCAGGTCTCATATTTCAACCCCCGCCTTAAAAGACGGGGCTATTGATTAGGTAGCATTATTTATTTATGAATTAAGGGAGGTTAATACTCATAGTTCGACAGGAATTCAGAGATATCCTGGTCTTTGTCGAGTACAAGTTTTTGGCGCAGGCGCGATTTGCGGGTATAAATTGCTTCGGGGGATGTTTCAAGAAACTCAGCGATTTCAATGTTTAGAAACCGCTGTTTTAAATAGGAACACAAACGGAGGTCGTCGAAGGTTAGCTTTGGGAATTGTTGCTTGAGGCTACGGTGATATTCCTGGTTACTTTTATCGATAAAAAGATTTGAGATCATCTCTTTTATTTGTTTTATTTCCATGCGGGCCACGGGATTTTTCTCCACGATTAGCGCATCCAATTGGCTTCTCAGGTCATAAAACAAGGTAACATTCCCCAATTCTGCTTTCTTTTTTTCCAACTCATCCCGGAGCGATCGAACCAAATCAGGAGATACAATATCCTCAGCACCATGCTCACCCATAGCATTGGCCAAACGGCTTTCAAGTTCGTCTTTTTCTTCAAATTTGGCCTTCAAACCAACATGCGTGTTAACACGTGCCAACAACTCATCGGTATTAAAAGGTTTGGTAACATAATCGACCGCACCCAGTTCAAAACCTTTAACAATATTTTCGGTTTCGGTTTTGGCAGTGAGAAAAATCACCGGGATATTTTTTGTTTCGGGATCGGCTTTTAACTGCTCGCACACTTCAAAACCATCCATTTCAGGCATCATCACATCCAGCAGTATCAGGTCAAAGTCGATTGATTTAACCTTTTGTAACGCCACTGCCCCCGAAACGGCGAAGGTGATATTGTAATTCTTCGTACTTAAAATATTGGCCGCCAATTCAATATTCTTCGGGATATCATCAACGATGAGGATTTTAAACTTTTTGTTGTTCTCCATGGTGTGAAATTATAAATTTACATTTGTTTAATGCGTGAATATGAGAATGAGTGAATGATTGAATGATTGAATGATTGAATGCAAGAATGAATGAACGAATGAATGAATGTGTTAAAGTACGCTTAATATCATTGAAATAGCAATTGTGAGGTTTACCTTCCATTGCTTTATCATTGCATCATTCTATCATTTTATCATTGCATCATTCTATCATTTAAGCATTTTATCATTCTCCCCTTGTTCCTTAGGCAATGTAAAATAAAACGTACTTCCTTTTCCCTCTTTAGAACTTACCCATATTGCCCCACTTTGCTTTTCAACAAATTCGCGCGTAATTACCAGCCCTAAACCAACACCCTTCTCGCCGTCGGTTCCCCAACGAGGCTCATTTTTGAATTTGTGAAACAAATTATCTTTTGTTTTCTGATCCATTCCAATGCCATTATCAGCAAGCGAAATTAATAAAAACCCGTCATCCCGTTTTTTGGTATCAATCGTTATCAACCCATTTACTTCCGTAAATTTTATCGCATTCGACAATAAATTTCGTAAAATGGTTTTTACAGCATTTCTATCAGCAAATACCATTTCTTCGGTTTGTAAATTGGATTTCAGTTCGATTGACTTTTGACTTGCAACTCCTTTGAGCAAATGAATGGTATCTTTTACCAAATTTGAAAGATTGATTTGTTTGGGCTTATGGGCCAAACGTCCCTGCTGGCTCCTTGCCCAAAACAATAAGTTTTCGAGCAAGGAATACGATGATCCGACTGATGCCCAAACCGACTGTAGGAAACTTTGCATGTTTTTTTCGTCCATGGCCACTTCGCCACTAACAATCACCTCAAGCGATTCCTTGATGTTTCCTATTGGTCCCAGGAGGTCGTGGCTGATGATAGAAAACATCTTATCCTTGGTATTATTGGAAATGGTAAGATCCTTGTTTACCTTTTCAAGACTTTCGAGCGACTTTTTCAGCCTGACCTGTGTCCCGACCCTTGCTAACAATTCCTGGCTATTGAAGGGCTTGGTAACATAATCGGCACCACCCAATTCAAATGCCCTTACAATGTTTTCGGTTTCGGTTTTGGCAGTAAGAAATATTACAGGGATCTGCCTGGTTAAAGGATTGCTTTTTAACTTTTCACAAACCTCGTAACCATCCATCCCGGGCATCATAATGTCGAGCAGGATTGTGTCAAAGTTGATGGAGCCCGCTTTTTGAAGCGCATCCCTGCCGCTTTGTGCGAAGGAGATATTATAATTCTCCTGCCGCAATATTTTTGCGGCAACCCTGATGTTGGTAGGATTATCGTCAACGAGCAATATTTTAGGATTGGTATCTTTCAATGAAATTAACTTATGACCAAATATCGGGATCGGAAATTTTCATCAAATATACAGAATTGATTCATATAGGCAAGAGAATATCAGGTCTATTTTACTTTTACCAACTTTCGTAGTCTTCTAATCATTTCAGGCCAGTACTTAAGCGATTTATCCATCATTTCAAGGTCGAAACTATCAACATAGGTAAACAGGTTTTCTCCATATTCAGCCAGTATCTTAATACCAAAATCGCTACCAGCCTGTTTTGCATTGGCGGCAAATGATTCAATTTCATCAGACATTTGATATTCGCTGGCATTCAACCATTGCTTTTCCAGGCTATTATTTAATACATGATTGAGTTTCTCTAAATGTTGTGATGAAAGAAAAACATCCTCATCGTCAGGTTTAACATGGTCTTCGTTTTGGCCGGGTTTTTCGGAAGATTCAGTATAACTCAAAAACTTCATCAATTCATGGTAAAGGTCAACCCTCGAAACTGGTTTACTCAGATAGCCATCAAATAATTTTGCATAGACCATATCATCTTCCTGGTAGCGAAAGGATGCAGTGAGGGCTACGATAGGAATCTGCCGGGTTTCATCATCACTTTTTAGTATCTTACTTGCTTCAATGCCATCCATCACCGGCATTCTGATGTCCATCAAAATAAGATCAGGTTTAAATTGTTTAGCAATCAAAATGGCCTTTTCCCCATCTTCTGCTTCTACCACTTTTACTTCTTTAGTAGAAAAATTCTCAGTAATCAATTTTCGGTTCGAATCGATATCATCGACAATTAAAATAGTTGCAGGGCCGAAGCAGATACTATTGAATGAAAAATTTCCCTCATCATATGGGACATTAACCAGGGTTGCACCAACAGCAACATCCCTGAGTCTGATTGAAAATATTGAACCTTTTCCTAATTCACTCTTCAGCGATATCTCCCCGCCCATCATTTCAACCAGTCTTTTGCTAATAGACAAACCCAAACCGGTGCCGCCATACTTGCGGTTACTTTGGCCACTTTGCTGCGAGAATGCATCAAAAATCCGCTGTTGCTGATCATCTGGAATACCAATGCCCGAGTCTTCAACAGCAATCAATAAATCTATTTTGCTTGTATCCTCCAAAAATTCCAGCTTGCTTACCGAAAATTTCACAAAACCTTTATCCGTAAATTTAATGGCATTGCCTATCAAATTAAAAATCACCTGCCGCAATCTCACTTCATCTAACACCAGGCTCTCAGGTATTTCATCATCAACATCAATTACAAACTTCAGATTTTTGTCTTCGATCTTCAAGGCGAAAATTTGTCTGATTTCGGAGATTAGCGTGTAAGGGTTGATGGCTTCGAATTTGAATTCAAGTTTGCCGGCTTCAATTTTTGATAAGTCCAGGATATCATTAATCAAGACAAGCAGGTTTTTACCACCTGTCTTAATCGAATCGAGGTAACTTTTTTGTTTATGGTCATTTACCAACCCTTCGAGCAACTCGGTAAAACCAATTACTGCATTGAGTGGCGTCCTGATTTCATGACTCATGTTGGCTAAAAATTCTGACTTTGCCTGGTTGGCCTGTTCAGCTTCCTCCATCGACCGCTGCAATTCTTCCTGCAACATCTTGGCCCGGCTAATATCGATGATAGTGCCGATTACAAGGTTTTTATTGGTCACCACATCAAAATAGGGTGATACCGAAAGGTCGGCCCAAAAAACCGAACCATCCTTGCGCACATAGCGCTTTTCAATCCGGTAACAGTTTTTCTTCTTGTTAAAAATTTCATCAAGTGGAATGTAACTTTTGTCGATATCTTTGGGGTAGGTCACACTTTTAATGTCCCTGTTAGTCAACTCTTCGGCTGTGTATCCCATCATGTCCGCCATTGCTTCATTTACCTGAAGGAAATTGCCATGCTCGTCCACCACATCAATGCCTATGGCTGCATTTGTAAAAATAGAGCGGAAATTACTTTCGCTTTTCAGCAAGGCCTCCTCGGCAAGTTTTCTTTCGCTGATATCGGTTACTGTAAGGGCAAATGCTACATCTTCGCCCAGCACATTCCTGATCAGGAAAAAATTTTCGATAGTATGGATCGTGGAACCGTCTTTTCGCAAGAGGTCGATCTCACCGGTCCATTGTCCTTTTTCATTGATTTCAGGAAGGATTTCTTCTTCCAACTGCTTTTTATATGTTCGCAAATAAGTTTTGTAAATCAGTTTCCCCAATACTTCTTCAGGCTTATTAAAACCAGCCATTTTACATAAGGTGGAATTCACATAACTTATCCTGCCATCGAGGTCTGCCATCCCAAAGCCCTGCCCTGACTCCTCGGCAAATAGTTTAAATATCGTGAGTTGTTCTTCCGCTGTTTTCAGGTCGGTAATATCGCGGGCACTCACCGTAACTCCCGAAATGGTGCCATCCACCTCACGCACAGGATTGTATTTGGCATCCATAAACTTTTGAACTTTTCCCGGAAAATCAAACCAATATTGGTCACTGATGGATTCGCCCAACAAGCAGCGGTCGATGTTTGGCCTGATGATATCCTGGAATATTTGTTCACCAAACATTTCAGTGATGGTTTGTCCTTCGATTTCATCAGCTTTTTTCTGATATGCATCAAGGTAGGCTTGATTGACATTTACGTATCGGTAATCCTGATCAATCAAGGACATCAATTCGCTGGATGATGATACGATCAGCATGTACTCGCGCAATTTATCATCAGCCATTTTCTGTTCGGTAATATCACGGATAGTGCCGATGAGGATTTGTTTTTTCTGGTCAACATCGCCTAACAGGCAAACCTCCTCGTTGATCCACCTGTACTTTCCGTCAGGATGCAAAAGTTGGTAGGTATAGGATTGGGTGGAACCCTTTTGGATGGCCGTTTGTATTTTTTTGTTGATGTATTTTCTGTATTCAGGGACAATCATCCGGTCGAGTTGTTTCAGCAAGCTGCTATACCCTGATACGGGTTCAATCCCAAGTATTTTAAATAAATAGCCCGAACAATGGATTACATCCGTATCAATTTCCCAAACCCAGCTTCCGATTTTAGCAATTTCCTGGGCTTTGGTCAGGTTGAATTCGCTCTCACGCAAAGCTTCTTCAACCCTTTTTCGTTTTGAGATATCAATGCCTATCGAGATGATCCCATTTTGCTTTCCCTTATTATCGGGTAAAATCTTGTTTGTCCATGCAATCCAATAAACATTTCCATCCCTGGAAGTGATCTTCGTTTCGTATTGGGAATATTTTATTTTCAACTCCAGCAAATCCTTTAGCATTTTCCTGATCACCTTTGCCGTTTCTCCGGAACGCTTTGGCAAAGCATCGAAGATTTTTTTCCCTTCAACTTCGATACAGGCCACATCAAATAGTTCCTCGGCAAAAGGGTTGATGTAAATCACCTTTCCATCAAGTGACAAACGGATGATCGCTGAATTGGCATTTTCGACTATCTGTTTATAATCCGAAAGCTGCTTCTGGGAATCTTTCAGCGATTCGCGAATGCTGTTCAACTCATGTGAAATGATGTCGAAGCGTTGTTTTAGTTGTTTATGTGTGAGTTGCCCGTCCATGGATTTAATATCGCTTGTGTTCTAAAAAGATGATAGGGCGAAAGTAGTAAATTTTGAGAAGAGAGAGAGTATGGGGAAATAGGTAAAAGGTATATGGGGAATAGGGTGTACAGGGATTTCGGGTTTCGATTTTTGATTTTCGTTTGATCATTGAAGATTTTTGGAAGCATTACCCAGCATCAGTCTTCAGGCATCAATCAGCCAAGGGTTTAAAGCCCTGACCAAGCGACCTTCTCATCATATTAATTTGTGAATAGGGAATGGATGCCCAGCTTGCTCGCCTCGCTAAAGCTACGGCGAAGCGGGCCGGCGAGGCAGGGAAACCTTGGTCAGTAGTAATAAAAACCAGGGCCGCTATCCCCTATCAGGACTCGCATCCCTTTCAATTAATATCTAAATTATAATTGACTCTTTTTCGTTTAGTAAAATATTTTAAATAATATCCCCAAAACTACGGATAAATTCGGTAGTTAAGGTCGGGGATGACTGGATGATGAACAATCCTCTTTTTGTCGATGTCATTTTTATCGATTTTGATACTTTTTT
>Ga0208900_1000904_pt1 | contig 17132 bp, 17 predicted proteins | sample AntAceMetag02UKK_FD_184763 | JGI IMG/M metagenome (GOLD analysis project Ga0208900, IMG submission 184763) | Saline lake microbial communities from Ace Lake, Antarctica - Antarctic Ace Lake Metagenome 02UKK (SPAdes) (version 2) | ecosystem: Environmental > Aquatic > Non-marine Saline and... | reverse complement strand
GTATGCTTTTACTGAACAAGGAGTAGCTATGCTTTCAAGTGTTTTAAATAGTAAAAGAGCAATACAAATAAATATTCAGATAATAAGGACATTTACTAAATTAAGAGAGTTTATGAAAAGTCATAAAGAGTTGTTTGAGATGATTAAAGGGATTGAGAAAAGGTATGACTCTAATTTTAAGATAGTTTTTGAGATTATTGATCAATTGCTAATTAAGCCAGATAAAACTAATAAAAGAATAGGATTTATATCTGACTAAAACTTATCCAAATAGCTTTGTAGTATCTGAGTAGCCTCTAAATCATCTTCACATAACATTTTTTGGGAAGAAATATATATTTTATCGATATATTAATATATAAAGTATTTTTTACTGGGGGTAACAATGTTATTTTTTAAAATCATATCAGATGGAATTAGGAAAGCTTATGATAAGCTTAGAAATGGTAAAGAATACCGTCAATATCAGGCAGATACACTACAAAATTTAACAAAAGTACGGAGCAATGGTGGCAAACGAGCATTAGTAAAACTTGCTACTGGTGGTGGCAAAACTACAATAGCCACAATGGATATGATGATATTTTCAAAACAATTTGAAAAAGAGAATGGGCGCAAGCCAAGAATACTTTGGCTAGCACATACTAAAGAGCTTTTAGATCAAGCTGAAGAAGATATTCAAGGAAAAATTGATACAGTTTCAGAAGATTTTGAAGAAGCAAGAATTAAAGAATTAGCCTTGAGTTTAGGACTTGAGGAGAAAAGCGTTGGTGAACAACTAAAGATTTCCACAACTCCAAAATCATATGATGAGGGAATCCTCGTAGCTTCAGTACAGAAAATGAGTTATGGAGATAATTTAGATAGAGTGAAAGGAGATTTCGATTATATAGTTATAGATGAAGCCCATCACTCTTACGCAGATTCTTATATGAGAATAATAGAAAAGTATAAAGATGCATTCATAGTTGGCCTTACGGCTACCCCTCAAAGGTTCAGTGATAGTTATAATGTTGAGAGGTTATTTGAAGAGATTGTAGTGGATCTTAACTTAGTTGATATGGTAAATATGGGGCATTTATCTACAATGTATTTTCATCGTGTAGATACAGAAATTACAGTTGATTCTGATGAAAAACAAAAAGGTGACTATACGCTTTCAGCATTGTGGAAGAAATTTGGTGAAGATGGTCAGCTGAAGAGGGATCAGCTTGTAGTTGATACTTATCTTAACCTTAAAGAGCAAAAAGGACATTACTCCAGAATTGGTCAGGGTGCTATAGATTTTGAACAAAAAGCAAAAGCGCCTGCAGTAACATATGCTATGAATGTTGCACATGCTAAAGATTTAGTTAAATTATATAAAGAAAATGGAGTAAGAGCAGAGATGCTTTATGGAGGTATGGGTAAGAAGACAAGAGAGTATGTACTTGGAAGATATAAAGGGTCATTATGTTCTCATGCATTCTCTAAATATAAAGGAATAAGCGCAAAGATTTCATTAGAGATTAGAAACAATTTAGTATTATCTGCTGTTCTTGATAAAGATAGATTTTCGTTGGGTAATGAAGTAGATGTATATAGTATAGAACTACAATTGCCAGAGAGTTTAATAAAATTTGAAAAGCAGATAAGAGAAGAGCTCTTTTTGCATAGTAAAGAAGGAAAGTTGCAAATGTTAGTTTCGATTAATATATTAAACGAGGGGTTCGACTTTCCTGCAATGGAAGTGGCCCTTATGGCAAGACCAACAAGAAGTAAAACAATTTATATGCAGCAGATAGGAAGACTTGCCAGAAAAAGTGAAGACACGGGTAAACAAAGTGCCCTCATAATAGATTTTGTCGACAATATGGGGATGTATAGTACAGCAATATTTCATGAGAAGATATTTATTCCTAAGATTCATGATATACCAGATGGGACTGACCCTGTGACAGATGATGGTGACGTACTAGATAATGGTCTTGAATTAATAAATATTGATTTAGTAGATATTGTGGATATTGATTTAGTAGAGATATTTGGGGGAATAGATATACTAGATTTTGATGAAGATACAATGATGGGAATAACTAAGGAAGATGCAGAGTTTAAGCAGATATATGGAGACTGCTATGAAAACTTTAAGGTTTTAAAAGAATTATTAGATGCAGCATGGGAAGTAAAAGAAGATAAGCGTGAAAATATGTTAGTTTATGAAGGAGTAGAGTTTTATAAGACAAAAATTATAGGTGCTGTTTCCGATAAATGGACAACAGATAAAACTAATTTAGAAGCAGTAGCAAATATTTTAGGAAAGACTTTGTATATATTTGAAATACGAGTTTTTGATAAGACTACAATGATGGGAATAACTAAGGAAGATGCAGAGTTTAAGCAGATAGCTGGTAACTCCTATAAAAACTATAAGGTTTTAAATGAATTGTTAGATGTAGAATGGGAAGCAAAAGAAGATAAGAGTGAGAATAATTTAGTTTATGAAGGAGTAGAGTTTTATAAATCAACCAAGGGGCAAGGGCATCCATCATGGGCAACAGATAAAAGTAATTTTGAGTCAGTAAAAATAATTATTTGTGGAAAATTTGAAATACGAGTTTTTGATAAGACCACAATGATGGGAATAACTAGGAATGATGAAGAGTTTAAGAAGCTATTTGGCAGCGACAAGAATAATGCTAGGGATTTAAATGAATTGTTAGATGTAGCATGGGAAGCAAAAGAAGATAAGAGTGAGAATAATTTAGTTTATGAAGGAGTAGAGTTTTATAACGCAACTAAAGGGTTAGGGAAGCCAGTATGGACAACAGATAAAACGAACTTAGAAGCAGTTGCTAAAATCCTAGGTAGAAAACTAAAAGACTAAAACTTATCCAAATAGCTTTGTAGTATCTGAGTAGCCTCTAAAGCATCTTTGATTTGTCGTTGTTTTTTCTGGTTAACACCAGCAGCAGTTAGCTGTTTGCCCACAAAACAAGAAGTTAGTCTTTCATCTTGGAAATGTATAGGAACATCTACTTCTGGCTCTAGTTTATCTCTAAATTCTTTAACCAGCTGCGTCATTGCAGTTTCATTACCTTTAAGTGCACGTGGCAAACCTAATACGATAGATTCTATCTGCTCTTCTGCTAGAAGCTCTTTTACTTTAGCTATACCTTTTGCGTTTTCTATTTTACCAAATGGGAAAGCTATAGACTGGAATGGGTCCGACATTGCTATGCCTATATATTTTGTTCCGAAATCTAATCCCAATATCTTCATTATTATTTTCCTTTTTAGCCCCCTTTATCAAAGGGGGTGTCAGCATTAAGCTGACGGGGTTTTATTTCTAACAAACATTTGCGCCAAGACTATATTTAAGATAGCTTATAGCTTTTTCTTTAGCCTCATTTAGCTTTTCAGGTAGACTGCCAGAACCTTGTGCAAGGTCAGGCTTTCCGCCACCTTTACCACCCATTATCGGAGCAATCTCTTTAATCATGGCACCAGCACTAAACCTATTAGCAGAAACTGTTGGTTCAGTTTTTACTATCAGTTGTATACGTTTAGTAGCTTTGTTATTTATAAAGATACAAACAGTTCCTTTAATTTTATTTTGAACCTTATTAGCGACACCTTTTAAATCAATTTTGATGTCTTCATTGATATCTATTTGAGAAACAAATGCTGTTAATGAATCAATATCTAATTTCTCTGAAGTTTTGCTATCAAGAATCTTTTGAACAAGTATATCTTCCATTATTTTAGAGTTTTGCTTCTTAAGTTCATCAAGCTCCGATTGCAAATCATTTATCTTTGTTTCAATCTCGTTAGTAGGAATTTTGTATTTAGCAGAAAGTGTCTTAACTACTTTTAAGTTGTTGTTTAGATATTCAAGTGCGTAGCTTCCTGTGAGTGCTTCGACTCTTCTGATTCCACTACTGATAGAAGATTCAGAAACAATTTTCAGTAATCCAATATCACCAGTACGTTCTACGTGAGTACCACCGCAAAGCTCTTTCGAGTCACCCATAGTAACAACTCGTACATCATCTCCATACTTTTCAGTAAACAAGGCAACAGCTCCACCATCAATTGCTTCTTGATAGCTTTGGCTACAAATATTTACTATATGGTTTTCTAAGATAGCTTTATTAGTTAATCTTTCTGCTTCAGCTATTTGTTCCTCAGTAAGTGCCTTTGGTGTAGTGAAATCAAATCTAAGTCTATCAGGAGATACCATTGATCCAGCCTGAGAAACATGAGTTCCTAGTACTTTCTTAAGTGCATCTTGAAGTAGGTGAGTAGCACTGTGGTTTCTGGCCATCTCATTTTTTTCTTTATCATTTTCAGCAATTATTGCTTCTCCACCAACAGGCTTCTCTCCATCTTTATAGAAAAGTGAGTTTTCTCTAGATCTTTCTTTTTGCAGAGTCATAAGCTTTTGGAAACCAACAACATCTATCTTAACGTTCTTTTCCCTAGCGATATCTTGGGTTAGTTCTAATGGGAATCCATAAGTATCAAATAGTTTGAACGCATGTTCGCCAGATATAGCATTGTTTGCCTTTATTACGTCTTCTAGTAATTGCAATCCAGTGCCAAGAGTCTTGGAGAAGTTTTTCTCTTCAGTATCTATTACTTCTTTTATTATCTTGCTGTTATTTTTTAGTTCTTTATAGAAATCTCCATATTCTTGGATAATCTTATCTGATAGTTTATTCATAAATGGTGATTCTATGCCTATATTTTTACCATGAAGTATAGCTCTTCTAAGAATCTTTTTCAGAACATAGCCTCTACCTTCATTACCAGGGAATACATTATCTGCTATTAAAAATGTAATAGCTCTTATATGGTCTGCAATCACTTGCATAGATTCTTTGTTATCTTCTTTTGCTAAAGATTTAATTTTAGCTATTACAGGAGTAAACAGATCCGTATCAAAGTTTGATTCTGCATTTTGAATAACAGTAGTGATTCTTTCTAGTCCCATTCCGGTATCAATGTTTTGTTTTGGAAGAGGTGATAGTTTTCCAGCGTCATCTCTATCATATTGCATGAATACTAAATTCCATATTTCTAGGAATCTGTTACAGTCACAACCAGGAGCGCAATTAGCTTTATCTGGGCAGTTTGCATCTTCGCCAGTATCGTAATATATTTCAGAACATGGTCCACATGGCCCAGTAGGTCCAGCTTTCCAGAAGTTATGTTCTTCTCCAAGTTTAACAATACGGTTATCAGCAACATCTGTTTCTGATTTCCAGTATTTGATTGCTTCATCATCATCAGTGAATACTGAGATATATAGTTTATCTTTATCCAGACTTAAAACTTCTGTAAGGAAATCCCATGCATAGCCAATAGCTTCTTTCTTAAAATAATCTCCAAACGAGAAATTACCAAGCATCTCGAAAAATGTATGATGACGAGGAGTTTTGCCAACATTATCTAAGTCATTTGTTCTGATACATTTCTGACAAGAAGTAGCTCTTGTAAAAGGAGCATCTTTTTTGCCTAAGAAATATGGTTTAAATGGAACCATTCCCGCTATTGTTAATAGCATTGTTGGGTCATCAGGAACTAACGAAGCACTTTCTTGAAACTTGTGTGCTTTGCTTTTAAAATAATCTAGGTACTTTTGCCTAATTTCGGAGGCTTTCATCATTCTGTTCTAGTCTTCTTCTTTCTATTAAAAAATCCTGAAGGAGTTTTTCTAAATAGACTTATCCAGAAATGAATATCAGAAACATTCTGTGCGACTTTTCTCCATTGGTTAACACATTTAATACTTGCTATAGCAAGTATTATTAGCATTAGGATAAAGATAATAAGTAAGCCATTTACGATTAACTGTGTAAGTAGTGCTGCGAATTCCATCTTAGCTCTCCTTGTTTACGTTATCAATTTTCTCATTAATGCTATCGGAAACGTTTTCTATTAATGTTTCAATTTGAGACTTTGTTTTTTCAATCAAATCTTCAGCAGTTTCTTTGGTTTTCTCAATAGTGTCTTGATTCTCATCAATAGTTTTCTTAATCATTTCTCTTGTTTCTTTTCCAGTTTTAGGAGCTAATAATAATGCTATTCCAGCACCAATAAGCCCTCCTAGTAAAAAATATGTATTGTTATGTGAACTATTACTCATGTTTTTCAGCTCCTTTCAGCTTGTTAATTGCGTATATTTATTGTACATCTTAGACGTTTCAAGAGCAAGTGCAAACTCCCTGCTCCCTCAGTCCGCCTAAGGCGGACAGCTCCCTCATCGAGGGAGCCACTAAGTAAGTTATTTGATTGCGAAAAGAAGATACATGTCAGTTGAGTTATATGTTCGATTCAAGGCTCCCTCGATGAGGGAGCTGTCGAGTGTAACGAGACTGAGGGAGCCAATAAGCTATAATAGCTATATGATTAAATCAGAGAGCTTAACAATCCAAATAAGGGGAAGATTGCCATATAATCCTAGAATGACTGAACGAGCAAAAGAACTCAGGAAGAATATGACTAAGGAAGAGAAGATGCTTTGGTATAATTTTTTAAAATGTTTAAGTTTTAAGTTTATTAGACAGAGAGCGATTGATAACTATATTGTTGATTTTTATTGCTCAAAACTTAAACTAGTAATAGAAGTAGATGGAAGCCATCACTATACAGAAGATAGAATGGGATATGATAATATTCGTACGGAGATATTAAATGCATATGGATTATCTGCAATTAGAGTTTCTAATAAAGACATTAATGGTGATTTTCAGAAAGTATGTGTGTATATTGAAGATATGATTAGAGAGTGTTTAAATGGCTCCCTCGATGAGGGAGCTGGCGAATCCGCCTTAAGCGGAGAGACTGAGGGAGCATAATGAGACTTTTAGCAACTATCTGGATTCTATTTATTTCATTTCTAGAGCTTTTATTTGTATTTATGCATCCTAGGCTATGGCGTTTTTATATCTTTTTCCAATTCGAGTATTTTTTCTTTTCTCCATATCATTATGCAGATAAAGGCGCACAAGATGATTATGTATTTGGCTATACTCCATTATTCAGTTTTAATTCTATTTTTAAAAAAGCCAGAAAATACTTTTATCAGCAAAGCGATTATCCTTTAGCATTCTGTGATGCAGGGTGTGGCGATGGAAGAGGCCTGTTTTTAGTGAGCATACTTCATCGCAGGCCGGTCTGTGGCATGGAGATGAATAAGCGATTCGTGGATCGCATGATGTTCATGAAGACGCTTGTAAATAAAAGAGACATCATGGTTGTCGGCGATGATATGTTTAATTCAGAGTTCGATGGTTATGGTATAATTTTTATTACTTGGACAACCTTCAAGAATGATACGGAAAAGCGATTGATACAGAAGTTAGAAAAAGAGGTTATGAAAGGGGCAATTATTGTAACTCTTTCTTATCCAATAGAGTCAGAGAGTTTTGAACAACTTGCGACTAAAAATATCCTTACTTCTTGGGGCAAATCTACAGCGTTTTTTCAAAGGAAAATAAAATGAAAATAGGCTTATTTAGAAAGAATAGCAAGGCTCACTTACAAAAAGATGTAGAGCAGATAAAAGAAATCGTGAACTCGGCAGGGTTTGAGTTTCTAGATATCAGTACTATTCCGGAAAAGGTAGATATAATTTTAGTCCTTGGTGGTGATGGTACTATCTTACAGGCAGCAGAGCTATCACGAGAGATGAACGCCCCTATGTTATGTGTAAGCAGAGGCTATCTTGGGTTTCTTGCAGAGGTAGGACTTAACGGTTTAGCTAAAGCATTAGACAAGATTAAAAATGAAGAATTCTTTTATGATGATCGCAATTTACTTAGTGTTAAGAGTGATGATAACGTGTATCTTTGTTTAAATGAAGTTGTGATAAAAGGTGATGCCTTTAAACTTGTAGATCTTGATGTTTACTTGAATGATAATTTCTTATCATCTTATAAAACTGATGGCGTAATTGTGTCTAGTTCTACTGGTTCAACGGCATATAATCTATCAGCAGGTGGTCCAATTATTTTTCCTGATACAGAGGCGATAATTATCACGCCAGTGTGTTCGCATAGTCTTACTATACGTCCATTGGTAGTGTCTGCAAAAGATAAAATAAAAGTAGTATCCACTGAAAATAATTGTGCTTTTTCTGTTGATGGAAGACCAGAAGTAAAGGTTGATGATTTAGATGTTCAGGTAGAATTTTCTAAGAAAAAGGTTAGGTTTATTAGGTTTGACAAATATAGCTTCATTAAGGGGCTTCGTAACAAGCTAAATTGGAGCGGTAAGTTTAACAAAGCAGATGATCAAGACTCTTAGAATCCAAAACTATCTTTTTATAAAAGATCAGACAATCGAATTTTTCCCAGATATGAATGTTTTTATTGGTGAATCAGGTGTAGGTAAAAGCTTGATTATTAATATTCTTATGATTCCAGAAAAGAAGCCTAAGAAAGATATTATTGGTAAATGGGGAAGTGAATCTATTATCGATATAGAAGTAAATAAAGCTGGTGTTACAGAATATATCCAATTTGTAATAGGATCCAAGTTAGTTTTTAAGATTAATAATGAAGTAGTCACACAGAAGAGAATGAGAGAATATTGGCTGGATATTGTAGATGTGCACTCTCAAGGAAACTATCAGATGTTGTATGATTCGCAGCTTGAGATAATCGATTCATTCATGACAGCTTCTGAAAAAAAAGTAAAAAGTAACTACCTTTTGCAGTTTGAAGATTATTTTCAAAAGAAAGAAGTTATAAAAGAATTAGATTCTAAGCTGTTAACTGACTCGGAAAAAGATTTGTATGAGTATCATTTAATAGAAATAGAGAAAGTATCACCTAAAGAGAATGAAGATGACGAACTCTTCGTTACGCTTAAACAGATAAAGAACAGGCTAGAGTTCGAACAGTCAGTAGAAAAGGTCAGGACTGGCCTAGAAGAGGCGGGTTCAGGCATTTCTGCAAGCAGCATTGCCGCTGACAAGCTTGCTCATAAAGAATTAATAAGCAAAGAAATAGCAGAACGCTTGAACAGTCTGTTAGCAGAACAAGAAGACTTGCTTTGGGAATTAACTAAATTATCCAAACAAGATAATTATGAGAATCCTGACCAAATAGAATCTAGGTTGTCAGAGCTAGAGTCATTAAAAACAAAGTTTAAGAGATCACTGCAGGACTTATTAGAGTATCAAGAGAAAATAAAGGATATGCTAGATAACAGGGAATATTATCAAGCAAAAAGAGAAAAACTAGCAGGCGAGCTAGAGCAGTCTCGGCTATTACTAGTTCCTTTAGCAAATGATTTAACAGAAACAAGAAAGAAAGTTCTAAGTCGTGTGTTAGCAGATATAGAAAAAACACTTAAGACATTAAGGCTAGATAAAACGGAATTAAGCTATTCATTAAAAAAGAAAGAGTCTTTTGATGAACAAGGCAATGATGTATTAGAAATACTAATAAAAGTTAATGTAGGCACTCACTTTGCTACATTAAGGGAACTATCAGGCGGGGAGACTTCAAGAGTATTGCTAGCTCTCAAAGCAGTGTTGCTTAGCAAATCAGCAATAGGCACATATGTATTCGATGAAATTGATAGTGGGGTAAGTGGCGATATTGCATTTAAAGTTATGGAAGTAATGCATCAGATGGCTAATAATGCACAGTTGTTAGTGATAACCCACTTGCCAATGGTTGCAGTTAATACCAATGTGCTTTTTAAGATAAAGAAAATTTTTTTAGACCAACAGACTTCCATTGAAATAGATAGATATTTGAAACAAGAAGATATTATCAAAGAAGTTTCTATGTTAGTTACTGATAAGTCTACAGAAGCAGCAGATGCTTATGTGCGTTCTCTTGCGAGAAAACATAAATCAAACTAAAATCAGTAGTAAGGGGAAATTATGACTGAACAAGATAGTACAGAGCTTCAAGATTATTTAGATGATGAAAAGAATGATGAACTATTACAGTTTGTTACTTTCTTTATAAATGATGAACTATACGGTGTTGATATCTATAAAGTGCGTGAAGTTATAAAGATGACAGACATTACATTCGTGCCACGTAGTACAGAATATGTAGTAGGTGTTATTAATTTAAGAGGACAGGTTATTCCTGTTATAGATTTAAGGCTTAGGTTTTCGCTAGAACCAAGAGAGTATGATAAGCATACAAGAATTATTATTGCTGAGGTTAAGGGTAAGAATGTTGGTATGACAGTAGATAGAATGAATAAGGTAGAACGTATTCATGAGAGTAAGATGAAAAAAGATTCTAATGTAATATCAAGTATCGATGCTGATTTTATTGAAAGAATTGGCGAGGTAGCAGAAACAATTATGGTTGCAGTTGATCTGAACCTTATATTAGGCAAGATTTAATGTTTGATCGCTGGCATTTTGAGAGTAGGGAAATCGATGAGCTCAAGCCATATGCTACTTATGCTAGGCACTCTAAAGGAAGAGATTATAAAGAAGAGTTAGATTCGACAAGAACTTGTTTCCAAAGAGATAGAGATCGTATTATCCATTCAAAAGCATTTCGCAGATTGAAGCATAAAACACAGGTATTTGTTTCTCATGAGAATGATCATTTCAGAACAAGACTTACTCATACTTTAGAGGTAGCGCAAATTGCGAGGCATATATCTCGAGTTTTGGGCTGCAATGAGGACTTAGTAGAATCTATCGCCTTAGCACACGATCTTGGGCATACACCTTTTGGACATGCTGGTGAAGATATGCTCAATCAGTTGTTGAAAAATCATGGTGGGTTTGAGCATAATATGCAAAGTAAACGTGTTGTTGAATTGCTCGAGAATAAGTATCCATTTTTTGAAGGATTAAACCTTAGTATCGAGGTGTTAGAAGGGCTAATGAAGCATTTCACTCCATTTGATAACCCAATGAATGTTGCAGCGGATGAGTTGGTTCACCCTTCAATGGAGGCGCAGATAGTTAATCTTGCAGATCAGCTTGCCTATATAAACCATGATTTAGATGATGGATTAGCTTCTGGCATACTTGATATTGATGCACTTACTGCGGACGTAGAGCTATGGAGAGAGGCTCAATTGGTTAATGAGCATAAATATAGTGGGTTGCGAGCAGATCAAAAAAGATTTTTAAATGTACGATACCTTATTAATATCATGGTTTCGGAAGCAGTTACAAATAGTGAAAAGAATATTAATGAGCAATCAATAGCTAGTTTAGATGATGTATATAATTCTGATCAGATTTTAATAGATTATAAGCCAGAATTTAAGCAGAAGATTGTTGGTATGCAAAAGTATTTATATGAAAAGTTTTATTCAGATTATCGCATTTTGCAGTCGTCAGTAAATGGTAAGACTGTGATCAAGGAGCTTTTTGAATATTATTTGTTAAATACTGAAGTTATTCCAGCGGATCATTTAGGCAGGGTAGAAGCTTCTTCATTGCATCGCGTTATAGCTGATTATATTGCCCAGATGACTGATAATTATGTTTTATCAGAACATAAGCGTTTAGTTGCTGGCAAAACTAACCTTTAGCTTTTTTAGACTCGAATTCTTCTTTTAGTTTTTTAGTATCACCAATAATGTCTGATATGTTTTGCTGCATTTTTGCTATTTTTTGTTTCTGAGCTAGTTCTTCTTTCATTTTCAGAGTGTCACCCACAATATCTTTTATGGATGCTTTTAGGCTATCTCTGTCGATTTTTCCAATAGTTTTACCATCTTTACCAATAATATTTTTTGCTTTTAGTTGTTCTATAAGCCTTGCTTTTACTTCATCTTTTACACCTTTAAGTTTAAGGTTGTTCTGGTTTATAGGTCTTCTTTGTTTTACTGTTGCTGTAACAGCATTCATGGTTTCTTCAATATAATATGCATAACAAATTGTGGTTATTTTTGCTGAAAGTTTAGCTAGTTGTCTGTGTTGTGCTTTTGTTAACTTGCCTTGAGTTTGTTTTGCAAGTTGCTGGAAGAACTTTGTTCCAAGGTATTCTTTATTTCTTAATGCCATTAGAGTATTTATGGAGCAGCCAGCAACAACATTTTCATCAGATACCAATAATAGTGCAATTAATGTATCATCTGCTTCAGGAGTAGCATCTGGAGCTAATCTGCTTATTAATGCTATCTTCTTATCAGTTGAAAGATTTTCTGGTTTATAGAATTTCAAAGAAGTTTTAATGGTTAAGGCATCTACATAAGGAAGTATTTGGTTCAATATTTTATTTGAAGCTTGGCTTAAGTTTTGATAGTTCTTTATAAGGAATTCAACTTTTTTATTTTTTTGTAGTTTATTAAACAGCTTAAAGTCATTCTCTGAAATTTTTGTACATATTATTTGATATTCATCATCTGACATGAATTCTTCGGAATTCATGTTTTTATTAACATCAGACTCTAGCTTCATGGTAAGAATTTTTTGTTTCATCATTTGTTGCTGTGCAGAATTTTGAGGAATAACATTCTTTTTTAATTCCTTAGAGATTTGAGCCTTATCTTCTTCTTCGGCTTCGTTATATTCATTAGTAACTTTGATGTTTCTAAGACCTTTGGTCTTGATGTTTATATCCGCCTGTTCACCAACAGTGGCATTTATTTGTGATTTATTTACTGCTGCATTTTCTATATTAGCCATTATTGTCCCTTATTTTGCAACTTGGTATACATTATATACCTTGCCCTGTAGTTCAAGTTTTTCTAAGTCCTGTAAATTGTTAATCATTGTGATATCCCCTGTAAGAGATTCTATAGCAAGAATAGATGTTTTGTCGTTATGTAACGGATGTTTTGCTTTATATACATTTAATCCAGCTTTATTAGCAGCATTCATGATTTTATCGTTGCCATGAATTTCTTTTATGCCTTTAAGGTTAAGTTCTTTTTGAAGTTTAGTTTTAAATTGCTCAATACCATCCCAGCCTAAGCATTCTAAAGTTTCTTGAGCATCTACATATCCGGTATCATCATCATATATAAGCATCTCAGGAGAATAGCGTTGATTGAATGTCCTAAGGTTTTTTAGGTAACGCATGGATGATTGCATGTTTAAACTAAAAAGCTTTTGTTGTTGGACTAAAGAGTTAGTTTTTATTTTTTGTGATTGTTGATTGCCTGCAGCTCCAGTTTCATTATTATCATCAGAGAATAATGCTTCATCAATATCCTCAATTTCATCTCCAGTTCCAGATTTTCTTTTAATCTTTTTTAACCATGATTGGAACATTGCGGAGCTGGAAGATAAGGCCATCCCTCTTAATGTTGATGCTCCCTTTTCTCCTAAAAGCTTGTTTTGTAAGTTGTTTTTATTTGTTTGATTTTGTTGTTTAAGTTTATTTAGTTGAGTATCTTGTAGAACCTCTAGTACGTTTGCTTTAGGGGTAGATATTTCTTGTGCTTCGGGTTTGATAATTAGTTGCTGAATGTTCTTTAGTGTCTGAGCTGCACTATTTTTTTGAGGATTAGTTGTGTCAGATGCATTAGTACTAACTTCACTAACAGTCTTTTGGGTTTCGTGAACTTCCTCTTTTTTACTAACTGCTTTGAATTGTTGCTGGAAGTTAGCTTTCTTAGCCTGATTCTGCATACTCAGCTTGTTTGGCTGAAATCCAGGTTGATCAGCATTTACATTAAGATTACTATTTATTGCCCCAATATCCATGTTTTCCCCTATATAAAGATTTTATCCCTCATATAATGTACGCCCAAATCGCTACTTTTTATTCATTAATAATTTTCGATACATTAAAAGTCAGTTTTTTGTCGATATTAAATATGTAGAAAAAGGGGGAAAGTATGACTGACATTGGCAATGGCGAAATGATTTCAAAATACCTGTCTGGTACAGCCTATATTAATATTGGTGAACAAGACTATCAAAGTATTTTGGCCGATGGAAAGATTTCAAGAAACGAAATTCTTGATATGGAGCTTATGTATGATGGAAACGTTATTACTGTTGAAGACCTTTTGGAATACAAAGAAGATGCTGGAGATACTATAAATATTCAAATGCTGCTTAATGATGCGGTTAATGATACAAGTCTTGATTTGTCAGGTAATATAGAAATTGCGGATATGTCAGATGATGGAGCAGCTGCTAGTGCTTCTCTTAGTGGAGCTACGCAAGAGAGTATATATAATCAGTTAATAAGTGATATGATATGGGATTCTTTAGCAGAACAACTAGAGGAAATTGCTAGCCAATCAATTGATGAATCGTCATTTGATAGGTCACAGGAATATTAATAGAAAAAGAGGAGGGATGAAAAATGGTTGATTTTATAAATAGTGTAGGTGTTGAAGGTCCGGGAGGGATTAATCAAATTCGTCCAGAAGACCAGGCTTTAAATCAGAATGATATTGCTCAAGAATCAGTTGAAGTTTTAAGCGATTATAGTGGAGCATCACAAGATTCAAGTTATCAATTCCTAAAATTGGAAGTAGATGGACAAAAGTACACAGGGATTCCCGATATTTTTCAATCCAATGATCCAGCTGTTACATCTTTATTTAATCAATTGAGATCAGAAGGTGTTATTACAGATGATATGAGCCTTGATAGTCAACAAAATATAATGGAGATTTTATCAACATTAGCTACAAGAGTTAATTCTTTGTCAGAAAATAATATTGCAACTGCGTTTAATGGCACGGAGAATGTTGCTATGACAAGTTTTATTGAACCTGATCCTGCAGTAACTGCATTAGCAGCAGAGCTAGCGGCTCAAGGAGTAATTACTCCAACAATGACTGATTCTGAAAAAATGGCAGCCATTAATGAGTATGTGAATAGTAATATTTCATATGAACAAGACCTGCCAGGTGAAGGTTGGAATTCAGCTTCTGGAACAATAGCATCTGGAGCTGGTGACTGTGAAGATATGGCAATTTTAGTTGCAAATTTAGCAATAGCTAGTGGCGTTGATGAGAGTAGTGTGCAGATATGTGTTCAAGGTGGCAGTGAATCATCACAAGGACACGTAGTAGTAGGAATCGCTAATGAAAATGGTGCATTGTCTATTTTTGATCCTGTTTCTGGGGAACAATCAACTGCATCGGTAAGTGATTTCACTTTTACATTTACTTCTCAAGCAGTGACTAGTGGAGATGGGTCTGTTGGTAATACATATGCAATGGAAGATGCCAATAATGTGAATAGTATGTACACAGCATCTAGCGCAGATGTGGTGAGAGCTAATATAGGAGGTGCAATCGATACTACATATGAGTCAATGTTGGGGTTTGCAGGGAAGCTAGATGAATATACTGATCCAGGGGCTTTGTTTGTATTACAGCAAGAGCTGCAGACTATGAAAGATATGATTGCAACATATACAGCTGTTGGTAAGATGATTGGTGATACTATTTCTGAAGCAATGAAGAGTTTTTCTCAATCTTTAAACAGATAGACTAGTTCTTTATTAGATAGTTATAGCAATCAATAGAATTTGGATCTATATTCCTGTTAAGGTCTACAAGTTTCTTTATAGATATACTTACGCCTAAAAGCATAGCTTTGTTTATGTCTGAGAAAGCTAATTCTTTTAGTTCTGATAATTCTTTATATTTGCGTTCAGGTTCAATCATGTCTGCGATGTAGATTATTTTCTCTAGTGTGCTCATATTCGCCTTGCCTGTGGTATGCCATCTTATGGCCTCGCATATTTCAACGTTACTTATTCCTATATCATTTTCTGCAATTAATGCTCCAATAGGGGCATGTAGTAACTTTTTGTTAAGAATTTCAGATTCAGACAATGGAAAGTTATGCTCTCTAGCAATTATTAGGGCTCTTTCTAAGGCAATATCTTTTGCTATGTCATGTAAAATGCCTGCCGTATAAGCTTTTTCTTCATCAAAATTGTATTTTTTAGCTAAGGCAACTGCAGTATCAGCTACTCTAATAGAATGTTGAATTCTTTCTTTAGAGCTAAGATTTTTTTCTAAAATGGATATGAAATTAGTGCTCATCTGTAGATTATAGTGTAGATATGATTAGATTGAAATACTGGAAAGTTTAGTTAACGATTAGTTCTCTGCCGTTAAGTTCAAAACCATGCATTTTTTTAATTACTACTTCAACTTGGTCGTTAGGAACTTCTACAAACCCAAAACCTCTTGGTTCTCCTGTAAGTGCATCTTTTTCTATTTTAGCTCTAACTTTGTCGATTTCATTGATATCATTAAAGACAGATGCCAGTTCTTCTTCTGTTGTTTCCCATGATAGGTTTCCTACGTATAGACTAGTGCTCATCGCGGCCTCCTTACTTTACTATTTATTAGTATAGATAAAAAATAGAGAAAAATCAATTAAATTCAACCTTGAGCCCTTTTATGTGTTGGCGTAAACAGTTTCATCTGTTTATTTAGTGTCTTTGAAATAATGAATACAAAGATTATTGGCTATGGTATTATTTCCCTATGACAAAAGAGACACAGCAAACAAGCGGATCATTATCTAACGATATTTTTATGATATTTGGAGTACTAATGGTATTAATAATGCTGTTAATCCCTTTGCCAGTGTTTATTATCGATCTTATTGTTTCTTTCAATTTTACAATATCTGTTTTAATTCTTTTGGTAACTATGTATACCAGAGATGCAGTTAGCTTTAATGTTTTCCCTACATTTTTATTGATAATTACTTTATTTAGGTTGGCTCTTGGTATTTTGCTTACAAGATCGTTGATGCTTAGTGTAAATGCTGGGAACATTGTTCAGACTTTCGGAGACGTTGTTGTCGGGGGTAATTATGTTGTAGGTATCATGATATTCCTAGTATTGGTAATAATTCAGTTTGTTGTTATTACAGGTGGAGCGCAGAGAGTTGCAGAAGTTGCTGCTAGGTTTACCTTAGATGCAATGCCTGGTAAGCAGATGGCTATTGATGCAGACCTTAATGCAGGGTTAATCGATGAGGATACTGCACGTAAGAAAAGAATCGATGTAGCTAAAGAGGCAGACTTTTATGGTTCAATGGATGGTGCTACCAAGTTTATTCGTGGGGACGCTATAGCATCGATTATTATTATTATTGTTAATATTTTAGGTGGTTTTATTATTGGTGTTCTCCAGCATAACTTGAGCCTCATGGAGTCTATACAAAGATATACATTACTTACTGTTGGTGCGGGTATTGTATTACAGAT
>Ga0208900_1000903_pt1 | contig 17144 bp, 19 predicted proteins | sample AntAceMetag02UKK_FD_184763 | JGI IMG/M metagenome (GOLD analysis project Ga0208900, IMG submission 184763) | Saline lake microbial communities from Ace Lake, Antarctica - Antarctic Ace Lake Metagenome 02UKK (SPAdes) (version 2) | ecosystem: Environmental > Aquatic > Non-marine Saline and... | reverse complement strand
AAGACAAGAAAAAAATTTGAAATTTGAAACACCTGAAAAAAATAGCTCTCCTGCAATCCGATAGCATCAGCAGCATGTTAAGATTATGCGCATCACTTAAAAAGTGATAAACAATAGTATCAAATATTACGGTATACGCTATAATATCAATTTTTTATTTAATGCTCTTTCAGAAGTGAAAAAATCTCCTGACCATCCTTATCATATCCATATGAAACCAAAATTTTGCATATAAGTAGTATAAAATTGCCATTGCTAGGAAAAAAGATAGAAAAATGCCAAATTTTCTTCCAGCCAGCTTTTTACCCATTTTAAAAAATTGTTTTGAAAAAGATGCCGACCACTTTTCAATATGAGTGATAAGCGGATAGAGAACTATTAAAACTACTCCCATCATAATTATGGGAGCTAAAAATAAATTCCCACGAATGCTTCCATTAACTGCCAGTTGCTGCTGCACCCAGTTCATCAAAAGATCTACTGATAAAATTGCAACTATCAAAACGAATACTTTCAATATCTTACTCAATTCATACTCTCCAAAAAAAAGTGCAGTTGAATAATAGTACAACAGGAAATTATGTCAACTATTCATAAGATCTTTCTACAACAATTGTTGTAGTTAACAACTTCTTTACAACTTTTCGAGCTGTGCGGTTAGCCAGGTAAAAATTTATGCAGCCAGTCTAAAAATGAGTTCTTTTGCCTGAAACCATTTTTTATTTTCCTTGTTTTTCTTTAAGGCTGTTATGGATGCCAAAGCTACGGAACCATCCTTTGACCAACTCAAAATCGTATCCGCCCGGACGGTTGGCAAGACCAAAAGAGCCGATAAGTTTGCTCTTCTGAAAAATCGGAACCCCCAGGAAAGATTGGATGATAGGATGGCCTGCAGGAAGACCCTTTGATCTGGGATAATTGGCCATATCGTTGGTTATCACTATCTTGCCGGTTTTGATTATCATGCCATAGAGCATATCTTTGCTGTCAAACCTTAATCCGTCACGCCAGTTTTCTTCATAGCATCTGCGAGTGGCACCGTCCCAGCTGATATTCGAAATCGCACGGGATAATTGGTAGGAGGATCCGTCATCTTCATAAAAAACCTCCCCGATAAAGCCATATTGGCTATTGGTATATTCCAGCAGAGAACACAGAAGTCCTTCAAATATCTAATACGGGTCACTTCCTTGAACAAATTCTTTCTGGACTTTGAGCAAACCATTTAAAAGCAAGGTGGATTTCTTCGAGTTCAAACGCTTCCGGTTTAAGTCCGTGGTTTTCAGCGTCTTGATCTTTTGCTCCAATTCGTCGTAGGTCGGTATATTTGACATGGTTTTTAACCATGGTGATTAGCACTGGTAATGTGATGAGAACTTGCATAAAGATTAAGTATCCTAACCCTCAATGATTCTTATTGTATTCACAAAAGTCCCTAAGAAACATTACCTCATAAAGACGGATAATGCAAAAGTTATTAAGGATTTGGCCCAGATAGCTACCGTGCAATAATATAATCGCTCAAGAGTCAAATCTCCCAATTTACCAAGCGTTTCTTTCACCAGTCCTGACTTTTTAACTTTTTCTTAAATACCACATATAGTATAAACAAGTTTTTCAATTTCAGATTTGAAAGTCAAGTATATGGAAAAAATAATTAATGATTCAAATAAACTGCAATATCCAATGGAGGTAAGGTTGCCTTGCAAAGCGGCGGAATTTAGAAGTTGTAAAAAAGAGCCAGGTCCAGAGCGTGCAAGGTGACCGGAACGGAACGGGTCCTGGCAATTTTTGTCCCATCATTTCTAAATAATTCTGGTCTATAATAACGGGTGTCCAAGAATTGCTGCTGATCGGCTTGGCAGCTTGACTTCCCAGTCAAATTCACATATGAATATGGCTTAAATTTGAACAGCATTGGGATATAATTGGCGGGTACAGCTTCTGTTCCCTTGAGCCTGAGCGAATCCCATGAATATATCCGTTCCAGATGGTAAGGATAATAAAATGAAGATAAATTTTTGCAGCTGTTGCGGCGCACCCATGGAAAAAAAAATCCCCCCTGATGATGACCATCCGAGGTATGTCTGCACCCGATGTACCCATGTGCACTATGAAAATCCCAAAATGGTGGTGGGGTGTATTCCGATTTTTAAAGACCAAATATTGATGTGCAAGCGAAATATTGAACCCCGAAAGGGAAAGTGGACCCTGCCGGCCGGGTACCTTGAAAACAAGGAATCTGTCCAGGACGGAGCTCTTCGGGAAACCCTGGAGGAGACAAGGGCCCATGTCAAGATCATTGACACCTATCGATTATTTAATATCGTATTTGTGGATCAGATCTATCTGATATTCCGGGCCCAGATGGGGGATGACCACTTTGGCCCCACCAGCGAAAGCACAGAGGTGCGATTGTTCAAGGAAACCGATATCCCCTGGGATGAAATAGCCTTTGAGGTTATCCGGCAGACCCTGGTTGATTTTTTCCAGGACCGTAAACAGGGGGCCTATCCATTCAAAATCAAAGATCTGAAACCAGACCAGAGATGGATCCAATAAAAAAAAGCTTTTGATGCGTATTACAAAATCTCAGGTAATAGATCAAACCGGTCAAAGGGGGGCATGATACAGGCCCCGGAAAATAGTTCTTTCGCAAGTGCTAGCATTTGCCGGGACTGTTGGATGCCGGTGGCAACCGGGTCGTTGGTGGCTGCCATTTCCCTTTGAAGGGCATCCGGCACGGCAATGCCTGCCACCTTGTTGTGAAGAAAGCTGGCATGCTTATGGGAGAGCAGGGGTAAAATTCCCATGAGGATGGGGATGTTGATATGATTTAGACCCTCCTTAAGTCGCTGGGCGGTTTCCCTGTCGTATACCGGCTGGGTGACGATAAACCTTGCCCCGGCGGCAGCTTTCTTTTCAATTCGATATATTTCATTTTCAAGCCCGTCCACTTCCGGCCGAAAATCCAGTACGGCACCGGTGCAAAGATCTGCCTGTGTTGCCATCTGGATGAGCTCAAAGACATTCAAATCATTTATGGTAGTGGTTTTGTTTTCTTTGTTCCGGGCAGAAGGGTCTCCGGTGACGGCAATGATGGTATCAAGACCCAGGGCCCTGGCGCCCCACAGTTCCGCCTGAAGTCCCAATCGGTTATGATCGCGGACCGTGAAATGGAGGATGGCAGGTTTTCCGGTTTTTTCCTGGAGCAAATGGGAGAAAACCATGGCGGACATCCGGGGTTTTGCAACCGGGTTTGACGCCACGCTGAATCCGTCAAAGGCAAGACGGGTAAGCGCATCCAGCTTGTCCAGAAGTGCCTGACCATCCGCTCCGGCCGGCGGGACCACTTCCAATGTGATTTTAAACTTATTTTTGCTGGAAATTAAAAATGACATAATTTTCCTTTCTTAAATTTGATTAGGATATATTTATTATGCCCAAAATTTGTTTTCGGGTCAAATAGTATTCCGGCAAAAGAGGGATATTGCCATTGTTTTTTTAATTATTTTATTCTTGTGATAAAATTTGTGTAATGATAATGGTTTAAATGTTAGATAAACATTTCTTGATATAAAATAACGATTTTGAGTACAAAATAATGGGTTTTTTTCAACGATTACAGGGTTAGGGTTGAATCATCTCTATCAGACAATAGTATGCAGCTTACAGGAGGTAATTTTGGGGTTAAGCTATCGGATGCGTCTTGTTCTCGTATGCATCAGCATTCTGGTGATGGTCGGACTAGGATTTTTGTTCAAACGTTTATTGCGCCCTGATTCATTTGGTGTTTACGGTTCTTATCGGGCAGACGCCATCAATGAAGCACTTGAGGTGCCCATCCGTCACGGTACCAATGGCTCCTGTTTTAAATGTCATCCCTTTGAAGCCAAAATTCACAAAGCTGGCCTTCACAAGACCATTTCCTGTGAATTTTGCCACGGGACCTATGCAGATCATGTGGAAGGGGATAAAAAAACAGGAACCCTGCCGGTAAAAACCGGAGACCAGATCACCACCCTTTGTCTGCGGTGCCACAACACTGAAATTAAGGCAAGGTCGGAAGAGGTGATTAAGACCGTTGCCATGCCGGATCATCTCAGGGACCAGCAGGTTAAACTCACCCACACTTGCAATCAATGCCACCATGTTCATGCGCCGCTCAAGTATATCAACCGGGCGAAACAGATCACAGGGCTTATGGAGAAAGGATAATGAAGATAAATGATCCCTCCCCGGACATGAAAAAAAGATCCTTTTTGAAGAATGTACTAAACGGCACCATTGCCGGTTCCCTCTACCTGGTCTATCCCATGGGTGCAGGCAGTCTTGAGACACTCGAACAGATTCCGGGTATAGGGGACGGGGCCTATGATATTCACGCCCAGGAGTTTACGTTTATCGTCGACATTACCCGGTGTATCGGATGCGGATCCTGCTGTGTGGCAGACAAACGCGAATACAATGTGCCCGACGGCAACTATCGCACCTGGGTGGAACGGTATGTCAAGGGCTTTTCCGATCAGATTTATGTGGACTGCCCCAACGGGGGACTGGACGGTTACCAGACACCCCGGTCCGATATCAAGGAAGAGATTCGGGATACCTTTTTTGTGCCCAAGCTGTGCAATATGTGCAAGGAGGCACCCTGTGTTCAGGTATGTCCTGTCGGCGCAACCTTTATCACCCCGGACGGATTTGTTCTGGTGGATGAAAAACGGTGTGTGGGATGTGCCTATTGTATCCAGGCCTGCCCCTATTCTGTCCGGTTTATAAATCCTGTCACCCGGGTGGTGGAAAAATGTACCTGGTGCTATCATCGGGTCAGAAAGGGACTACTGCCGGCCTGTGTGGAGGTGTGCCCCACCGGTGCCCGCAAGTTCGGCAGCCTTAAGGATGAAACATCAGAGGTTTATAAAATTCTCAAAGGGCCGGGCGTTTTGACCGTCCTGAGAAAAGAGATGGGCACCTGGCCTGCATTGTACTACAAGGGTGCCAGAAGGGAGGTGGTCTGATGAATACGCTGCTGGCTTCCACCGGCATGGTTTCCGATTCAATGGGTCCGGCAAACATGCTGCTGTCCAATTTTGTATTCCCCAATGACCTCCATGTCCACTGGAGCATGATGATTGTTTTGTACCCCTACATCACAGGGCTTGTGGACGGTGCCTTTATCATAGCGGCCCTGTATTATCTTTTTGATGTGAAAAGCCTGCGTCCCGTGGCCCGGTTTTCTCTTTTGTTTGCCCTGGCATTCCTTGCCATCGCCACCCTTCCTTTGCTGCTCCATCTGGGACGGCCCGAGCGAAATCTGAACATGCTGCTTACCCCCAGCCCCAGTTCGGCCATGGCTGGATTTGGTTATATTTATGCCGTGTCCATGGGGGTTCTGGTCTTTATAATTCTCTTTATTTATCGTCCGGTGCTGGTGGAACTTCGGTCTACCTCCAAGGGCTGGCTCCAGTTGCTATACCGGGCCATCACCTTTGACAGCATTGATCTGTCCGATGATGCATTAAAATTAGATGCCAAGATAATCCGGTTTCTGGTGGCAATAGGTATTCCCATTGCCGCTGTTCTCCACGGATATGTGGGCTTTATCTTCGGCGGGGTCAAGGCAAATCCCACCTGGTCCACCCCCCTTATGCCGGTAATCTTTCTTTTTTCGGCCTGCGTCTCAGGAATATCCGCCATCATCCTTGCCTATATTATCATTCGCAAATTCAAGGCCCGGCCCATTGATAATGGGTGCATCATCACCATGATCAAAACCCTCACCGGTTTTTTTATTCTGGCATTCTCCTTTGAAATGCTGGAGGTTTTTTCCCATTCCTACTTAAAATCAGGCTACCATCATATGGTGGAGGGTCTTTTAAACGGGGTCCTGGCAAATTCTTTCTGGTTCTGGCAGGTAAAAATTGGTTCGGTCCTTCCCCTCCTGGTTCTGGGCCTTATGGGTATCGTTAAAATGCGGTCCTATGTTTACAATTTTCTGGCCGCAGGGGTCTCGGCCATATTGCTGATCCAGGTGCTGATCATGCGCTGGAATGTGGTCATCGGCGGTCAGCTCATGAGCAAGAGTGCAAGGGGATATACCGAGTTCCATCCCCTGTGGTTTGATAAAGAAGGGATCATTGCCGTGATTATTGTCATGGCCATTCCCTTTGCCATCCTCTTTGTCCTCGGGAAAATATTTCCCTTTTGGGCAGAAGACAAGGAGGGTTAAGTTTAAAAAATAAGTGGTAACCACAGACAAAAAAAAGGCAAAAAGATCGTGAAGGGAGGTGGTTTGGGGGTTGTTCCAGAGGCGTTGCAGAGAAACGGTGAGGGCCGTGGGGCTGTGACATATACTTAATATTTTTGGAGGAATGTGATCATGACTTTTTTAAGGTCATTCTTGGTGTTTACAATTTTGTGCATTTTTACGGCAGGGACGGCACTGGCATTGACCGAAGAGTCCTTTGACGTTAAAAATCCAAAAGTTCAGGAAATGAACAAAAAATGCATCACCTGTCATTTAAAGGAAAACAAATCCATCGTCATGCAATGGGAGAACTCTGCCCATGCAGCCGCCAAAGAAGGCCAGGTGGGGTGTTACAATTGTCATGCGGCCAATAAGGGTGATGAAATGGGGTACCAGCATGAAGGCGCCTTTATCAAGGCCATTCTTTCTCCCAATGACTGCGCCAAATGCCATGAACCTGAAGCAAAAGAGATGGCCATTTCCCACCATGCAACCGCCGGCGAAATCATGGCGTCCCTGGACAATATGCTGGCCGAAGTGGTGGGCGGCATGCCCAACAATAAGGGGAATATGGCCAGCGGCTGCTGGCAGTGCCATGGGACAGTGGTTTCCCTGAAGCGGGACAAGGATGGCAAGCCCCTTCGGTCCAAAACAGATGCCCCCCAAATGGATTACAATACCTGGCCCAATTCCGGGATTGGCCGTATCAATCCCGACGGCAGCAAAGGGGTTTGTAATGCCTGCCATTCCAAGCATGATTTTAGTGCATCCCGGGCAAGGCAGCCAGAAAATTGCGGCAAATGTCATCTGGGTCCGGACCATCCCCAAAAAGAAATCTATGAAGAATCCAAACACGGCATTGCATACTACACCGCCGAAAAAGGAAACACCCCCAACGGCATGAATATCTACAAGGACGGTTCCTGGGTGTTAGGGGATGACTACCACACCGCCCCCACCTGTTCCACCTGCCACATGGGCGCTTTTGTCAAACTCAACGGCGCCGTTGCCAAAAACAGCCATAATGTAGGAGACAGGCTTTCCTGGAACCTGAGGGCACCGGTTTCTTCCAAATTGAACCGGGTCACTTTTACCGATGGATCGGTTACCGATGTCACCGGTGACATCCCGCCCCGGGCCGGGCAGAAGGCAATGAAAAAATCCTATATCCGTAAAGGAGACAGGCTCAAAAAACAAATTGAAGAAAAGACAATTGCAAGTGTTGTTTCCTGGAAACAAAGACGGGAATCCATGCAGGAAGTCTGTAAATCCTGCCACGGCATCAACCATGTCAAAGATTTTTACCTCCAACTGGATGACCTGGTAAATCTCTACAATGATAAATTTGGAAAACCAGGCCTTGAAATTGTCAAAATGCTGAAAAAAGATAAAATCTGGAAAAACAGCGGATTTCAGCACAAAATAGGGTATACCTGGTTTGAAATCTGGCACCACGAGGGCAGACGAACCCGGATGGCAGCGGCCATGTTTGCACCGGATTATACACATTGGCACGGGTTGTATGAGGTCTCCCGGAATTTTTACCAGGAATTTTTACCCGAGGTCCAGGAACTGGCAGACCATGCCGGTATGGGCGAAAAATATAAAACACACATTGCCGCATTACTGGCAAAACCCGAGCATCTCTGGATAAAAACCGGAGGGTCTGCCGAGACCATGAAGCTCATTGAAGAAGAAAATAAGCTGCGGTATAATCAATAAGCAAACTGATTATTTTTCAAGAAAATAACATGTATCCCAGGCAGGAAGGCCAGTGCGGGTCTTCCTGCCTGACTCATTTAAGCAAAGGATGTTATGGGTAAAATATCGGGTATAATCGCTGTATGTTTTGTCCTGTTTTTCATGGCAGGCGTTTCAAGTGCCCAGGAGCAGGATGAACTTTTCAACCAGGTTGAAAAGCTGAAGATCCAACGACAAGGATATGTGCTGGGGGGCCAATTGACCAAGGCCCAACAGGCGATTGCGGCCAAAAATCCTTTGGAGGCAGCTTCCAAAAAGGTATTTAAATTCAGGGACAACAACCTGAACATTGTCGTCGACAAAGAAACCCTTCGGGTGCTTGTCATGTTTGAGCAGTTTGAAAAAATATCCCAGCAGCAGGTTCAAGAAAAGGTCGGTGAATTGTTCATAGCCTATGAAGATCCCACAATTTCCGCCCATGACAAGGTGGTCTATTGGGCCTGGGGCAAAAAGGAAAAATATACCGCTGACCAGTTTGACATGGCCAGGGAAAAAAAGAAACCGCTAGCCATTATTGCGACGGTGAAATTCAATTCCGAGATTAAGATCATGGATAAAAATGAAACACAGGCTGTTGGTGACGTTTATTATATTATCAGTTCAGATCCCCTGCTCAAGTTTTTCCATGATAGCTGATTTCCAGGGGCAACCGGGGGGGGGAATGGAGTTCGCCTTAAGCTGCAATGCCGTAAAAAAAATACATGATTCCCATGACAACGGCGATATAGATCAGGGTCATACCGCTGCCAGCCTTGATATAATCTTTGACCTTGTACCCGCCGGGCCGCATGATCAGGGCATTGACCTGGTGGGTGGGCAGGATAAAGGTATTGGAAGCGGCCACAGCCACCAGCAAAGCGGCCATCCTGGGATCTGCCCCGCAGGGGATGGCCATGTTCATGGCCAAAGGGATCATGAGAACGGTGGCACCGATATTGGAAGTGACCAGGGTAAAAAATGAGGTTAAAAAACCGATAATCAAAAAAAGTGTTATGGGGGTCAATCCGCCATGGGCCAGGCTGGCAAGAAAAAAGGCAAGGAATCGGGCCGCCCCTGTTTCCTCAAAGGCAACGCCCAGGGGGATCAATCCTGCCAGGAGGAAAACCGTCATCCAGTCCACACTCTGATAGGCTTCATCCAGGGTCAGGACCCGGGTTAGAATCATGCTCACCGCCCCTGTTAGAAGGGCAATGGACAATTGAATTTTAAAACCCAGGGCCATGACCAGGGCCAGGATCAGGCAGGCACTGGCAAGCCCTGCTTTTTCCGGGTGCATAATCTCTCCCTGAAGATGTTCGGTAAACGTCAGGATGGGGTTATGTTTAAGCAAATGAAATTTTTCCCATTCCCCGTGGAGGAGAAAGGCATCCCCTGGCAGGATTTTAATTTCCGAAATATCATCCAGGATGACTTCATTCCTTCGGTACAACGCCAGAGGATTGATTTGGAGCTTTTTTCTGAATCCATATTCATGGAAGGTCTTGCCCACCAATTCGGAACGGGGGGTGACAATGGCTTCGGTGATACCGGAATGGTCAAGGGATAAAACGCCGCTGAGCATGTTGAGTTCATCGCAAAGGATCCATCCCATATCGGCTGCAAGTTTTTGGGCATGTTCCAGATTCGCGACAATGCCCACCACATCATTGGGTTCAATGACATCGGTTCGGCCTGGCACATCCACCTTATACCTGCCCTTGTGCTTGGAAATACAAACCACGGTTACATGGTACAGGGGACGCAGTTTCAATTCTTCAAGTCTTCTGGTGTAGAAATCGCCGGGCACCTGTAGCTCAAACACCTTGCTGACTTCCCGGCCATAGGTGCATTCCAGGTCATAGTTTAAAAGGGAACAAGAATCGGTTTGGACATCTGCCCTAGGCAATACAAATTTACCCAGAAAAATGAAATAGAGGATGGCTGCAATAACCAGGGAAATACCGATGGGTGCCACACTGAAAAGACCAAAGGCCTCAAAGGGCTGGTTCCCCAACAGGGACTGGTTGTTGGACCACCAGGAGGCCGTGAGATCGTTGAGCAGAATCAGGGGGCTGGAGCCCACCAGGGTGATACAACCGCCAATGATCGCACAATATCCCATGGGGATGAGCACCTGGGAAATGGGCACATTGAGCTGTTTGCACATGCGGTTGGTGGCGGGAAGGAAGAGAGCTGCTGCACCGATATTTTGCATAAAACTGGAAATAATGGCAACGGTACCCGAGATAAATGTCACCATTCGAATCTGGCTTTTCCCTGAAAATTGAATGATATACCGGGCAAAAACATTCATAACACCCGTCTTGTCAAGCCCGTGGCCCATGATGATCACGGCAATGATGGAGACCACGGCATTGGAACTTAAGCCACTAATGGCAGTTGCTGGAGAAATGACCCCGGACAGGGGCAACAAGACCATCATGAGCAATCCCACCATGTCCACCCGGACAATTTCAAAAACAAAGAGCCCTGTAACAAAAATCAAAAAGCCAAAAACAATGAGCATATCCAAGGTCATATTGCCAGGCAGTGTCATAATTCCCTCTTCGGTTTTAACTTAAGGTTAATCTTCCATGTCTGATTCCATGAAATTAAACCAATAACCGTTCCCCGAGGCATAATCCAATTGAATCTGAACCAATTCCACGTGACCTTGCTCGATTTCATAGAACTTTTTAAGAATTTCTTTCACCTGACCCGTGGAATTGTCACAGGCTTTTTTATAGAATTGGCTGGTTTCAACTTCCAGTACCAGGGCAGCATTCAAGGCCCGCTTGATATCCCCCAGCATTTGTTCCGGAATCTTTTCCTTCATACGGCTGACATCATCATCAACGGCAGAAGAGAGGACGGGTGCAAGTTTTTCAAGATCAATCTCCCTGGCCGATACCAAACGATCCAGGCTGTATTCCAGAAACTCCACATGGGATTGTTCATCAGCGGCCAGGGCCTTAAAAAGGTCTTTTCCCCTGGGATCATCAATGGTGTCCACGGCAGACAGGTAGAGATCCCGGATTTTTTTCTCATAGGTAAGCGCGCTTTTAAAAATGTCTTGGGAATCCATATTTCCTCCGATTTTACAGCGGTGCCCACAAATCTTGGGGATCCGCCAGATTAAAAAAACCATCCCCCTGGTGATTAGAAAGAAGAGGTCTCATGGGGTGACAATCCTTTCAGGATGGGTGAATACGGCAAAATTGGTTCGCCGGATAAAGCCTGCAATGGTAATGCCCATTTCTTCGGCCAGCAAAACACTCTGGTGGGTGGGTGCCCCCCGGGATGCCAGAACAGGGATGGAAAGCCGCCGGGCCTTGTGCAAAATTTCCGAAGAAATCCTGCCCGTGCTGAGCAGCACAAGCTCCCTGGTATCTGCCGGGTCCATGAGCAGGGTGCCGATGAGTTTGTCCACAGCGTTGTGGCGTCCGATATCATCAATGTGAAATTTTGGTATGGCACCATTCACGCTGACCGTTGCAGAATGGACCCCGCCGGTCTGGTTGTGAAGATCTGAACAATTTTGGAGCCAGTGCATAGCCGCAATAATCTTTTCCCCCTCAATCCGGACCTGGCTGTCAATGGGGTGCCGGGCGGAAAGCTCCATCATGGAGGTGTACATCACTCCTTTGCCGCACCCGGAGGTGTAGACCCGCTGGCCGAGCAACTCGGGATCAACAAAATTTTTTACCCGGACGTCCACCCGCCATCTTTTTTCGTCACATTCATAGGCAAGAATATCATCTGCTTCCTTAATAAATCCTGAAGTAAAGAGGAATCCATAGGCATACGCTTTTAAATGGGAGGGGGTGCACATGAGGGTGGCAACTTCATGGCCATTGACCACAAAGGTCAAAGGGATTTCCACTGCCACAACCGTTTCTTCCGCAAACATCTGCTCTCGTTTATACCGGGTAATGGTATAAGGGATCATCTCTCCCAGTGGTGTCTCGGTGCTCACTCGTATTTCCCTTTTTTGTCTGATCCTTTTTTGCCGGATCTTTGATGAAGATTCAATTTACCACCCATTGAGCCTGTTTGCAATAACCCAATTTACTTGCAATTGCCCTGATAACTGTTTTACAGGGACGGTATTCATAATAGCTTTTGACGCTTTTTGTCGAATCAAGTAGGATGGTCTCTTTTGGGTTAATTAAAGGGAGAAAACAATCAAACCAATGAAAAAAGTTCATATTACAGAGAGAGGAAAGGGGTGGCTTTGTATTGAAAAGCCTACCGGCATCAGTGTTCACAATGAGCCGGGCAAAGATATTGTGTCCATTCTGGATGCCCAGCTTTTTTCCCATCCAAACCAAAACCTGCTTCAGCCGGTCCACCGCCTGGACAAGGAGACCAGTGGCCTGCTGTTGCTGGCCACGGAATCCGAGGTGCTGACCCGTTTGTCCGCAATGTTTGCCCAAGGTGAGGTCAAAAAAAAATATCTGGCCCTGGTCCATGGAAACTTTGATATAAAAAATGAAACAAACTCTCTCTGGGACACCCCTTTGTCAAAGGAAGCCGGGGGCAGAAACAACCCCGCAGGCAAAGGGAAAAAAGTGATGGCCATGACCCGATACAAAATCCTGGAACAGAGCCCCCACTATGCCCTTTTGAAAATTGAACTTCTAACCGGGCGCAAGCACCAGATACGACGCCACGCAAAACTTGCAGGACACCCCGTCACAGGGGACAGCCGCTACGGATCCCAGCGGTCCATCCAGTTTTTAAAGGAAAAATGTAATTACCACCGCCTGGGCCTCCATGCCTTCCAACTTTCATTCCAGGACGAATCTTCACAGGTTCTTATCACCTCGGATCAGGTTCCCTTGGAAATGAACGCCCTGTTGGAAGAAGATCGGATACAAGACCGGGTAAAAAAGGGTCAGTGAGACCTAGGAATCACCCATGATTTTCACATTGACCCGCCGGTTTCTCGGGCCGTCAAATTCACAGAAAAAAATCCCCTGCCAGGTGCCCAGGACCAGGGAACCATTTTCAAGGGAAATCAATTCCGATGGGCCAAAAAGACTGACCTTGATATGGGCGGCGGAATTGCCTTCCATGTGCTTGAAATGATCATCCCAGGGGATCACCTTGTTGATGGTGTTTAAGATATCCGCCTCAACAGCAGGATCGGCATTTTCATTGATGGTGATAGCAGCGGTTGTGTGCAGGGAACAGACATGGACCAGGCCGTTCTGAATTTTGGATTCTTCGACCACACGCCGCACCTGGGAGGTGATGTCAATCATCTGGGTTCTGGCATGGGTTTTAACGGGAATCTGCATAATTTCCCTCGTTAAAAATTAAAAGGATTTTTGGCATAAAGGGCATAACACACATCATGGGGAGTATCCGCTGACCGAAAACCTGGCGGTTTCGGCCAGCGGATATTATTGTTTTATTCTTTTACAAGAACTCTGGCAGCATTTACGATATTTTCAGGGGAGAACCCATACTTTTTGAGCACAGTTCCGCCGGGTGCCGAGGCACCATATCGGTCAATACCGATGATCTCGCCGTTCATTCCCACATATTTATGCCATCCCATACTGACCCCGGCTTCAACGGCCAATCTTTTTGTCACCTTGGAAGGCAGGATTCTTTCCCTGTAAGGAGCCGGTGCCCGATCAAACAATTCCCAGGAAGGCATGGAGATAACAGAGGCCGTAATATTATGTTCTTCGTCCAGAATCCGGGCCGCTTCCACACAAATATGCACCTCAGATCCTGATGCCAGCAGTAGCAGATCTGCTTGTTTGCCCATATCTTTGACGGCGTAAGCGCCATAATTGAACTCTCCGTCCCTGTGGGATACATCCAGGATGGGCAGTTTCTGGCGGCTCAGGATCAAGGCGGTGGGAGAATTCATGGTGACCAGGGCCAGCTTCCAGGCAAGGGCAGTTTCATTGGCATCTGCCGGCCGGATCACGGTAAGGCCTGGAATCGCCCGCAGGGATGCCAGTTGTTCCACGGGCTGGTGGGTGGGACCATCTTCCCCCACGGCAATCGAGTCATGGGTAAATACATAGATAATGGGCAATCTCATCAAACTTGCCACCCGGATAGCGCCCCGCATATAGTCGGCAAAGACCAGAAATGTTCCGCCATAGGGCCGGATTCCTGAATGCAGATACATACCGGACATGATGGCGCCCATGGCATGCTCCCGCACACCAAACCGGATATTTCTACCCTCCCAGGCATCTTTCTGGAAAACAGAGGCATTGGTAAGATAGGTCTTGTTGGAGGGAGCAAGATCGGCAGATCCGCCCATGAGCACGGGCAAAGTATCGGCAATGGCATTTAAGACCTTTCCAGATGCTGCCCGGGTGGCGATGGGGCCGTCCTCAGCCTTAAATACCGGGATTTTCATATCCCATCCCTGGGTCAGAAATCCGGAAATGGCATCCACAAATTGGCCTGCCTTTTCAGGGTATTTCGTTTTATACCCGTCAAAAATTTCCTGCCAGGAGTCTTCAAACCCCTGGCCAAAGTTAATGGCTTTTCTACAATTTTCCAATACCGCTTCGGGCACATAAAATATTTTGTCTGAAGGAACCCCGTAAAATTCTTTGACCAGGCGAATCTCTTCGTCTCCCAGGGGTGAGCCGTGGGCATCCGAGGTGTCCTGCTTGTTGGGGCTGCCATAGGCGATATGGGTGGAAACCTTGACCAGGGTGGGCCGTGCCACGGCATCCTTGCCTGCCTGGATGGCTTTTTGAATCGCTTCCAGATCATTGCCGTCTGCCACTTCAACCACATGCCAATTCATGGCCTCAAATTTTGTCCGAACATTTTCCGTAAAGGCAATATCGGTGGCGCCTTCAATGGTGATGGCGTTGTCATCATAAATCAAGATCAACCGTCCAAGACCCAGGTGGCCGGCAAGGGAAACCGCTTCCATGGACACTCCTTCCATGAGATCCCCATCACCGCACATGGCATAGGTATGGTGGTTGATCAACTCCCCGTCCTCCTCATTAAACCTTGCTGCCAGATGGCGTTCGGCAATGGCCATGCCCACGGCATTGGCAACCCCCTGACCCAGGGGGCCTGTGGTGGTTTCAACCCCGGGGGTGCATCCGTATTCGGGATGCCCCGGTGTTCTGGACCCCCACTGTCTAAAGTTTTTCAAATCCTCAAGTTCCAGCCCATACCCGAATAAATATAAAAGGCTGTACAGCAGGGAAGAGGCATGCCCCCCGGACAATACAAACCGGTCCCGGTCAATCCAGGAAGGATTTTTGGGATTATGTTTCAAAAATCGTTTGAACAGCACATAGGCTGCCGGTGCAAGCCCCATGGGGGCACCCGGGTGGCCTGAGTTTGCTCGCTGAACAGCGTCCATGCAAAGGGTTCGAATGGTGTTGACGGTTAATTGGTCAAGGTTTTCACTGGCTTCTGCCATCTTAATTTTCTCCTGTTATTTAATTTGGGTGTTACAAGGCTCTCATGGATTCAGGCTTTAATTTAATATTTCCTTTGAGGGCCTGTGATATCAATTCAAGTGTTTGTTCTTTGTCCCGGGGTAACCTGGCCCGGATGGGCAAATAATTAGATGCATGGTTTGCATGGAAAAGCCCGTCGGTCAAATGGGTGGCAGCAATCATCTGCCCCAGTTCGGCCAGCATTTCTTCCGGGTCGATGAGGACAAAATCCCCTCGTTCATATTGGTCGTTGAGTTCGGTTCCAGGAACGAGCATCAGGCTCAATGCCCCGACAAAATCTGGATCCATGGCCGACAACACCCTTCCGGTTTCCCGGGCATGCATCATGGATCGCACTCTCCCCCCCAGTCCCACTAGAACGGTCACCGATAATTTGATCCCTGCGGCTTTGACCCGTCGGCCCATTTTAATCATTTTCTCGGCATTGGCCCCCTTGCAAACATCCTTGAGCACGGTATCATCCCCGGACTCAAGGCCCATGTAAGCAATGTCCACCCCAAGGGCTTTTAATTCTTCAAGTTGTTCATCGGTTTTCCTGCCAATCCCCTTGGTATTGGCATAGAGTCCCACTCGTTCCACCCAGGGCAGGCGCTCGTTGATCCGTTTAAGGATAGGAACCAATCGTTTCTGGGGGATGATCATGACATCCCCGTCGCAGAGAAACACGCGATTCTGGCGACGGCAATTTTGCCTGGCAAATTCAATATCTTTAAAAATAATCTCATCTTTTTTGATGTTGAATCGTTTTTCCCGGAAGGTACCGCAGAAGGTACATTTATTATGAGAACAGCCCAGGGTGACCTGCAGTAAAATACTGTTTGCCTCGCTGGGCGGGCGGATGATCATTCCTTCGTAGTGCATTTGGCAACCCCCTAAAAAGTCAAAACTTACTTTTAACAGGTATTGTTTGAAAATTCAATATCTTGATTCATTTTAAGGCGGGAGCAGGGTTGCAAATTGCCCCTAACGATCAATTGGAATACATGTTTTTTTGGCAACCCTTCGGATCTCTAAAATAGCCTCTTTTAAGCCAGCCAGGCTTTCCAATTCAAAACTGTTTTCTGATAAAAATTGAAGTCATAATGATGCAAGTTATGTTGACTGTTCGATTTGCTGGAATATGGTTTAACTGGTATATAAAATATCCGGGGGAGGATCAACCACCTCCTCAACATGAAGCTTAACAACTTTGTTGTACCAGATACGAAACTCAGGGCTGAGATTCCATGTCAGGAAAGCATTTGCCTAGGTATGGAAATCCCTGAGAGCTTGAAAATTGGATAAGTAATCCTTATATTATATCTATCAGTTAGAACATGAATAGCTCTAAAAACTATTGAGAAATCTATAATGTTAAATAAAATTATCAGTCATACCCTCCCTTATTTTCTCCAGAAATTCATCTGGCAATTTTCAAAAACCTATATCGCCGGAGAGAGCATCCAGGACGTCATTGTTGCGTCCAAAGCCCTGAACCAAAAAAAAACAATAGTTACCCATAGACATCCTATGCGAATTCATTGAAAACATGCTGGATTTAAGGTCGGATGATTCAAATCTGAACTTTAGACTCTGCAAGAGAATTTTATATGGAATCCCCGTCCATTGCCTATACGGACTACAGTGAGATCAACACCCACTACCTGGAAGATCTTGAACTCATGTTTCGAAACAAGGTCTATCCGGCTATT
>Ga0208900_1000902_pt1 | contig 17168 bp, 21 predicted proteins | sample AntAceMetag02UKK_FD_184763 | JGI IMG/M metagenome (GOLD analysis project Ga0208900, IMG submission 184763) | Saline lake microbial communities from Ace Lake, Antarctica - Antarctic Ace Lake Metagenome 02UKK (SPAdes) (version 2) | ecosystem: Environmental > Aquatic > Non-marine Saline and... | reverse complement strand
ATACTCCAGTGCTTCTGGGAGCCATAAATTTTCTGGTGGCAAGCTGGCTGCTATGGCGTTTTTTTGACCTGACAACATACAGAAAAACCCTTGTCTGTGCATTTGTAATGGTTCTGTTGCTCATGGGGGCTTCCCTGTGGTTTGCCAATGATATCGTTGAATTCAGTGAGCAAAAAAAATATAAAGACACCATTATTTGCGCCATTCAGACAAAATTTCAAAAAATTGTCATGACCCGGTGGAAAAAGGATTACTGGCTATTCATCAACGGCCAGGAGCAATTTTCCACCTATGATGAAGAAAAATACCACGAGCCCATTGTTCATCCGGCCATGGCCATGGCACCCAGCCACGAAAATATTCTCATCCTGGGCGGCGGGGATGGCCTTGCAGCCCGGGAGGTATTAAAATATTCCGATGTTGACTCCTTGACCCTGGTGGACCTGGACCCGGTGATGACAGACCTTGCCACCCATCACCCCATATTAAGCAATATCAACAAAAAAGCCTTTTCCCATGAAAAAATGACCATTGTAAATCGGGATGGTGCCGCTTTTCTGGAAAAAAGCCAACGCCTTTACAATGTCATCATCATTGATCTGCCAGATCCCGATTCCATGGATCTCATGCATCTTTATTCCGACCATTTCTACCGCACGGTAAAGGCTCACCTGACCCGGGGCGGTGTCATGATCACCCAGGCCAGCAGCCCCTTTTTTGCCAGAAAGGCCTTTTTGTGCATTAATAGAACCATCCAGGCAGCAGGGTTTACTACGCTTCCCATGCACAATGACATCCCCACCCTGGGTCAATGGGGGTGGGTGCTGGCCGTGGATCAAGACTTGATTTCCCCCGCTGCCCTTAAAAAAATGGCATGCCAACTCACCTTTGACACCATCGAGACCCGATTTTTAAATCAGGATGCCATGGTGTCCATGGTTCATTTTGGCAAAGGGGTCTTTGGCATGAAAAAAGAGGCGATACAGGTTAACACCAGTCAGTTCCCAGTGCTTTACAGATATTATCACCAGGGAACCTGGGGAATTTACTGAAAAATTGGGTAGCTCACTCAGCCCATAAGATAAAACCCCAGATGTTTATCAAAGGGCGGGGGGTTGTAAAAGTCAGCGGTAATATGTTTACCGTCAATGATGCGGATACTCACCCGCCGTTTAATCCGGGTTCTTTTCCCATCATCCAGGGTTACGCTGATATCCAGAAAGTCTGCTACTTCAAATCCCTGGGGCTTTAAGGTGGTAAAGCCGATACCCTGCATGGAAATGTCATGTACTGAAATGCGCCCAAACATTTTCTTATTAAAATGCTTGAATTCGCCGTTCAAAGATACTTTTTTACGAAATCCCACTTGCAACTCTTGTTCCGGGTCCAATTGCATGGACTCCCTGTCAAGACATGAATGCAGATGCATCTCCATGCAGTCGTCCATGGCATCTTCCCGGGATGGTTGCTTTGAAAACCGTTTTTCCACAAAAGTCACCAGAGTGTCCAAGGCTTCGATTTCCAGGTAATGGACAAATACATCCACTTGAAAGGAAATTTTTTTCTCCTGGGAGGCCGCATTGGCAAAGGATTTTAAAACAGCCTGCCGCATCTGTTCAGTCCCTTCTCTTCCGGTGTGGGGAAGGATTATAATAAATTTATCTCCAACATAGCGAAAAACATCGTCCCCACCCTTGAATGTTCGTTTTAATATTTTTGCCACAGTTTTCAGCACATCATCCCCGGCTGAAAATCCTTTTTGCGTGTTGATATGCCGGAAATTAACCACATTCACCAATAATATACCCAAGCGCATTCCATACCGTTTAAATGCTGAGGGGCTTTTTCTTGCGGCATTTTCAAAGCTGACTCTATTTTTCAGGCCAGTGACAGGGTCCATCAATGCCAGATTTTTAAGGGTGTGGTGGTAATAGCAACGTTCTATGGCAATGGCAGCATACTCGGCAATGCCTTCCAGTACGGTGAGTTCCATGGATGTAAAATTTTCACCGCTGATCTTATTTATCAGCTCAATGACCCCAAAAATTTTATCATCTGTTTTTAAAGGAACACCAATGATGGAACGGGTCTGAAACCCAGTACTCTCATCAATCACAGGGCAAAAGTGATCATCCTTGGCCACATCCGCCACAATAATGGATTGACCGGTTTCCATGATGCGGCCAACAATCCCTTTTCCCATGGGAAGACGCGTTCCCTGGAGCTGTTTTTTTTGCTCTCCCACCACCACAGAAAATATCATCTCATTGCGTTTTGTATCCTTGAGTAACAAAGACCAGTTCACCGGTTCAAATATTTTCCCCACCTGGAACATGACAATGTTCAAGGTTTCTTTAACGGTTCTTGCTTTGGCAAGGGGTTTGCCAAGCTCAATGAAAAAAGAGGTGTTGTTAAATTGCTTATCCATGGCACGTTTCCTATTACAGATTACTCATGAATGGTAATGAATGGTAAATTCCCATACGGCATGTGCTATTTTAAATTTTCATCGGGCGCATCATGTGGTGGCAAATGTGAGAATGTATGACTGACAAATACAGATTACAACAATGGGGCAAAAAGTCGGGCCAGCGAGTTTCGAAGCTGTTCTGGACGACTAATGGCCGTATAATCCTCCTGGGTAAATTCCCGGGCATCTTCCATGTCTGCATAAAACCGAACTTCCATCTCCCTGGCAAGGGCTTCGTCATAAATTAATGCATTGATTTCATAATTAAGCTCAAAACTTCTCATGTCCATGTTTGCGGTACCAATGGAACAGGACCCCCCATCCACCACAATGGTCTTGGCATGCATGAATCCCCGTTGATAATAGTAAATTTTCACCCCGGCATTGAGTAGTTCTCCCACATAGGTTAAAGCAGCCCAGTAGGGAAGACGTTTGTCCAGAAGTCCGGTGAGCATGATGCGCACATCAATGCCACTCAGGGCAGCCGTCTTCAATGCCATGACAATGCTGGCATCGGGGATGAAGTAGGGAGTATTGATGAAAATGGTTTTTTGTGCAGAGGAAATAAGCAAAAAATACAACTGTTTAATGGACTCCCATTTGGAGTCGGGTCCGGAGGTGGTTACCTGGATCGGCAGTAGAGACTCTCCTGCATAATTTGCAATGGGCACCGGACAAATATCAATGTATTCATTGGTGGTGTTTAGCCAGGAGACTGAAAAAATTTCCTGAAGAACGGTGACCGCCTCGCCTTTGATACGCATGTGGGTATCCCGCCAGGCGGGAAATTGTTTTCCTCCGTCAACATACTCCTTTCCCATATTCATCCCACCAATGTAGCCGATACGGCCATCTATAACAACAATTTTTCGGTGATTCCGGTAGTTAAGGGTATGAATTTTCAAGGGCGATTGGAAATTATAATAAGGATATATCTTAATGCCCAAGTCTCTTAATTTCTTAAGATATCGTTTGGAAAGATAATTCCCGATGGAGTCATATAATATACGCACATCCACACCCTGGTCAATTTTTTGCTTTAATATCTCAACCACCTGGTCAGAAAGGGAATCGGATTTCCAGATAAAATATTCCATGTGAATATAGTTGCAAGCCGAGGACAAATCATCCAGAAGGACATTGAATTTATCAGCTCCTTCAAAAAATATGTTGATATCTGTATTTCTTGTGAGGATTGAATCTGAATTTCGATATAAAAGCTCCATGAGCTTTTTGTGCTCAAACAAGGAATATCTTTCAGCAATCCAGCCCATATCGGATTTTTGCTGGTCAACTATGGACTGATGGATCTCCTGCATCCGTTTTTCAAGATTTTGCCGTACAAGGGTTTGTCCGACCTTTTTACGCATGCCCCGGCCCACCAAAAAATACACAACAATCCCACCAAAAGGGAAAAAAATAAAAACCAGAAGCCAGGAAAGCGTGGTTGCCGTTTCCCGGTTATCCAGCAGGAGGTAAAAAATAGTTATGGAAATGTAAGCATAAAGGATAAAAATAAACAGAGAGTTCCACCAAGACATAAGACTTTCCTTCCAGATCAACGATTGAATTAGCGCCCTTTGGGTGGGCTTCTGTCTGGCTCAATATTTTATTTTAGCGCATAATTGCATGGCATTTATTTTTATATGAAAGTCCCGGCAAACCAAGGGGCATGAACAACCCCAGAGGGATTTTCAATATTCGTTGTGTCCGTCAGGACATGGCCGTTATATCAAAGAATACAAACCCCTATACTATCAAATTATCGGCATGAACACAACACGGGTCATTGGGGTTGGGGTCAGGGAAATCTCAACTCCTTGACATCATTTTTTCTTCTTATCCAGTTTAACGCGTCTTGAAGATATTTAATACCGATCAACTTTTTTTCCAACAGTCGCTTTCCGGGGAAATCCATCAACATAATTCCAATCAGCATGGTCAAAAGTCCCTGTCCGGGAACAAAAAGCATAACGATTCCAGCTAACACCAGAAGAAATCCTGCAATATTTTTAACTAATCGTCGTACCCCTTTGGCCAAAGGGGAGAGGTGTGAATTTGACTTCAAAGGCTGGTGAAGAAAATAGCTTTCGGGAATTCTGCACACCAGCCAGGGAAGCATCAGAATTGTCCCCACACACATGATGCTGGAGAGGATCACTCCTTTAAAAATCATAAAGCACATAAGCCCCGAATTTGCCATAGTGATCCTTGAAAATAAATTCAACTCCCAATATGGGAGACGTTATATTTTTTACAACGACCTCATTGCGGACATTTGAAGGTGGCTTTTTTATCACTGGATGACATAAACTTTCTGAATCATAGTTCTATTCCTGATTTGCTTATAATCCCATGGGTCGCAGATTCTCAGTTTTTATCACGTGCAAGCAACAAAAAAAAGGGCGTTACAGCAAATCTGCCATAACTCCCCTTGATTTTATAATGGTGCGCCCGGACGGATTCGAACCGCCGACCCCCTGATTCGTAGTCAGGTACTCTATCCAGCTGAGCCACGGGCGCACAAACCCCTCTTAGATATATTTGTGGACGCTGTTTGTCAATATATTTTTGAAATTATTTGCACCTTCATTTAAAATTAAATTGACCTCCACCCAGAAAAATGGATATAGATAGGCCATGAATGACAGGGATTACATGAACCTGGCCCTGGACCAGGCACTTAAAGCCCGGCAACTGGATGAAGTACCTGTGGGGGCCGTGGTGGTTGACCAGAAAGGATGTATTATCGGATATGGTTATAATCAAACCATCACCCGGACAGATCCATCAGCCCATGCCGAGATGCTGGCCCTGCGCAGTGCTGCTAAAAAAACAGGCAATTACCGGCTATGTGGTGCCACCCTTTACAGCACCATTGAACCCTGCATCATGTGCATGGGCGCGGTGATCCATGCCAGGATCTCCCGGGTTGTTTTTGGCGCCCCCGATCCCAAATGGGGGGCCGCCGGTGCATTATACAATTTTGCTTCTGATGCCCGGCTGAACCACAATCTTGAAGTTGTATCCGGCATTTGTGAAGACGAAACACGCCATATTATCAGAAGCTTTTTTAGAAATAAAAGGAGAAGACAGTGTCAAACATCGTAGTTGTCGGCACCCAGTGGGGTGATGAAGGCAAAGGTAAAATTGTTGATATTTTAAGTGGATCTTCCGACTACGTGGTAAGATTCCAAGGGGGAAACAACGCCGGACACACCATGGTGGTGAATGGCAAAGAAATCATCACCCATCTGGTTCCGTCGGGTATCCTCCAGAAAAAAAAGTGCTTCATCGGCAACGGCGTGGTGGTGGACCCCATGGTATTGTTGGAAGAGATGAATTATCTCAAGGATAACAAGGTGGATGTTTCTCCAGACATGCTGAAAGTCAGCAACAGGGCACACATGATCATGCCCTACCATAGAGCCATTGATAAGGCCCGGGAAGTCAAAAAAGGGGCCGACAAAATCGGTACCACCGGTCGCGGTATTGGTCCCTGTTATGAGGACCGTGCCACCCGTCGGGGCATCCGTTTTGAAGACCTGCTTGATCCTGATTTTTTTGCGGACAAAGTCACAAGCATCATGGAAGAAAAAAACTTCTATCTTGAAAAGTTTTTTAATACAGATCCCCTTGATCCCAAAGCGGTAATCAAAGAGTACATGGCTTTAAGGGATCGACTGCTACCTTATATTGCTGACGTGTCTGTTGTTTTAAACAAAGGTATGGATGAGGGCAAGAAAGTTCTTTTTGAAGGTGCCCAGGGAACCCACCTGGACGTTGAGCATGGTACCTATCCCTTTGTCACCTCTTCCAGCACCGTTTCCGGCAATGCCGCCTGCGGTTCAGGTGTGGGGCCCTGTAGGCTTGATGAAATCATCGGTATTGTCAAAGCGTATACCACCCGGGTGGGAGCAGGACCTTTCCCCACAGAACTCTTTGATGACACGGGGGAGGCCATCCAAAAAAAGGGAGCAGAATTCGGTGCCACCACCGGCAGACGACGACGTTGCGGCTGGCTGGACATGGTCGTCCTGAAAAATGCGGCCCGTCTCAACAGCCTCACTGGCCTTGTTATCACCAAACTGGATGTGTTAGATGAACTGAAAGAACTTAAAATCTGCACGGGGTATGAATACAATGGGGACGTCATGGAAGACTTTCCTGCCAGCATTAAGGCCCTTGAGAACTGCACTCCTGTCTATGAAACCCACCCAGGCTGGCAGACAGATACCTCAAAACTTAAAAGTTTTGATCAGTTCCCGGAAAATGCAAAAAAATACCTTGCCAGGATTGAAGAACTGTCCGGGGTGAAAATCAAAATTTTGTCCGTGGGACCGGGCCGGGAAGCCACCATTATTCTGGATTCATTTTTCTAAAAATTCACCAGATCTCTCCCCCTTCTGAATCTGTGATTCAAGGGGGAACATTCCCTTGACAAGGCTTAAAAAATAAACTATTAATATGCGTCGTTTGGATGTCGGGATGTGGCTCAGTCTGGTAGAGCACAGCGTTCGGGACGCTGGGGTCGGAAGTTCGAATCTTCTCATCCCGACCACCACCAAACAAGGCTTTCAGCGTTTTTGAAAGTTCCCGAAAAAATAAGTGATTTACTATTTTATAGTAAGCTAAAAAGGCTGAATTTCAATACCATGAAATTCAGCCTTTTTTTATTTGATCCTGGACAAAAAAATAATTTTCAACTCCATTGACCACCCGATTAAATTTGTTTTTAAGATTCCACAACCGGCAAAGCAGGCCTTTGATTTAAAACATCAGCGTAGGTGGTTTGATGACATGGACATTGCAAGGTGTAAAACATATACGTTCCCCCGGAACCATATCAGGAACCATGTCCTTGTCAGATTGATGATTGAAACCGGGGCTCGGGTAAATGAAATTGCAAATATCCGGGTGAATGACATCCAAATGGAAAAAGGCACCATTCTGCTTGGGTTTTCCAAAACCATTCCTCGGACACTCCGGAGACAATTTCCACAAGATATCTACATCCAAATGCGGAAATGTTGCAGAGCCGGATAAAAAAAGCATCTGGCTGGAGTTAAAACAAAAAAAGGCCCCTGGTGGATGATCTCCAGGGGCTTTGTAATTGAGATGCTTTAAAAAAGGTAGTTGTCACATGGCTACCTTTTTTATTCTCCCCACCGACCACATGCCACTCCTTTAATAATTGCAAATTCTATCAATACAAATTATTTTTTAAAAAATTTGTTTATCTTTGAGTGAAAATATATATATCGAGCCATGGCCAATATGTGGTTATTATACACATTATATTGCTATTTGAACTGAAGTATCTACAACTGGTTGTGGTAAGACATTTATGGATCTTGTTTTTTAAAGGTTATAAAATCAAAACCACAAACCGCTCTTGATCCATAAAGGAACAATTTATTGACATAATTGTTCTGATATGGGCAAAACTCTTTGCAATTGGAGTGAATATGCCTTATTCTATCTTTAAGGAGTTTGTAGATAGCTGCAAGAATGATAAGATAAACGTATTTCCTTTTAAAAAGGCACTAAAAGATGCTAAAGCTGATTTTAACCTAAAAACGAAATCCGAATTGTTAGATTTTATAAGCAATAATGGTTTGGAAGATCTAAATCATGTGAATGATACATCCTGGAGAGATAACCCAGACAAGGCCAATCTAATTACTGTACATGGGTATAAATTTAAATCAATGTATAAGCTTGGCTATATCGCTTTTTTTTACAACAATAAAACTAAGAAATGGATTATCAAGTCATTCCATATTTCAGATGACAGTAACTCTGCAATGATGATTGCCCTTAATAGGGCAAGGTTGTTAAAAAGAGGAGGAGAAAATGAATGAAAAAAATTGTCCCGTATGCGGAAGTCATAGCATTGTATGTAATGAGGTAAAAGAGAATATAGATGAAGCTTTTGGGGGAAGAAAAACCATCAGCGTAAAAGAATACATGTGTGAAGATTGCGAATCTGAGGGTGATTTCTTTGATGAAAACGAAGAATGTCTAAAGACCACCATCGCTGCGCTAAAAGATGTGGCAGTGACCAATATTTTAGATGATTTTTCAAACACACCAATGAGTTTTTCTTCAATGGAAAGAGCTTTAGAGCTACCACAAAGAACCTTAACTAAATGGAAAAACAATGCTTCCAGGCCTTCATCTACTGGTATTGCTCTGTTGAAATTACTGAGAACTTTTCCATGGTTGATAGAGGTGGCAGAACATAAATATGATTATGCTGTTGCACAAAAAATTCATATAGCGGATGCCGTTCAACAAATGATGAACCATATGGATTTCAATAGCGACACCATTGCCAGGACAGGCGTAATTTCGACGAATAAGACAGAATCCATCCGCGTTCAATCCTCAAATGCCGATCAAGCAAGCACTTTAAACATTGAAAAACGCACAACTGAAGTCAAGATTATGGTTGGCGAAGTGTCGCGTGTCTGTTCGTGAAGGGGAAATCAAATGAAAATTTTAGATTTTTTAGTGTGTGATGACATCAGGAATGAGATTGGAAATAAACACTCAATTATGGGATTGTATGATAGCTCTATTGAGTTCCAGGTTACCCCAGAAAATAAAAACAAATGGCCAAAACAATTAAAAATTTGTTTTTTTATACGCATTTTTTTTGAAGAACAGGATGAAGATCAAGGTTTCGATTCATTTACATTTACAAACAAATTCGGTGAACACTCTTCGATTTTAGCTGAAGGGTCTTTTTCACCTACACAAATATCTAAATCAAAAAAAATGATTTTAACAATTTTTAGCAATAGTTTCACATTCGATGAAGCTGGAGAGATGGGTTTCATATTTGAAGTGCATAGCAAAAGAAGTGGAGAAACAATTAAAAAAGATATAGAGTATCTCTTAACAATCAAAGAAACTGTCCTCAAATAACCAAAGGCCCTGGGAATGATCTCCGGGGCCTTCTATGTTATTACCCAACCCACCGGGCCATCCCCGACCGGCTATCAACATGGGTAAAGGTTTTGTACCGACCCACCCCAGGCACCCCGACTGACTCCGCATAATCGGCGACATGCACCGGATCCACCCCAACAACGGAAATATCAGCAGCCCGGCCAAGCATGTGTTGTGATTTTTTGGCCCCGCCGATTCCCCGGTTATATCCCTGGCACCGGCACCCGCTGTTTATTGTTACTGGAGAAGTAAAAGATGCCAACCGCATAGCACTTCGTTTACCAGCTTTCTGTGGATCTGTGAACACAGAATCCGCTCGGATGGTAATGGGCATCACTGTAAAGGATATTGATTCATTTATGCTCCGCAGCATGGTATCCACCACATTTCTATCCCGCAATTTATCAAAATCAAGATTTCCCATGACATCCTCCTGATTTTATTCAATAGTGAACAGTTCAAACAATTCATCCCACATCCATCCAGAAAAATAATTCCCCAGGCCATCACTGATAAAAGCTCCCACCATTTTCCGTGAATTCTGTCGTTGTGTTAAATCACATGGTCTCCTCATGTTCCCCTGTTCATAATTCAACACATCACGACCCCCTTCACACTGCTTTCAGCTTTTAATCTTAAGATAGCGTCCGGCACCGTGGTGCAGCATATGCTTTGCTCTGGACTAAAGTCAGGGGCCTTGATCTGGGCTTTAATTTCTTTAACTAACTTCAAGGTTAAAGCCCCGGTTTCCAGGAGATAGGTTAAATCCGTCAGAGCTTCAGCCATCAGGTGCTCCGCATGAAGGAGCACATCCCACCTTTCCGGATCTTCTGGAGAAACCCCGGGCTCCATATGCAGCACCGGGCATCCTGCAGCACCTTGGCAAAGGTAAAACCCCTGTGAGGCATATTCGGTCATGAACGCTGATAGCAGTGACACGGTTTCACTATCCTTCCAGGATTCGGGCCTTGTCTTTTCTGCTATGGGCTTTGTCCCATCACCCTTGACCTGCCCGGCCTCCCCCCCCCTGTTCTCATCATCGCCCAAAAAGGGACCCGGAGCAGCCACCGGTGAAGCTTTCTGATACTTTCGTTCCAGCTTTTGTAAAATGGCATTCATCTTAAATTATCCCCCGGTGGTCAGGGTGGCCAAAGGCGGTCAGGGTCGTGGTCAGGGTAAAGCCCCCCGCCAATAAAGGATTGGTCAAGGTGGTCAAGGCACTTTTTATAATAGTCTGATAAACTAAGAGGGTAACGCGCACACACGTACACGCGCACATGCGTGATAAGGTATTTTGTACCCTGACCACCCTGACCACTTTCTTAGCGACTCTGGTAAGATGCTGTTTTAAAAGCATATAAGCGTGAGTTACAAATAATATTAACCCTGACCACACCCCTGACCACTTGTAGAGCAAACCGGTTTCCGGATCCGAAAGAATCTCCTGTTTGGTAATAATTTCTTCGGCCAGAAGCCGTGGTTTAAAGGACAACCGGTCACTGCCTGCCCCCCTGGTAAAGAACTTCAAAGCCTGGGGTTGAGCATTTTCATCGGGTTTTTCAAAGTGAATGGCTTCATCAATGAGCTCCAGGAGATCCTCCTGGCTTTTTTTATGCCGGACAAAGAAGTCGGTGAGGTCCTGGCCATGATCTCACAGCCCGATGAGCTCTCCCTGCTTTCTGTCCTTCTGCTCCGGCAGTGTGGCCGCCAGGGCATCACGTTGGAGTTTGAGGGTTTTAATGGTGGTGTCGAGAACCGCTATCGCCCTATGAGTGGGTGTGACTTTTTCAAGAGACATGTTTAGCCTCGTTTGATTGCATCGAACTGGGCTTTCAATTGCACCAGAGAATCAATGGCTTCGGAACATTCATTGCTACCCTTCACCGCCTCATTTTTTGTAACTTCGCCATCCTCCAGGACAGACAGGGTTACACCAAAGGATTCGGAACACTCTTTGTTGGCTATGGCAAGGAGGCAAATCAGGGAGGATTGAGTGGGGGGCAGCTTCTGCTCGGGAGAAGGCAACGGATACAACGCCCAGCCCATGTCTCCCAGAAGAGCTTTAAGGGCTGAAAAATCACCTGTCTTGTTGATGGTTTTAAAAAAATCTTTAGCTCCAATTTTATAGCCGTCCGTCTGGTTCAATTCGGCATAAAGGGTGCTGGGGGCCTTATTCAGATGTTCAGCCAGTTCCTTCATGCCATAGTGGTGGGCAGCTGCCTGGACCAGAGTCATAGAGCGTTCAAAGTTGATCATTCCTTAATCCTTCACTGATTCACCGGTAATAATCATAGCCCGGATTTATTATTTTATTATGGTCTTGAGTCTTGCATTATGAGAACAGGTCGAGCTGTGTCGACTTTCGTTTTGGAATGTTTTGAATGGGGTGCCGGCATTTTCTGAAGTGTAAAGCTCCCAGCAATCCTGTAGCCTGCCCTTAATGATTCTGTTCACTTTGACAGCTTGTTCTCTTTCCTTGCCAAATGGCACGGACATGCCTGATTCCGGGTAATCTGATTCCTGATAACGATACTTAGGGGACTCAAGCAGCCACTTTTCAGCATCCGGGCTTGTGAGTAAGAATGTGGATTGAGCCGGGTTGTCTTCTTTGCCCACCTGAAGGCCTGTGCGGCTCCGGAAGTAATTTAGGAAATCTTAATCTGCCATATCAAAAGAGAATTCTGTGATGGCCAGGAGAACATCATGCTCCTGGCAAATCATTAATGGGTATGGATGGTTCCAGCCGGTTTGTTGAGATATGGTTTTCATGATGCCTCCTGGTGTGCAATGGGGAGGGCTCGCAGGTAGGCTTAAAATAAGTTAAGCTTTTAATATTTTTTAAGCTTTGCCGTCTTTTTAAAACATTTTTTTTAGTATTAAAAAGCCATACCCTTATGTCAGTACTTGCCATTTTGGAAAGACTGTCTGCAACCTCAATAGGGGCCTTACTTTTCCCTGAGAATATACGGCTGACATGGCCTTCGCTTAGATCAAAGTGTGAAGCAATTTTTTTCTGTGTAATCTTTTCCATGAAGCCATATTGCCTAAAAAGCAACTGCATGTCAACAACAAAGTTGCCGATAATGCAAGTTTTTTTATTTCTCTTTTTAAAATGGGGCTTGTATTATGAAGATTATGGAACAAGATCAATCATATAGATATTTTATTGAGGCGCTGAAACGGTGGCTCGAAAAAAACAAAGACAAAGCCCCACAAAAACTGCTCTCTATTAACTCAGGGATATCTGTTCCTAATGTGAGCAAACACTTAAGCCCAAAACGAAAAAAGCCAATCCCATATGAGGCTCAAGTGAAATACGCCAATGCATGTGGTTTTGATTATTTTTCGTTTTTGCAAAAAGGGAAACAAATTTTAACGGCAGGTTTTTCCATAATTGAAACCCACACAGCTTCTGTAGTTGGTGGTGAAATTGCTAATATTCAAGATGAAATAGTGAAAAAACATCAAATTGTTGTTACCGGTTTTTCAGACAGAGAAGGAGCGTTACGGATAAGCCAAAAGATGGTCGAGGTTGAAAAACGAAAGCCGTCAAAATTGGAGGATATAGAGGAACAGCTTGACGGATTCCTTGCTATAACGCCTTCGGTGCCAAAATCAGATGGCATGAGAAACGGCACCCAACAAACCTGATTCCAGGCCCCATGATCAACCGGGAAAAACACACCCACGTCGTGGATGCCGATGGAATAATCTTAGAATCTGATTTGAGGGCCAGCAAGTCAATTGTCAAACAGGAACTAGTGGGAACATGTATTGATGAATACTTAGAACCAAGGGATATAATCCATTATATGCATTGCCTCCGATCAGCCATCAAGCATGACGTTGAATACTGCAAATATACTATTCGGAAACATGATCTACTTTGCAGAATGGAGAGAATGAGTTCTTACAGAGTCAGGGTTATAGAAGTTGACGTTACCGGTATGGATCAGCGGCTTGATGATGTTCTTAAGCTGTTTTGAGTAAGTTTGATACACACCTCAATTAAGAGGTGTTTTTTTATATTCCAATTTTGAGCAATATCTAATAATGATCAATTATACCTATTTGGCCAAACTTATAGATATAATCGGTGCATTATGGAGTATGGGTTTCCAATTACTTTTTATTGTAGGGATATATAGTGTCCCCATAATTATTGCTCAAACAAGAAACATAAAAAGGAAGAAAAAACTAACAATCATTACAATTGCCCTGGGTTGGACATTCTTTGTTTGGGCAGCATGTTTGGCTTGGTCTATTTGGGGCAAAAAGCATGGGAACACTACCTGTATCAGTGGTGGAGAACCTATAGAAGGGAGCAGGGTATAGTTTATATTATTGATAAAATTCAAGAAGTTGCATAAAGAATTCCAAAGCAAATCAAAACTATTGAAACAGAAGAGAACTGGCAAACTTTTAGATAATGAGCAACAGAAGTCCCTGCCTTGAGGGATTATCTCCAATAAAGCTTACAGCTCAAAAGGTAATTATGATTTCAGAGGTACCTATATCATTCAAATTTTCTTGATATGCGCCTATATATCAAAGCATGAACGATATACGGACAACCGGTCATCTACTTGTTCATTACCGGACACACGGGGGCGGGCTGGTAAATTGTCCGATTATATGGTACGGCTGAAGCTTTTGCTTCACTGCCGCAGTCAAAGGTGAATTTACCACCCCACTTCCCCGGGCCGTTGAACAAACCACTGCACTAGGCAAGCCAGTGAGTTAAAAGTTCACGCCGCTGCGCGGCGTGAACGCGGTGCTGACTCCGTCCAGCTCCTTGTTACACCCTAAGTTATTCTGGATAGAAGTTACATAATACACAGAGTCATTAAGCAACAATAAAAGGAGTTGAAAATGGCAAAAAAGCAAGACACCGTAACGTATGAACTCAAGGATGGAAATAAAGTTGTTTATGTAGGCACAACGAATGATCCTGAACGACGTGAAAAAGAGCATAGAGATGCAGGTAAAAAATTTGGCCATATAAATGTCACATCAAGACGCATGACTGATGAAGGAGCTAAGAAAAAGGAAGCAGAAAGACTAAAAACGTATCGTAAAAATCAAGGTGCCAATCCTAAGTATAATAAAGACTCTGACGGTTAGATTGGTATAACAAGGCGCTTGCACTGCGGACCGGGCGATGCAGGCGCATTTTTGAATACTGTCGTTTGTTATTGGTTTGGAAAAAACAGCATAAGTTCCATTTTATTGAAACAATTTTATTAAACTATCCCTTTCCAGAAGTTTATATAGCAAGTGCAGAAATGGATGTGGATGCAATCACCGCATCAGAAGTTGTAGTAGATGGTCAACAACGTTTGTCAACAATTGTAGATTACATTAAAGGGATTGGTGATTTTAAAAAACAGATCAGAATATCACCATTTGGGACTTTACATGTGGATGAGAAGAAGAAATTTCTAAATTACCTCGTCTCTGTGCGTGATCTGAAGAATATGGATATTGATGAAATTAAAGCAATTTTCATGCGAATTAACAATACCGAATATTCGCTGAATACTATTGAAAAAATAAATGCCCAATATGGTGACGGTGAATACTTAATATTTTGCAAACAATTAATAGAAACAGCTTTCACTCCAACCTCAGATGAAACTGAAGTTATAATTAATACTGCATTAAAATACCTGTTAAATTCTTTTTTTGACGACAATGGCATTTTTTCCGAAAATGACATGAAGAGGATGTATAACCTACAATACATAATGACAATTATTGCCAATATAATTGAAGGTGAATACTCATCTCGTAACTCAAAAGCAATTGAGTATATGGAGAAGTACAACAATTACTTCGACAAGAAAAGTCTTTTAGAACCACTGTTAAGTGACATCATTTCGTTTCTCAATAAAGTTAAGCTCACAAAAGACAGTTATTTTTTTAATAAAGCCAATTTATTTACCCTCATTGTGGAGCTTTCTAAAGCTGATATAGGTTCAATCAAACCCCAAAAGCTAACTAATGAACTCAATCTTATGGAAGCTGAAAGCAAACAGTATTGGGCTGGAATTGACATCAGTAAAATTTCAAATAGAAAGAAAAAATACTACGATCATGCAAAAGAGGGAGTTAACTCCAAAACCGCTAGGAAGTATCGGGGCAAAATCATATCCGAACTGATCAATAAATGCAGTGCATGACAAAAAAACACATCAATAAATCTCGGAAAGAAAATTGCCGAAACCAAAGAGATATAAAGAACGGTCAAGTCTGCCATTGACTCTTGTAACAACTTTCTAATAACGAAATAATGCACCGGATAAACCGGTGATCATCATGTTCACGCCGCTGCGCGGCGTGAACGCGGTGCTGACTTCGTCCAGTCCCTTGTCCAGGCGCTTGGCCGCCAGAACAAGGAATTGGACCGGTCACCGCGTTATGTGTGTCAAAAAAAAGACCATTGGTCGTTTGTCAGACCCGAATGGGAAATAACAAAAAACACATGCACATTAAGTGCAATCCTGGAACAGAATTACTATGCTATCCAAAAGAACTTTATTAGAAATCATCGAAATTGTTGAAAACTGGACAGTTGCTGAAGTGGATCGAATGCTTCTTACTTTCGAGATTGAAATACCCCGCAATCCTAAGGGAGAAAATATTTCCAAGGCAAAAAAAGCAAATGTTTTACTTGATTTTTTATATAGCAATGAACACAAAGGCCCATTCACTGACAATGCCCAAGTAGACTCTGTCCAGTATATTTTAGAAAAATACGAAAGAAAAGAGACAATTTTTTTTGAAAAGGACTTCATAAAATCTCATCATAGGCTATATAATTCACTCAAACGCGACGGTTATACGATTAATAATGCAACTTTGGTTTCCCTTTTACCAGAAGAATTAATAGAAGCAAATGTCGAAAACGAATTGTTCCGTTTGCTAAAAAGATATTCTTTCAATACGGCAATGGGACATTTGGAACAAGCTATTGAGAATCATTCGAATGGGAATTGGGCAGGTGCGAATGGCCAATTTAGAACGTTCACAGAATCGCTACTAATTTCTATCTCAAACCATTTGATACCTAATCGAACATGCATCAGTTTTGGTGATGCCTTAGTTTGGTTATCTAATCCAAAAATGTTGAATCCAGTACTACTGTCTGAACAATTAAACGAGGTGCCATCCTCATCTTGTGACAAACCATTTATTAATGGGTTGTGGAAAAGGCTCCACCCCACAGGTCCCCATCCTGGTTTGTCAGACGAAGAAGACTCAACATTCCGATATCATACGCTAATAGTTTTTGCCAGATATTTACTAAAGAGAATTGAAGCTGGAAATTATTATTAACACCATCCCATTTTATATAAAAAACATAGAAGAATGCTAATTAAACAAAAAGATAAAGCACATAATAAAAATGCTAAACGCTGACAGCGGGAACAGCCCCGCTGCAGGATAGCTCAAGGGTCTTGTGAAATCAATATTAATCCACTTATTTCAGCATATAATTTCCCAAACGATTTACGTGATTTGCTGCTTTGGATTGAAGGTCAAACAGAAGATCTCTCTGCAGATTAAACAATGATTTTTCAGGAAACAGATTTTCTGGTTGAAACGAAAGAGTTCCACCTGTGCGAGTGCTTTAGGGCTTATGCAGCCAATTTAAATTCAATTTCACCAGATTCAAACCACCTTTCATACTCTTTGTTTTTTGATAATGCAGTGATTGAAGCAAGGCTAACACTTCCCG
>Ga0208900_1000900_pt1 | contig 17185 bp, 19 predicted proteins | sample AntAceMetag02UKK_FD_184763 | JGI IMG/M metagenome (GOLD analysis project Ga0208900, IMG submission 184763) | Saline lake microbial communities from Ace Lake, Antarctica - Antarctic Ace Lake Metagenome 02UKK (SPAdes) (version 2) | ecosystem: Environmental > Aquatic > Non-marine Saline and... | reverse complement strand
GTCTGTTTCAACATCAAATACTGCCGGAACCGTAAAACAATAGGGCGACTGAGTTTGTATGATCCGTGCTTCGGCCTTTGCAACAGACAAACCAAAACCAGAGAATACTGTATCAGCTAGGCTTCGGCTTATGTTAACTACCGGAATTCCTGCCCTGGCAGCACTTTTATCGTAGGAAAGTTTTAATAATTTATCTCCTTCATCAAACTGTTCGCCCGTAACAAAGATTACCCCGGCAGCACCTTTATCTTTGGCTACCATCACCTTAATCCTTTCAGACATGTTACCGTTAAATTTTCCGGTGGGACTGTCAGCGTCCGGGCTTCCACGTAAGATGATTGCCCACTTTCCGTTAAGGTCCATACAATCATAATCATTCCATACAACACTGTCGTTGTGAATATCAAAACCATAACCCACAAAAACTGCTGATGCTGCTAAGGATCCATTTTCGGAAAATGGTAAAGGAATAAAATCATCATTTAGAGTTCCCTTAATCCCATTTACCGAAAAAGAATTGCCATCCCCAAGTTCCACATCCGTGACCAACTCAAAATATTGCATGCCGTTTTCACCAAGCACCTCCAAACCCGCAGATTTAAACTCATCCCTGATATATTCGGCAGCCATGACAGATTCTGCAGTTCCCGGCTTCCGGCCTTTCAGTTCTTCCGATGCCAGATATTCGATATGTTCAAGAATTTCACTGCTGGTAATTCCGGATTGTTGCTGTGGATAAGCAGAGAAAAGAATACTAAAAATCAATGCTGTAAGAAAAATCTTTTTCATAATAAATTGTTTACTGAAATTTTAATGTCGGCAAAAGTAAATGAATTCTAAATTATAAAGAGGATTATGATAGATCATCCTCAGTATCTGATATTGTTGAAGATCTATTTATCATTATTTCGGATACAGTGGTGGACAAGAAATCTCCCACCTGACCACTAAAGTGCAATTTGTTGTGCACCAGAAAAAACATTTTATTTTTTTGATTTACATTTGCAGTAAAGAGAACAGAATAATCAGTTTTTTGTTTAGCGAACAATAGCTAAAAATAAAGTAATTGTTTAGGTGGTTGAGAGATTTGTTAAAACGAAAACCTTTTTCCATTTGAAAGTCATTTATTGTCATTGATGGTCATTCGTAGTCATTTTTTCAAATATAATGACACGCGACCGCGTGCGCTAAAGCTATAGCGGCGGCGCAAGCGTAAATAACAATTAATGACAGCAAAGCTAAATGACACAATTAAATTATTAAACGAAAGATTCGCTTCATTTCTATACCAGCTAAATAGATACAAACCTTTATTGAACCATATGAATGAAATTAAGTTTTATTGAACCAATACTACTAACCCATAAACCATATCATCATGAGTAAATTTGCAGTAATACTTGCCGGGAACGGCGTTTACGATGGCGCCGAAATCCACGAATCTGTTTTGGCCATGCTATCTATCAAACAGCAAGGGGGAACTTACGAAATCTTCGCCCCCAACATATACCAGCACCACGTTATTGATCATATTACAGGTAAAGAAATGCCCGAAAAACGAAACGTCCTCATTGAATCGGCACGCATTGCCCGCGGGAACATCAAAGACTTAAAGGATTTCAATGCAAAAGATTTTGATGCCCTGTTAATTCCAGGTGGGTTTGGTGCTGCAAAAAATCTATGCAATTTTGCAATAAAGGGTAACGATTGTGATGTAAATCCTGATGTTGAAAATGCAATAAAAACTATGCACAAAGCGGGAAAACCAATTGGTGCATTGTGTATTTCGCCTGTAATTATAGCAAAAGTACTGGGAAATATAAACCTTACCATTGGACAGGATAAAGGTACAGCAGCTGCCGTGGAAACCATGGGGAATTCACATATCGAGGCAAACCATGGCGAAGTTGTGCATGATAAAAAAAACAATGTTTTCACCACGCCATGCTATATGCTTGAGGCTGACATAGAACAAATCTATATCGGGACAAGTAATATTGTAAAAATGATGTTGGAAAACTAAAAACCTGAGTTCGATATAAGAATAAATTGTAGATAATTAAATTCCAAGGGTTTATTCGATGCCTTTGGAATTTTCTGTTTCCTGCCTGTTTTTATTTTTGCTGATCCTGAGTTTCAGGTTTTCGGATAACGCAAAGTAAGTATTCGTATTACCTGACTTATCGCTTTCGCGGTAAACCGGCATGGCTTCGGCAAATTCATTAAAAGATTCCTTGCTTCTATTGGAAAGCTCACCAAACAATGACCCGGACCCATCAGTGGATGGGCCAAAAATTTTGTTGCCCAGACTGGCAAAAACCTTTCCGAAAGTACTTTTTTCCTTTCCTTGTCTTTCCCGCTGTTCTTTAAGGGCATCCCTCAAAGCAAGGTATTCGAAAGCAGTGGTCATTTCATCACGCATTGAAATTGTAAAACTTGCGCTCGCGCACGTCTGGATTTCCGCATTAAATACGAGCATCTCCATTTGTTCAATACTGAAGTTACCGGCAAATTCCCGATCCTCAACATCCTTTGACCCTACTGCTGGTGTAATATCTTCTGCATTGGCAAGTAATGGCACTCTTTTTTCGGGGGATACATGCTTGCTAATTTGAGCAGGAAGTCCAATAGCAGGAAGTTGATCAGGAAAAATATCCTCGTTGGCATCACTTCGGGCAACATCACCGGGAAAATTTTTGATCTTTTCAGTAATTAAAATACTGTCATCAATTGATACCTGACTTTCATTTTTCAAGAGCATAAGAATACCAAAAAGGATGATCATAATGGCAGCAACAGCGGAGGGCCATATTATTACAGTGCGATAATAAAAGGGAACCTTTTTCTTTAGCCCCTCTTTGGCTTGATAAATTACAGCTTGATCGGGAACTAAAAAAGTACTTTTAAATGCGGCGATCTCCTGTTGTACTGCAGGGTTCAATTTTACAAACCCATCAAACTCATTTTGCCCACCTGGTGACAGGTCACCTTCGAGGAAAGCGATAATCCATTCTTCATAATTTTCCTGATGGATAGGACCAAAGCACCGGACTTCCAATCTTTTCAACAATTGCTTTTCTGCGTAAACAAGATTATTGTCGGGCATCAGGTGGGCACTTTCATAGCCATCCAAATCCACCCTCAAGTCAGGGTATTGCCTGAAAAATAATGCAAGCGCACCCCTACCCTTTCCATCAAGGGTTCCCTCCATATAATCGAGAAGGTAAGCTTCATAATTATTTTTATCAATCTGCATCATTGGCAATGTTATAGCACCCTGTCAAGGCTTCCGATGTATTGTTTCAAAAACATACGCGCCCGAAAAATATACACTTTCACTTGCGATTCTTTCAACTTTGTAATCTCTCCTATCTCATGGTACGAATAGCCTTCATAATCGCGCAATAAAATTACAGTACGCTGGATCACTGGTAATTTTTCGAGGGCCTCATTCAAAATCCCATTTAAATCAGAATATTGATTCTCGACTGTCAAAATATTTTCATGATGATCGGAATAGGCCGTGCTGTATTTATTTTTTCGCACCATATCGACCAGAATATGATAAGCTGTTGTGAATATGTATGACTTGGCTTTGGCATACACCACACCCACTCGTTTATCCCACAAGCGCACAAATGATTCCTGAACAATGTCTTTCGCATTCTCTTCATCCTTAATATTCTTTAGGATAAAACGAAAAACACCATCAGAAAAATCATCAACACATTTATTATATTCTGAAACCGTCATCAGCTATTTGGCGATTCTTTGTATGAACTATTAAACGGATTAAGCCGGGAAAAGTTACAAAAATAAAATTCAAAATCATTTCCTACCAATAAAAGCGGCAGGCATTCCCTACTTATTTTTCTATTCTAACAATACATACACCTATCTATAAGTTAAAAATACTTTACAATTACTTACCATGCCCCACGCTTAATGTTCCATTAACCCAACACTAACGATCTGACAAAACAGGTTATCAATACTATCTTACAGCATTTTTTATCAAAACAAAATTGGTATTTCATTAATGAACCGCTACGTCTGTCAAAAAAAATAACAAATAACTCTATCTAAACTTATTAAAATAATGTATATTTGCACCCGTTTTACTAAATTTTTGGATTAAATAAAACTAATCCAAATTTAACTGATCAAATTTCTTCAATAATCTAAAAAAGGGGACAAATAATTATGATTAAAGATTTTAACAAAGTTAAAGAACAACTGATTGAGTTATCGGAAGTGATTAACTCTTTCAAATCCGAAACAGTACAAGTTCGACTGGTCGAGCTACTTTTTGGAACACAGGATGCAGTTGCACCTGAAGTAGAAGTTGAGGTTGGGGATATGCCAATCGTAAGGCGTGGAAGAAAACCCAAGCAAGGTGTATATATTCAGCAGCAGCCTAAAATTCGCAGGACAAGATCAAAAGACCGTCCAGGCCCAAGCCTGATCCTGAAAAGACTCGTTGATGAAGGTTACTTTAACGAAAAACACACTATTGGTGACGTGGTAAGTTATTGTTTTGACACCTTCAAATTTCAATATAAAAGTACAGACCTCTCTGGTACACTTGCCAGGTTTGTAAAAGAAGATATGTTGAAAAGAGAAAAAAATGCCAATACCAACCAGTTTGAATATAGCGTTTAGCATTTCAAACAGTGAAACAAAAAATGGCTGCATTGGGGGATGCAGCCGTTTTTTTTGCTATTGCAGGTATATCAATATTTTCCTGGTGATAGTAATACCTCCCATTGTAATGCTTAAAGAATAAATCCCATCTCCCGGGATCAGTGTTCTGTCAACGCAACGTTTAGGATTTAATGCCCCCACAATACCATCAAAAAATAACTTACTGAAGGTATCAGCTATAGTATCGTATAAATGCGATGTATTAACATACCAATAAGTCCAGTCTAAAAAGCCTAACTATCTATAAAATGCCACAAAAACACTAAAACACAAAATTTCACGAAGTTGAATATCAAGATATTACTTTTAGTGGAATTTAGTGACTTTGTGCTTTAGTGGCAAAAATCCAGTTTTTAGACCGGACTCACCAACAATATACGGGCGAAGGGAAGTTACACCTTTTTCGGCCACAGATAAGTAGTAGCAATGGCTACAAACCCGGCAACAAAAAAGGTGAGTAAACGCGAAGGAATATGATCATCCATTCCTGTACTGATCCAGATAATGGTGAACGCTACCCCGGAAATAATTGTTGCAATTACAGCCCTGCCATGATATTTCTTCCAGAAAAGTGACAATAAAATTACGATCGAAAAAGTACCGCCAATACCAGCCCAAACATAACTTACCAATGTAAAGATGGTTTCCTTTGGTATGACAAAGGCAATAAATAAAGCAACAACGGCAAGTACAGCCGTAATTATCCTGGATTGAAATAAAGAACTTCTACGGTAGGAATTTTTATTTAGTGGCTTAATAAGATTTTCTGATAATTCGGTAGCCGAAAGGATAAGCAGGGAATTGGCTGTGGAGGTCATTGCGGCAATTGCGCCGGTCATCAGCACTGCTGCCACCAGGGGATGAAAGATTTTCATGATAACGGCAGGCATCACATGCTCCTGATCTTCCAATCCGGTTGGGCCGAAGATTGCAATTCCAATCCACCCCAACGCCAAGGCACCTGTGTAGGCCACCACCGTCCATACAATCCCGACGTTTCTAGCCTGTTTGGCCTGCTTCTCACTTTTTATGGCCATAAAACGTGTACTCAATTGTGGCTGTCCACCCAGATAGCCAAAGAACCATGAAAACCCACCAACAATCACCACACCTGCCATAAACCCACCGAATCCCCCAACAAGTGAATTGTACTCCGGGCCGGCTTTTTCCAATGCCATTTCCATCGATTGTGCAAAAAGGTCAGGATGGTTCCCAAGGTATATTAACCCAACAATCGGACCTACCACGAGGGTTACAACCATAAGGATTGCCTGTACAACATCCGTATAAACAACACTCAAAAAACCACCGTAAATAGTATATGGGACGATAATGGCCGCCGTTATCAACATCCCAACCCAGGGCTCGATGTCAAACATAATATGCAATGTTTTACCTCCACCCAAAAATTGGGCAGCCACATAAAAGAAAAAGAAAAACACGATGGTAGAACTTCCTACAATCCTAATCCACTTTCCAAGGTCGCCATGCTTAAGTGCTATGTATTCAGTAAAAGTATCTGCTTTGTATTTATCGGCTTCGTCCCGGAGCCGCCATGCCAAGAGTGCCCATGCTGTGACAATACCAGCCACACAGCCTACTGCTGTCCAAACCTCAAGCAAGCCAGTGGCATATGCTGCACCCGGCAATCCCAGCAATGCCCACGATGATTCCCCAGTAGCCCTTTCGGAAAGCGCCGCCACCCAGCCGGGTAAACTTCGCCCTGCAATGGCATAATCCGATTCTGTTTTCACCTTCCTGCCCTTGTACAAGCCAAAAAGTATCAGCAGGGCCATGTAGGCAATCATTACAATCAATAATTGGGTAGTTTCGAAATCCATAAGTGTTATTTTTAGGCAGGCAAATTTATAATTTTGTAAAGAGCAGACCTAAATATCCCATTGGAAATTCACTATATCGAAAAATTGCCTAAATTGCAAGCGCATTTACAACCGATAAATTATGATCATCAAAATTTTAGAATTACTACGAATAGCCGGTGTTGCCTTAGCTTTTTACTTCGGATACTCGATTGCTTACCAAAATGGCTATAACCCTGAGGCACAACTTCATTTCATGATACCGGTAATAATATTGTCTATCGCAGGGCTTTCAGGGATAGAAGGTTTATTTTTTGGCAAACAAGCTGCAGAGGCCAAAGGTTTTGAAACTGGGAGCAACTACCAGCGTCAGTCGGCCATCGCACTGTTGTCATATGCTGCAATTGCATTACTGGTTTATTTCCTGAATTGGGGAATTCGTGCTGAACTTACCATCTTATTCACTTTCATGTTCTTTTTATTCTTTTCGTCGCTCAACCATGCCTGGGATGCAATCGTTAGAAAAAACTACAAATGGGCAAATATTAACCGGCCTTTTTTAACACTACTATTGATTGTCGGATTGTTTTATCCGGTTATGGAAGCCTTAAAAAACCTATAATTAAAGCTCTCCCAACAGTTTACCGTATTCAGGTTATAATATTGACACAATTATTTTCTTGATTCTACACAGTTTTTGGTGTAACTTTGTAAAAAAAGGAGGCAAGATGGCTACAAACCTAAATATCGATGATGGAGCTGAACCCACTCATCAAAGTCAAAACACAACTTTTGCCACTAAAACACGAAAATTCACAAAAGAGTAATAATGGAGTTAACTGAAGTTGATTATTGGACTAACAAAGTTTGAATGGTGAAACCTTTAATAATTTAAGTATGACAAAGAGCTTATTAATGAGATTCTAAGGTTGGTTGTCCGACAAATTGCAGTTATGAAAGGATTGCTTATTTAAATGGGGTTATAAGGTTTAAGTCTGAAATTGCTTTAAAATCATCGATGTTCCTTGTTATCAAATCACCATTAATTACTTTCGAAGAAGCAGCAATAATTGCATCTGGTAACTTTATTCTGGTATTCTCTCTAATAAGAATAACCTCCTCAACAATATGTTCATCAAGCCAAATCATGTCAAAAATACTGAGGAAATCAATGATTTTCTTCTTTTCATTCAAATTATGAAAATGATATCCTAAAACCTCCATGTAGGTTATAATTGAAATATAGATTTGATCATATTCCTCAAATAATGGAAGAAAATCTAATTCTCCTTTTGAAATATAGATAATGATATTACTATCCAGCAATGCGACTTTCCCACTCATCTCTGTGTTCTTTTTGCCAATCAACTGGATTAGTTATTGAATTAAAAACATTTAATTTTTGAATCTCCTTAAGCATTTTGTCAATTTCTTGCCATTTATCCACCCTTATCAAATCATCACCTTTTTTGTCAATTTTTTTCAAGTCCTTTTTGCCAATTTTCAAATCGCTTTTCTCGAGGAGATTAATATAATCTAATAAATGTTCCCTCAAGTATGCAGGAAGCCCGCTAATTCTCTGGTATAATATTGCATTCGAACTCATGTCAGATCAATAATTTATCGTTATTTCAAACAAAGATACATAAACATACTGATATCTGGTATCCCGCCAGAGGAGTTGCTGATTTGTTCTCAAAGAAAACATTGAGTTCCCTTCCGTAAAAAAACTCTTGTCCACTATAGCGGACATCCCACATATTCATGCTTACAGCAGGAAATTAATGTCGGAACCCGGATCAAATTCCTTAGGATCGTCACCAAATTTAAACAACCTCATTGGCCGGCTGCCCATCAATTTCATATCATCACCTTCAATCCATAGCAGTGTAGCTTCGCGCAGTCCTGCGACCGGCATCTGGCGATTCACCAGCAGAAACTCTTCGATGCGTTGCTCACGTGTTTCACCACCATGGCCTTCGGGGTTGGCATCCAAATAGTGTGGATTGATTTGGAAAGGGATCAGGTTGAGGCAATCAAAACTTGCCGGCTCGATAATCGGCATATCGTTGGTAGTTTTTAACGAAGGACAGGCTACATTAGAACCGGCACTCCATCCCATGTAGTGCATCCCCTCGTTTACACGCTGCTTAATCGCATCCATCAAACCAAGTTTGTGCATCATATAAATCAAATGGAAAGTATTTCCACCACCTACGGCAATGGCATCAAACTTTTTCACGGCAGCTACAGGATCGGCCTCGTGATGAATGGAATGGACTTTATATCCTAATTCAGCAAATACACCCTGAACCCTTGATTCGTAGGCATCGTATGATTTCTCAAGGCTTTCAATATCAAGCCCAACCCCGGCGTAGGGAACAAAAAGGATGTCCTTCACTCCGGTGGGGGCCATAAAATCTTTGATATATTGACGGGGCCAGCCAAGATACGCTTCTCCAGAATTGGTTGAATTACTTATAAGTAACAGTCTTCTTTTCATGATAAAAGTTTTTGTATTTTAATCTTACAAAGATGGGAATTTCTGACGAACCGGCATTAAAAAATTTATATAAGGGTTTTTTCAATTTGGCACGAGGCCTTCCAGGTGGGATGTTAAATCTGTATTTTACTTCTTCGTACCATTTTCTTCATTGAGGTGTCTCGGGCAATGTACCTCTTGGTCTCCAAGTTACTGACCAGAAAACATTTTTTTACAACCCGGTACGGGTTGCGGTATTGTAGCTATTTGATTTCCCGGACAGCACTAAAAACCCGGTACGGGTTTCGCTTTTAACAGATTAACTCTCTAAATGACCTCAATATTGAATAGCTCAACTCATACTGAGTTGCCGAAAACCCCTACAAATCCGATTAGCTACAATAGCTAAACTCATACTGAGTTTTTTCAATCTGGTGTTCTGATTAGAAATAAAAACGGAACGAAAAGACGTTTTTTTTTGACAAATCTTAATACCCAGATAAACAGAAAGATACCATTTTCAGAAAATCAATTTGGCACTAGACCTTCCAGGTTTCTATCCAGGAGCATCTCCATACTCCCGAAAATACTGACATATTTTGGATTAAAACCTGGAAGGTCTTCATCGGAAATTTGATCGGAAAATGGAATGGTTCTTTCAGGTCCCATCCAGGAACGTCTCCATAGGCCCTGAAAATACTTACTGTTTTTAGGTTAAAAACCTGGAAGGTCTTTATCGATACTGTTTTCGATACTTTTTTTTGCATTGGCAATCTTTTTTAAAATGACCTCTTCATATTTCAGCACACCAAGCATACGATATAACTCCAAAGATTGCGTGTAATTCATCAGAGCATCCCTAAAAAAACCTGATTTATATTCGTGGTTTCCCTTTTCGAAGCATGCCCAGGCCAACTTTTCAAATTCCACCAAAGTAAAACCATTGGTGGTGATAAAAGTTTGATTGAAGGATTGAAATTCTGAAGCAGTTTCAAGGTATTTAAAAGCCATGCCCAAATTCCCGGCGTCCATCGCCGATTTTGCCACGCGCATGTAGGCATCATAAATCCCCCATTTTGTGGTGGAAAGCTTATTGTAAACTATTAGAGCACTCTCATCAGCGTTCGTTGCCTGGCAGACTGCATCGGCACTTTCGAGGAGGGTCTCAGCGATATGAAATTTCTCGCAAGCAATCAGGCTGTCCGACAGGAGCAAATACTTTTCAATAAGGATATCATTAAATCCCTCCCCTATTGTTAGGGTTTTATTTTCGATGGCATCAGAAAAATTAAAATACTCATCAAGTTGTTGTAAAACTGTTGCAAAGGATGTATCTCCACAAAAATATGCAGCCATGTTTTGGTACATCGGCTCGTAAAAAAAACTTTGCCTGTTCAGTTCATCCAGATACGCCAATTGCATCCCCGTTATCGTTTCCGCAGCTTTTTCTAATTGGCGCTTATCTATCGCAATGGGCTTTGAAATTAAGGTCTGGTTGAGAAGCGTGTTCAAACGTCGCTGGTGTGAATTCAGTTCCTTCAGTTTTAACTCAAGGAAATGAGTGCGCCTTTCAGGTACTTCAAAAAAAATCTCTATCAGTCCGGTATTGAGGATCGTCAAATACCTTTCGAGGTCAAATATTTGAAAATATGCAGCCAATATTTCACCGGGATCTTCAGCGTCAATAAGCACGGCCTTTCCCAATTGATATACCGAAAGTTCACTTAATGCTAGATAATCGTTGATGGCCGATACCCTCTTTTCAAAAGCAAGCATATCAGTTTCCTGATAAGCAAACCCTACCTTAGATAGTTCAATTTCTATGTCTTCGGTGGGAACTTCAAAACTAAAGCCGGTACTTAATTGCTTTTGAGCAGACATATTAAGCCCGTTTACTTTAATGGTGTCTATTAATTCATCGCCATTTAAAAGATTCAGCTCAAAAGAATAAGAACTTGGCATCATCACATCGCTCAAATCAAAATCTTTATAAAAAATATTACCTTTCAAATCCCCATCATTCAATTGGCTTTCTATTTCCAGCTTCATATCCGACAACAAATGGATGTCAACTGTCAGATCAAAATCCATTGCATATTCTGTTCGATGCAGATTTAGAAAATTTAAACGGGCAATTTCTTTAACAAAAAGGTTTTTGAGCGAATGATTATCCGTTGAATCGTAGCGAAAAATATGTGAAGCATTTTCGATAACTGAAACCTTCTCAGGATTTACAGCCCAAATGCTACCAACCCCAAACAACAGAAACAAACAGGCGACAAACAGGTTTTTAAAAATCATTCCTTCGATGTGAGATACACAAAAATTCAAAAGTTACATAACACCCAATTGTGCATTAAATTGTATAAATCATCGGCAAAGGCCAATGTTAATTTTAGTTATTTTGCAGTGGGGACAATGATAAAAGGAATAATGATAAAAGGAGTAAATGATGCAATGTGGCAAGGAGGAGATAATCCAATAATCAAAAGGGGATTGTATCATTCGAGCATTTTTATATTCAAGCATTTTTATATTCAAGCATTTTAATATTCAAGAATTCAAAAATTCAAGTATTCAAGTATTCAAGCATTTTATCCCCGCAAAGGCGGGATTTCGGTACGCTCAACATTTAAGCATTCTCGCATTTTATCATTTAAACATTTAAGCCCCGCAAAGGCGGGATTTCCCCGTACGAACGGGACAGGCGCTACGCTCAACATTCATTCATTCTCGCATTTTATCATTTTATCATTTAACCATTTAAGCATTATAAAAGATGAACATACTCTTACTTGGATCCGGCGGAAGGGAACATGCCCTGGCCTGGAAAATGGCGCAAAGCCCCGAATTGACTAAGCTCTACATTGCACCCGGAAATGCCGGCACAAGTGCAAATGGAACAAACGTCCATCTATACCTGAATGACTTTGAAAACATTGGGCAATTTTCGATTGAACACAAAATTGACATGATTGTAGTAGGCCCTGAAGTACCACTAGTTGAAGGTATCAAGGATTATTTTACAAACAGGGGTGATTTGAAAGACATCATTTTTGTTGGTCCGGATAAGGAGGGCGCCAGGCTAGAAGGCAGCAAGGATTTTGCAAAAGCTTTTATGCAAAAATATGACATTCCTACGGCAGCTTACCAAACATTTAGCACAGGCGAAACCGAAAAAGGATATGCTTTTTTGGAATCAATGAAACCACCTTACGTGCTTAAAGCTGATGGCCTGGCTGCAGGAAAAGGTGTGATAATTTCGGATGACATTGATGAAGCCCGGGACACGCTTTCAGAAATGATTGATAAAAAGAAATTTGGTGAAGCCAGCACCAGTGTTGTAATCGAAGAGTTTTTAAGTGGCATCGAAGTTTCCGTTTTTGTTCTTAGCGACGGGAAAAACTATGTAATCCTGCCTGAAGCCAAAGATTACAAACGAATTGGTGAAGGTGACACTGGCCTTAATACCGGCGGGATGGGTTCGATATCGCCAGTTCCCTTTGCTGATGAGGAATTTATGAATAAAGTTGAAACACGGATCATCAAACCTACCATCGATGGTTTGATTGAAGAAAACATCCATTACCAGGGCTTCATCTTTTTTGGGCTGATTAATGTTGACGGCAATCCGATGGTGATTGAATACAATTGCCGTATGGGCGACCCCGAATCGGAAGCTGTAATCCCACGCATCAAATCTGATCTTGTCCCACTTTTCGCTGCACTGAAAGATCAGTCCCTGGATCAGCATACACTTGAATTTTTACCGGATGCTGCTGCCTCAGTATTTCTTGTTTCGGGTGGATACCCTGAAGCTTATAAAAAGGGCGAAGTGATGACCGGGCTGGAAAAAGTAAGCGACAGCATTCTTTTCCATGCAGGAACTAAAATGCAGGATGGAAATGTTGTTACCAGCGGCGGACGGGTGATTGCTGTGACCTCTTTTGGAAAAACAATATCTGAAGCCTTGGCAGTTTCTTATAAAAACGTAAAAAATATCCACTTCGATAAAATGAATTACCGCAAGGATTTGGGGGAGGATTTGATGTAGGGAATAGGGAAGGTATTGGGTATAAGGTATAGGGGTAATAGAAGGTATTGGGTATAAAGTATAGGTTACTTTGAATTTTGAATTTTGAATGTTGAATTTTGAATGTTGAATGTTGAATTTTGAATGTTGAATGTTGAATTTTGAATGTTGAACCCTGAACTACGAACTTTGAACCCAAACGCAAAACGAAAAACGCTGAACCCTCAACACATAACACTGAACGCTTAAAATTATGTTCATCAGATTTTTTAAATCAAGTTATTTTGTTCAATTTGCTGCATTGGTATTGCTGGTGGCAGTGTCATGGATTGATGTGATTTTTGACCCATCAACAATCGTGGTTAGTGGAAGCTGCAACAGCTTTTTTGGACTTACGGGTTTTTTGCAAAATTATCCTGTTATTGTACTTATTATTTCAATCCTGCTCTTACTTTTCCAGGCGATTTTGCTCAACCAGATTTTAGAAAACCAACGCCTGATGGAACGAAACCAGCTACTCACTGCGGCTGTTTACATTCTTATCGTGAGCAGCAGTCCTGTTATATTCAATCCACTGAGCTGGCTTTTCGTTAACCTCATCCTTATCATGGTGTTAAACATTACACTCAATATTTATGGCAAAAAAGAACCCTACCGCGAAGTATTTGATGCCACGTTCCTAATTGGGATTGTTTCACTCATCCACTTTCCTGCGGGCATTTTTATATTATTCCTGTGGGCGTGTTTGGTGCTTTATCAAATTTTTACCTGGCGCGAATGGTTGATTTCTATTATCGGCCTGACCGTACCTTATTTTGTTGCCGGTAGTTATTTTTACATGACCGGACAATTGGAAACGGAGTCCAATCTTCTGTTAAACTTTTTTACAAACCTGCAAATGCCGGAATTTGCCCAGGACTTTTACCTGTACTTTGCATGGGGATTCCTGGCAATGCTATTAATTATTTCTTTGGGGCAATTCTCAAGGGGATTAACCGAAAATACAATTTCGATAAGAAAGAAATTCAGGGCGGTTTTGATTTTTTTTATCATCAGTTTGGGTTCGGCAATATTTGCTGGCAAATTACTGATGCTACACCTGGTAATTGCCGCTATACCCGCTTCGGTGTTTATTGCTTTTTACCTTTCGAAAACCAAGAAGCACTTTGTACCAGAAATTATTATCCTTTTGCTATTCATCACTATCCTTTTAGAAAAGTACTTCAACCTGGGCTGATATGCTAAAACTATCATTTACCAAAACTAAAATTGAAGCCGGTTGCGATGAAGCCGGAAGGGGATGCCTGGCCGGACCGGTATTTGCAGGGGCAGTAATTCTCCCCAAAGGTTTCACCAATGATTTGCTGAACGACTCAAAAAAACTAAAAGAAAAAGACCGTGATGCTTTGCGGCTGATCATTGAAAAGGAAGCATTGGCCTGGGCAGTGGGAATTGTCGATCACAAAAAAATTGATGAAATTAATATCCTCAATGCTTCCTTCCTTGCGATGCATCGTGCCATCGAAAAGCTCTCTATTACACCTGAGCTTTTATTAATTGACGGAAACCGCTTTAAAGCCTACAAATCTATTCCGCACGAATGTATCATTAAAGGTGACGGCAAATTTATGTCCATCGCCGCTGCCTCCATACTTGCCAAAACCCACCGCGATGAATTTATGAAATCCATTCACGAGCAGTACCCTGAATATATGTGGAAGCAAAATAAAGGATATCCTACCCTTGCCCACCGAAAAGCCATTTCATTGCATGGAGTAGCACCATACCACAGATTAAGTTTTAATTTGAATGAGCAGATGAAGATAAAGTTTTGAATTTTGCGTTTTTAGTTTTGAGCTTTTGAATTTTGAATTTTGAATTTTGAATTTTGACTTTTGGGTTGCCGTAATTCACTATTCACTACTCAATATTCTGACCCGTCCTGAATTTTCTTTACAGAAATTGTTGTTAATACTTGTTTTTGTTTACAATCAATTTTCTACACTTATTAAGTGTCGATTTTCTTCAGTCAATTTCAACCCTTAAATACTTTTCCACTTTTCATTTTGTCGTTTGTCTATCTAACTCTGACAGGACCTCCTTGCTCCTCCGCTAAAGCTTCGGCGCACGCGGACGTCGGACTCTGTCAGGTTATCGTCGGGGCTTAAAATCCATGTAATTTCTTTTTATTTCAATATTCGATGTTCATTATTTGATATTCAATATTCCTTTATCCGTTCCTAACATCTCATATCAAAAATCAAAAATCTGACTTCTTATATCTCCCCATCTCTTCGTCCCTGTTCACTTCATTATTCACCCTTCACTACTCACTCTTCACTGTTCACCCTTCACTGTTCACCAATCACTGTTCACCAATCACTGTTCACCCTTCACTATTCCCCACCCACTATTGAGAACAATTCCAAATTTCTCATATTTAGTTTAAAACCATACAATATTTTTTACATTTACACCTCCTAAAAATTTGACATGGCACAACCCATTTGCATATTGCTTCCACGAAGAAATCTGAATTATCAAAATACTATCAGTTTCCATTTTCCCGGTCTTTTCTTTGAGTGTATTATTAAGCAGTGTGATGAGCTGTTTAGCAAAATGCTGAAGTTGGTTATATCCTGCCAAATTGGGAGGACAAAGCTTACTGATAGCGTTAAAATAAAACGTATAGGTTATAACCGCTAGTTAGCAACAAGCCAAAGAAAGAACCGACAGTGGTAATTTTGCAGTGAAAAAAAAGAAAAATGAAACAGCCGACCCACAAAACAGCACATTCGCAAGCCCTGACACACGAGCTGATGCTTCAGCTTGCAAAAGAGCTGTTTACTGCCGACACACCCACGGAAATTGATACATTTGTAGTTATTTGAAACGGATTTGAAAAATGAATTTAGAACAGTACATAGACAACATAAGCAAACGCTACAAATTAGGAAATGCAACCGAACATACTTTCCGTGGCGACTTGCAACAACTGATTGAAAGTTTAGTGCCCGACATTAGAGCCACCAACGAACCTAAACGACAATCGTGTGGGGCGCCTGATTACATCCTGACTAAAAAAGATATTCCTGTAGGATTTATTGAAGCAAAAGACATTGGCGATAAGGACCTTGAAGGGGCAAAGAAAACCGGGAACAAAGAACAGTTCGACCGCTACAAGGCTTCCTTAAGCAATCTGATTTTTACCGACTATTTAAATTTTCTTTTATTTCGGGATGGGCAATTCATTACTAAAATTTCGATAGGTGAAGTTACTGACAATCGCATTAAACCTTTGCCCGAAAATTTTGCATCTTTCGAAAACCTGATAAAAGATTTTTGTACGCACATCGGGCAGACAATTAAAAGCAGTAAAAAGCTGGCAGAAATGATGGCAGGGAAAGCGCGCCTACTTTCTGAAGTTATTGAAAGAGCATTAACAAGCGACGAGACACACAACGAAGACAGCACGCTCAAAGACCAGATGATTGCTTTTAAGCAAATCCTGATTCACGACATTACACCTAAAGATTTTGCAGACGTTTATGCCCAAACCATTGCCTACGGGATGTTTGCCGCACGACTGCACGATACTTCGCTGGATGATTTCAGCCGCCAGGAAGCAGCCGAACTCATTCCAAAATCCAACCCATTTTTAAGGAAACTGTTTGGCTATATTTCCGGGCCTGATATTGACGACCGGATTAAATGGATAGTGGATAGTTTATCGGATATATTTTTAGCCTGCAATGTGGAAGAAATCCTGAAAAATTATGGCAAGGCCACAAAAATGGAAGACCCGATTATCCATTTTTACGAAACCTTTTTGAGCGAATACGACCCCAAATTGCGCAAGGCCCGTGGTGTTTGGTACACACCCTATCCTGTAGTTAATTTTATTGTTCGTGCCATTGATTACATTTTGAAAACTGAATTCAATTTGCCGCAAGGCTTGGCAGATAGCAGTAAAATAAAGACCAAGGTTGATATTCAGGGCAAAATGATCGAACAGGAAGTACATAAAGTTCAGTTTCTCGATCCATCCACAGGAACAGCAACCTTTTTAGCCGAGATCATCAAGCAGGTTTATGCAATGTTCAAAGGTCAGGAAGGCATTTGGAGCGATTACGTCGAAAAGCACCT